>ENA-OPBF01002315-OPBF01002315.1-human-gut-metagenome-genome-assembly--contig:-NODE-2315-length-10920-cov-1.381224_pt1 | contig 10920 bp, 8 predicted proteins | sample MGYA00241067_ERZ501450 | MGnify/ENA primary metagenome ERZ501450 (study PRJEB25962, sample SAMEA2042516) | human gut metagenome | biome: human gut; feature: human-associated habitat; material: faeces... | reverse complement strand
AGGCTGGCAGTGCTTGCAGGAAAAGGCATGATTGACGTGATTGTGGTATCCGGGCTTAGCAGGTTATCCTATTGTCCGGAGGAAATTTTACAGACTATGGAACTGCTCCAGGCTTTCCAGGTGCAGATAGACTGTATCGGTTATGGGATTTTAGATTATGCCAGACTGAAACAATATTTAATGCACACCTGGGAGAAACAGGAACAATTTGAGCAGGACTTAGATGCGTATCTGTGCAGTTGCTGTACCAGGGAAGGGATATAATGCTCTCGCGGGAAGAACTGCTGAAGATGCGGGAAATGACGTTTGAGGACATTGACCCGAAAGAGATACAAGATGTAGAGAAACTGAAGATTGATGTAAAAAAGAGCAAACCGGAGAAGGTCCGGGAAATCCTGGAGTCCGGAAAGAACCCTTATTTTCTGAAATATAAGGGGATCACCATAAAGATTGGGTTTGCTTCTACCAACCGTACCATAGAGGAAGCCATGCAAAGCCTTGTGCAGATGAAATGGTAAAGCCACGACAGGGATAGGGAAGAAAGCGGATTGTTGGCAGATTACAGGGTGGACAAACCTTCTGGACTATGGTAGGATGATGGCAAGGACCCAGTAGCCTCTATCATTTAGGGAATCGGCTGACGAATCTAAATGATAGGAGCGAATACAATGAAAAATCAAATACTTAAAAAAATCTATCGTGCGGTTGTTTACCTGCGCCTTTCTGACGAAGATGGTGATAACAGGGAAAGCGACAGCATATCAAACCAGAGGATACTAATCCATAGCTTTTTAAAGAGCCACCCTGAAATTCAGGTGGTAAAAGAATGTGTAGATGATGGATATACCGGCACAAACTTTAACCGCCCCGGTTTTCAGGAAATGCTGCGTATGCTGGAAGAGGGGGAAGCAGACTGTATTATTGTCAAAGACCTTTCCCGTTATGGAAGGGACTTTTCCGGTGTTTTACAGTATGTGGAACGTATCCTGCCGAAAATGGGTGTGCGCCTGATCCTTGTCAATGACAATTATGACAGCCTCACGCCAAATCGTGATTTCCTTACCCTGAGATTTAAAAGTTTAATCAATGACCTTTATCCTGCGGATACTTCCAAAAGTGTGCGTTCCCATTTGTATGTCAAAATGACAGCCGGGCAGTGTGTAGCGCCTTTTGCTTTTTATGGTTATCTGAAATCCGAAGAGGATAAACATAAGCTAGTTATGGACGAAGTGGCAGCTTCTGTTGTACGGGATATTTACCACATGAAAATGCAGGGCTACAGCCTGACGGATATATCCGAAGAATTAAACTGGCGTGGGATCTTGACGCCTCTTCGGTATAAGCAGGTATATTTAAAACAGAAATTAAAGACAGGGTTCCGTCTGACGGAAAAACCGGTCTGGATGCCAACTATGGTGCGTCGTATCCTTCTTGATGAACGCTACACCGGAGTGCTGATACAGGGAAAAACCACAACGCCAAACCATAAAGTAAAGGTTGTGATCCACAAAGAGGAAGCTGAGTGGATACGGTATGAAAATGCTTTTGAGCCGGTTATCAATAGACACCAATATGAAGTGGTGGGCAACCTGATGAAAATGGATACCATGAGGGGTGCAAAGGGGCTGGCGCTTCTTTCCGGCCTGGTAAAATGTGGGGACTGTAAAGAAAGCATGGTACTGAAAAGCCCGGATAAAGTCCACCACTATTATGTATGTTCGACTTCCCTTTATGAAAAGCAGTGCAGTTCCCATAGTATCAGTGAGAAAAAACTGGTAGGAGCTGTGACAGAGGCAATCCTGCATTATATTTCTGTTCTGGTGGAGCTGAAAGAGATACTGGCGTATGTAAAAACTGCCTCAATCCCAAGACAGCGGCTTTTGGAAGAAGACAAAAAACTGGAGATGCTGGAAAAGGAGAGCCAGAGGATTTTAAACATTAAAGTAAAACTGTATGACAGTTTTGCAGAAGAAATCCTGGACCGGACAGAATTTGAAACCTTCAAAGCAAAGTATGACCAGTCTTTAGAGGAAATCCGGCAGGCAATGGAGTGCCAGCAAAGGGAAATCCGAAACTTGCAGGAAACCCTTGAAAAACAGCAGGAGTGGCTGGAATATTTTCTGGAATACCGGGACCGGACGGAAGTGGACCGCTTAATGCTGGTAAACCTGGTCAAACGGATTGAGGTATATGAGCAGAAGCGCATTATCATTCATTTTTGGTTTGAAGATGAATTTGAAAAGGTATTGGGACTGCTGGAAACAGTAAACAGGACAAAGCCGGATCAGCGTGTGGAAGCCTTCCTGAAAGGAAAGGGGGCGGAAGCAAGTGCCTAAGGTAAGCAAAAGAGGACAGAAAAGACAAAGCAGCAAGCCGGAAATGAAGTATCTGAGAACCTATATTTATGTAAGGCTTTCCGAAAAGGACGGAGGGCATGGCAGAAGGGATTCCATTTATATCCAAAAACAGATCTGTGAAGACTACGCAAAGAAACACCCGGAAATGCTGGTGGTAAAAGTCTATGCGGATAATGGTGTGACAGGTACAACGTTCCAAAGGGACGCATTTGAAGAGTTGATGGAAGATGTGGCAAATAAAAAGGTTGACTGCATCATTGTAAAGGATTTTGCCCGGTTTGGAAGGGACGCCTTAGATGCTGTCGATTTGATTGATGTAATTTTCCCAACTTTAAATATCCGGTTTGTTTCCGTTATGGACGAATATGACAGTGCAAACCCGGCTTGTGTAGAAGACCGGACCACCAATATTTTGAAGCACTTTATGAATGATTATTATGCCAGGGAAGTTTCAGAGAAACTGGTACAGGCGCACCGGCTGTCCAGGGAACGGGGAGAGTTCTGGGGGTCCAGACCTCCTTATGGATACCAACGAGCAGAGGAAAACAGTAAGAAGCTGGTGCCGGAACCAGAGGAAGCAGAAATAATCCGGCAGATTTTTTACTGGTATGTGTTTGAAGAAATGTCAAGCTATGATATAGCAAGGGAACTGAATGGCAGAAAGGTATTAGGACCGGAGGACAGCTATCAGAAAAGGAAACAGGGAAAGGAGCCGGAAAAAAGGCGGTTATGGAGATCAGACGGTATCCGGAAGATTTTACAGAACCCCGTTTACATTGGTGCTGCTGTTTATGGGAAAACAAAACAGATGCTTGCACAGAATATTCCCCTTCAGATGATACCAAAAGAGCAGTGGGAAGTGTGTGAAAATGCCTGGGAAGCAGTTGTGGAACGGGCGATTTATGAAAAAGCACAGGAAATTGCAAAGGAACGCTGGAAAGATACGTTAGATAACTGGGCTGCAAACCCAAAAGAAAAACAGGGGGCAGATGGTCCTTTTAAGGGAAGGATTTTCTGTGGACATTGCGGAAAACGCCTTGGAAGGTGCAGGAGCGGAGGCAATGAGAAACATAAATATATGGTTTATAAATGCCCTTCTTTTTCCCTTACAGATCATACGGAATGTTTCCGCACGGTGAATGAAATCTACATCAATCAGGCAGTCAAGGCAGCACTCCGCTACCAGATCCAGCTTGCTGTGGAAAGTAAGAAGACCTATGGTGCAGAGTTTTATCAAAAGCTGGAGCAGGAGGTAGCAGAAAAAATAAAAAATGCCAGACAGAAGTATGAGAAATATGGAAGAAAACTGGAAACCTTGTTTGAGCATTATGCTACCGGACTGTTGGACTGCAAGGAATATCAGGAGATTAAATCAATCTATCAGGAAGAACAGCAAGCAGCCAAGCAGAATATGAAGCAGGTACAGCTTCGTGGACAGAACCTGTTAGATCAGGTGAAGGCAAGAATGGACTGGACAGAGGAACTTCTAAAGTACCAAAGATTCCAGAAGATAGAGAAAGGGATTGCTGACCGCTTTATTGAAAAGATTACGGTATATTCCAAAGACTATGTGGAAATCGTGTTCTGGTTTGGGGATTTATTTGAAAAGGAGCTGGAAAAAGAACTGGTCAATATGGAAGGAGGTCTTCCGTATGCAGTATGATTTTATTTTTGCTTATCTGCGTCTTTCCAGAGATGATAAAGAAAAAATGGAGGAAAGCAACAGCATTAAAAATCAAAGGCTTTTGATCCAGCATTTTGTAGAAAAACAGCCGGAATTTGCAGGGGCAAAGGTTTTCTTCTTTGTAGATGATGGTTACAGCGGTACAACCTTTGACCGCCCGGAATTTAAGCGCATGATGGGGCTGATTACCAGGAGAAAACGGATCTGTATCATTGTCAAAGATTTGAGCCGCCTGGGAAGGGATACCATAGAAACACAAAACTATATCGAAAAAATATTTCCATTTCTTGGGGTGCGCTTTATTTCAATCAATGATTTTTATGACAGCAGCCAGAAACCTTCTGAAAGAAAGGATACGGAGATTAAATTTAAGAACCTGATCAATGGGATTTATCCCCAGATTTGTTCCGACAATATCAAAAAAGTTATGAGGAAACAGGCTGAAATGGGACAATATCATGGTTCAATCCCAACATACGGATATTGCTTCCATGACGGTGTTCATACAAAACTCCATCTGGATATGGAGGCAGCTTCCGTTGTAAGGGGGATTTTCGACCAAAGGTTGGAAGGAAAGACCTATGCAGACATTGCCAGGGACCTGAATAAAAAAGAAGTTGAAACACCTACCGTATATCTTCAAAGGAAAGGCTGGGCGCCGGAAGCAAAGAAATCTGTGAAATTCTGGGACGGAAATTTAGTAAAGCTGATTTTGTTTAATCCGGTTTATGCAGGACTGACGGTAAGAGGGAAAACAGAAACCAGGGTTCCGTCAAAAAGAGAGTACCGATATATTTCAAGAGAGGATTGGATTTGCGTAAAAGGAGGACACGAAGCGATTGTAACGGAGCAGGAGCTTCAGAAGGTCCAGGACATGGTACAGAAGGACAGAAAATATCATGGGTCTACACCGTCTTCTGAGAATATTTTTGCAGGCCTGATCCGCTGCGGGCATTGTGGTCGGAAAATGCGGATACGGACAGAATACAAAGAAAAGCCGATTTATTGTAAAAGTGTTACGACAGCCCCCAATGCTTCCTGTTATCCAAAGAAATATAAGCAGAAAGAGTTGGAAGAACTGGTGCTAATTATGATAAGACAGCAGGCAGCCCTTGCAGAGGATACCATAAAGCAGTTAAAGAAAGCCAATCAGACTTTGAATATTCCGAAACTCCGGTATCGGAAAAAGCAATATGAAAAGAAGCTGGCGCTTCGTAAACAGGAGAAAATGGAACTGTATGAACAATATGCAGAAGAACAGATTTCTTTGAAGGATTACCTGGCACGAAAACAAACCTATATGGAGAAAATAGCAGCTTATCAGCAAAAGATACAGGAGATAGAAGCAAGAATTTTAAAAGGGGAGGAGAAAAAACAAAAGGAGAAATCAGAGGGACTGCAACTTTTTGTAAAATATAAGGGATTGGAAGAGCTGTCTTATGAAGTTCTGCATGAGCTGATTGAAGTCATAAATTTTTATGATCCGGAACATATTGAAATTGTATGGAAATACAGGGACGAATTTCTGGAAGCAGTAGAATAAGAAAGAACCGGGAGAGCTTATTGTCCTGGATTCCGGTAGAGAAAAAGATTTCATAAAAGAGGAGGAAAACGCTGCGGTGTCTTCCTCTTCTTTGTATTAGGAGAAAATTAGGCAAAGAAGATGGGGGAGGAGCCATGTATCTTGAAACATATTCTATGGAAGAACTGATGGAACTGATAGAAGAGAAAGGATATTGTTCTGTGGAAGCAGTAGAAATTCTGAAAGAAATGGAACAGGCAAAAAAAGAGTATGATTTTTTACTCCGGGATTGTAAGGAAAAAGCGTGGAAAACAGACCAGGTGGTAGTTGATTATTACCGGCATCTCTTAGAAGAATTACGGAAATCGTTGCCCTATGATGCTATGGGAGGGCAGTACACAATTCCGATTTTGGTGTTACAGGAGTTCCGTAAACCGGACATTGTAGAAAAAATCAGGGATTTTATTGGTTGTCAGGCTGGATTTTCCGATCATGCTCTGTTACAGGAAATACAGAAATTTATGACCGTACATCTGGACCCGCAGGGAATTATCCTCTATATGGATGTACTGGGGAATCAGCCAGTGGCAAGGAATGCTTACAAACAGGGAGGACAAATGTGGTAAAAGAAAGAGTATTGGCGGTTCTCGACATCATTATGAAAATAAGATATAGGAAGATTATTGAAAAAGTGGTACAATAAAATATAAAGAAAAATAAGCATTAAAAGTAATATAAAAACCAAAGAAAATATGATAGGTTAATAATTTAACTTAGAAATAGAATACGAATGGAGATGTTTAAAATGGGTACATTGATACGTGAAAATAAAAGGAAAATAGCACTTAGTCTTAATATGGGTTTGTTGTTAATGGGATGTTTAATGTTAACGATTGGTGCATATCCAGCCTTATATAGTGGTGGAGCAAATGAAACACGTTTATCAATAGGAGCAACATGTATTGCATTTTGGTTTATTAGTTTTCCTGCTTTATCGAGAGAAACTAAAGAGAAAAAGATAGTTACAGTAAGCATCCATGCCATTACTGCATTTTCTGTTTTAATTATATTTTCTTGGGAGATACATTATATTCTTGTTAATTGGAAAAAAGGATCTCACTTGGGAGATATAGGATTTTGCATAGGGGGCATAATCGTGTGTTCCTATTTGTGTTATATACTTATCTCGTTCATTAAAACATTTTATTTTTTAATACAGAAGGTAAGGAGATTACTGTTTCCTAATAGTACAAATCAAAATGTTTCCAGAATTGTACATCTGCTAGAAATGGCTTCTTCGTTAATAGTATCTTTAACAGCTTTTATCGGAAGTCTAACAGCTGCTTGTGTAGCAGTGCAAACATTTTTGGAACATATTTACTAGGAGAGAAAAGAAATTGGACAGATTGGTTATTATAGGAAATGGTTTTGATCGGGCACACAATTTGCCCACTTCGTATTATGATTTTAAGGAGTATTTGAGAATATATGCTCGTGAATTTTATGAAGCTATATGTAAATATATACCAGAAGAAGAATTGTGGTTTCAATTTGAAATGGCTTTAGGCGAATTAGATAAATATCAAGTGCAAGAAGAAAATGCTTCATATTATCTTGATTATGGTGACGAAAATTGGAAAGACAGTGCTAATCATGACTTTCAATTTATGGTTGAGCAGGATTTGGCATTTGCATCTTATATTCCATATTATTTTAAGAAATGGATTGAGCAAATAGATACAAACGTTTTACCTTTGGTATCAAAGCGTATAATAAATAATACGTGTAAGATTCTAAATTTTAATTATACGGATACATTAGAAAGAGCATATAAAGTACCTGCTGAGAATATTTTATACATTCATGGAAAAGCCCTGAGCAGTAAGAAACTTGTAGTGGGACATCATGATATTTCTACTTTTCAGTACGGAGCTGTTTCTCCATTTAATGCAGCGGAAGAACATGGAATATATATACAAGATGATGATGAAGATTTTAGAATAACTGAAACAAAAGAAATCATTAAAGCCTATTTTCAAAAGACATATAAAGATACGTTTGGTATTATACAAATGAATCAAAATTTTTTTGACTCTCTTATAAATATAAATGAAATATTTATATTAGGTCATTCGTTATCTTCTGTAGATATGGATTATTTTGTTGAGATTAGAAAGAGAGTATTACATTCGTGTAAATGGTATATTTCATATTTCTCAGAAAGTGATTTAGATAATATGGAATATTTTGCAAAAAGGTTAGATATTAAAAATTTTCAGCCGGTAATGCTAAGTAATTTATAATACGATTATACAGTCAGAAAAGACTAATAAAAGAAGAGGAAAACGCTGCGGTGCCTTCCTCTTCTTTTATTTAGAAGAAAATTTAGAAAAGAAGGAAGGGGAGAAGAGCCATGTATCTTGAAACATATTTTACGGAAAGACTATGAAAAAAGCTAGCATATAATGCTATGGGAGGTCAGCACACGATTCCGATTCTGGTATTGCAAGAGTTCCGGAAACAGGATATTGTAGAAAAAATCAGGAATTTTATTGGCTGCCAGGCTGGGTTTTCTGATCATGATCTGTTACAGGAAATACAGAAATTTATTACCGTACATCTGGACTCGCAGGGAATTATCCTCTATATGGACGTACTGGGGAATTTGCCGCGTGCAAGAAATAGTTACAAGTAAGGAGGACAAATGTGGTAAAAGAAAGAGTATTAGCAGTTCCAGATACAAGCATTTTTATTGCGGAGTTGCCGGAAGCAACCAGAAATATCATACGGAAAGATTTAGAGGAACATGCAAGGGAACATCATTACCGGCTGGAATGGGACCGGGAAAGTAAAGATTATGTGGCAATGAGCCGGAGATTTTGCGATATGGAAAACATTTATACGGATACATATCTGCATTTCTGCGAGACAGGGGAAGATATAGAACCCTATGAAAAAAGCCTGCAGCGGACCATTTCTATCAGGTTATATCAAGACGAAGTAGAAGAACTCTGTAGGAAGTCTGGAAAAGTTGGGCTGTCAATCGGTGAACTGTTTGAAAACTTTGTTGCAGATTTGATTTGCGGTACACATACCAATGGTTCTGATGAACGCATGTATATTGAGCAATGGTTTGACCGGTGCTATTTCAGTATTATGCCTGAGAAAACGTTTTTATCTTATCTGCTTGAAATGCAGGAGATAGACAGTGTTTTGGAATGCTGGGAAATCTTGCAGGAGTTGAAGGATCTGGAAGAGCCGGATTGTTATGATAAAGAGGAACTGGAGATACAGCAGAACACTTTGGAAGAATATTTTCAGGAATATAGAACTTATACAAGAGAACCGGTAGAAGATCAGTTGGAAGCTGCTATGGAAAAGGTGCTGGAATGGAATAAAGAAAGAGAGTATTTGTTGGAGGGAAATGTTCCAGAGAAATCTTTGGAACGGTAGCCAGATTGAAGAGAGGAAGAAAACAGTGATAAGTAATGCGGAAAGAATTGTGTTGAGAAATATGTATCCACCAGGGTGTCGGGTAGAATTGGAAGATATGGAGGCTGATCCGTATGTAAAACTGAGCCCCGGTGATTTAGGAACTGTACAGTTTGTAGATGATGGCGGACAGATACATGTATCCTGGGATTGTGGATACAGCCTTGCTATGGTGTTTGGTGTAGATCATTGCAAATGTGTTATGAGAGAGGAACGTTTGCAGGAGATATTACAAAGGATACAGGCTATGCCATTTGAGAGCTTGGAAAAAATGGAACGGTATGTTATGGAAAAATTATCAGGGGTTTTTCCTAAAATCAGTTTTCAGAAGAAAGAAGGGCAGGAGGTTTTTGTAGATATGGGAGTTGCCGCATTTATGAAGAAGGGTCTTGGTGTGGCAATTCAATATGAAACTGACAGCCAGCAGCACATCTTTATAAAAAAGATGGAAATGCAGGGACAGGATATTAAAGGAAAATTTGTCTTTCAAATGCAACAGAAACGGCGGTAGATTGAGAACAAGGATAGTAGAAATAAATAAGATTGTGATGATTAGTAATATTTGATAAGATATAAATAAAATTTATAAGAATATCGGGGGAACGATATGAGGTATTGCTGTGAAAAATGTTTTTCTAATAAGTATTTAAAAGAATATATCTTATCGGAGAGGAATGTAGGAAAATGTGATTATTGTAATTCCAATGGAGTAAATATTATTTCTACAGGAGAAATAGGAGCCTATATCCGAGAGTGTTTAAAAAAAGCGTATGAAGATATAGAAAATGGTACAGGGGCGTATTGGGACTCAGAAGAGAAACAATATTGCAATCGGACAGGAAGGAGTGTAGCTCCTTATTCAATCAGAGATATTTTAGTAGAAGAAGAAAATGTTTTAAACGAGGCTGTTATAGATACGACTATATTGGAAGATATATTTTCAGATTCAGGGTTAAGTTTTGAAGAAAAAAAGCAAGGGGAATCAGATGTATTTGAAGATATAGATAATTGTAATTTGGTACTTAAAGATGATTTATATGGCCTTGAGGCAACAAAAATGTATTATACATGGGAATTTTTCAAGTATATTACAAAATACTATAATAGATTCTTTGATATAGATAAGGATTGCCAGAGAAGAGATTATTTAAAAGAATTAGTACCATATATTTTAGAATATGATACTGTTATAAAAGCAGGAACGATTTATTATCGAGCAAGGAAATTGAACGATGAGAAATTACATGATCTGGATTATGCAGGGGTTTACAAAGAAATGGCTCCTGCACCCCCTAAATATGCAACAACAAATAGAATGAGTCCAGCAGGTATTTCATATCTATATGTTGCATCAGATAGAGAAACGGCATATAAAGAATGTCGATATAAAGATGCAACAGTAATGGTTGCTGAATATGTATTAAAAGAAGAATTGACAATTATTGATTTTTCTCAAGTTGCTTTTGTTACTACCAAAAGTATATTCAGCGAAGAATATGATCATGATTTACGTTGGATAAATAATTTTCTTGATGCATTTATTAAAGAGATAACCTCTCCAGTGGATGATAAAAAAGAGGATCATTCCTATGAATATGTAGCAACTCAGGTTATAGCAGAATATATAAGAAGCCTAGGATATGACGGAATATGTTTTAATAGCAGTGTAGGGAGAGGAAAAAGTTATGTATTTTTTTGTGGGCCAAACATGGAGTACAGTTCTGATGGATATGATTATATAGATGAATATTTATGGGATACTTATCCTAAATTGACATATTTTACGGACTGGTTTGATATTCAGAAGCTGGAATACAATTATGTTTTTCAAGATGGGGTTAAATATCGAGTGGAGAAGAAAATTG
>ENA-OPBF01002301-OPBF01002301.1-human-gut-metagenome-genome-assembly--contig:-NODE-2301-length-10963-cov-5.564540_pt1 | contig 10963 bp, 7 predicted proteins | sample MGYA00241067_ERZ501450 | MGnify/ENA primary metagenome ERZ501450 (study PRJEB25962, sample SAMEA2042516) | human gut metagenome | biome: human gut; feature: human-associated habitat; material: faeces... | reverse complement strand
GTTGTCGGCTTCCGTCCGGAAGACGCTTCTCTGGCTGCCCCGGATGACACCAATGCCTTCTCCCTCAAGGTCATGAACGTTGAGGATCTGGGCTCTGACGGCTACATCTACGGCAACATCATCACCGATGGCTCCGCTGCTGAGGCATCCACCATGATGTCCGACCAGAACAAGCTCACCACGATCCGCGTGAACCCGCGTGCTCTCCCGAAGGTCGGCGATACCGTCAAGATCAAGATCGACCCGTCCAAGATGCACCTGTTCGCTCCGTCGACCGAGCTGCGTCTGAACTGAGCTGATACCGAGTAACCAACCGTCGATTGCTGCTTTCGAGAAGTGGCTGGCGGGTGGCTGAATAAAAACTTGGCGGAAGTGCGAACTTCCGTCAACCATTAAACGAGACGTACTCTTCCTCTCTTACCGTCTCGTTGGAGAAGCCCCGCGTTGGTGCGGGGCTTCTTTTGTTGTATCTGCAATAGTGAGATTTGTTTTCCTGTAGTGAGATTTCATCATTGAGATTGCAATGGTGAGACCTCAAATGAAATGCGATATTGGAATTTCAATGGTGATCATCGCATATCGATGGATGCAATATCGGCAGGTGAAACGGATTCGTCCATACTTGCTTCTTCGGGTAGGTCAACAGGTAGATTGTTGTTTTATGGAATCTCTTGAATTGCCACAGATGGATCCCCGTGTGCTGAAAGCAACTTCCGTGAAGGCCGAAGATCCGGCCGCACCATCTCCGGAGCCGCAGGCGTTGAAAATCACCGCCGCAAGCTCGAATCCGAAGATGTTCACCCTGCCGTGGGAAAAGCCGCTGGCTACTTGGCCGGAAGACCTGCTGGCCAATCTTCCGCGTGGTATTTCCAGGCACGTGGTGCGTTTCGTGCACGTGGGCGACGAAGTGTACGCCATGAAGGAAATTACGCGCAACGTGGCGGAACGAGAATACGAGCTGCTGCGTCGCCTGCAGAAGCTGGAACTGCCGACCGTGCAGCCGATCGCCGTGGTCACGGGCCGTCATAGCCGTGAAGGCGAGCCGCTGGAAGCGATTCTTGTTACCAAGCATTTGAAGTTCTCACTGCCGTATCGTGCGCTGTTCGCGCGTAATCTGCGCCCAGATACCGCGGAACGACTGATCGACGCACTGGCTGTGCTGATAGTGCGCTTGCATTTGGCCGGCTTCTATTGGGGCGATGTGTCGCTGTCGAACGTGTTGTTCCTGCGTGATGCCTACGCGTTCTCCGCATTTTTGGTTGATGCGGAAACCGGTGATCTGCAGATTAATCTGACGGAAGGCCAGCGTGAATACGATGTTGATTTGGCTCGTACGAACATTATTGGCGAATTGATGGATCTTTCATCCGGTTCGCTGCTGCCGAGCGATGTTGATGAGATTGAGATCGGCAACCGTTTGGTGGATCGTTATCATTCGCTGTGGAGTGCGCTGACTGATACCGACAAGTTCGGTCCGGATGAGATGTGGAAGATTGAGAAGCGCGTCAACAAGCTGAATGAGCTTGGTTTTGATGTGGATGAGCTGGAAATGAAGACCGCTGAGGATGGCAAGCGCGTGCTGGTGCGTCCGCGTGTGGTCGATGCCGGTTATGCGAATCGCAAGCTGCTGCGTTTGACTGGTCTTGATGTGCAGGAGAATCAGGCTCGTCGACTTCTCAACGATTTGGATGCCTACCGTGCTTCCACATGGCGTGATGGTGAGGATCTTGAGATTGTTGCTACCGATTGGATGCGTGAAGTGTTCGAACCGACCGTACGCATGATTCCGCGCGAATATCGTTCGCAGATCGAACCGGCGCAGTTCTTCCATGAGGTGCTTGACCACCGTTGGTTCTTGGCTGAGAGTGCTGGTCATGATGTGCCGATGGCCGAGGCTGTGAAAAGCTATGTGGACAAGGTGCTTCCGCAGTACAAGCTCACCACGAAGGATGTGGACGCCCTGAACGCTGAAGCTGATTCCGGTGTGGTCGACGACGAATACACCTATGACGATCCTGACGATGGCTACAACCCCGACGACGATCCCGACGCAGCCGTATGGGCGCACTGAAAAGCTGAGGCTCCAGTGGAGTCTCAGCTAGTGCGCCCTGAGACAAGACGATAGTCGAGTCGAAGGCAATGCTGAGTCTGCGGTAAGCCCAGGATCAATCCAAGTGCAGACTTGCATAACAAATGAGCGGATAATCCGTATGGACTATCCGCTCATAATCATTCCAGACGTGCTGCTTTGCTGTGGTTGCTTCCGCAGTTTCGCTGTGCTTGCTGTTACTTTGCGAGTTATTACTTCGCGTTGGCGGCGGCACCGGCCTCACGACGGGCGCGTGCGACGGAATACAATGTGATGCCTGCTGCGACGGAAGCGTTCAGCGATTCGACCATGTTTGACATTGGGATGCCGGCGATGGAATCGCATGTCTCGCGTACAAGACGGCTCAGGCCGTTGCCTTCGGAACCAAGCACCACAACCAGCGGATCGGTTTCGAAACCGGTTTCGCCAACGAGGGCGTCACCGCCGCCGTCGAGGCCGACGCTGTAGTATCCGCGTTCCTTCAGGCTTTCAATGGCTTTGGTGAGGTTCACCACGCGGGCGACCGGCATGTGTGCGGCAGCTCCTGCAGACACCTTCCATGCGGCTGCGGTGACTGAAGCGGAGCGACGTTCCGGTAGGATCACGCCGTTCGCGCCGAATGCGGCCGCGGAACGGATGACCGCGCCCAGGTTCTGCGGATCGGTAACGCCGTCAAGCGCGATGAACAGCGGACGTGCCGCAATGCGTGCGCTTGTGGAGTTGGCCGCTTCCATGGCGCGGGACTTCTTGTCAGCGCGTTCCACCAGCTCGGCGAGCGAGGAATACTGGAACGGCTGCGCCTTCATCACCACGCCCTGATGGTTGGAGGAGCGTGCGATACGATCCATTTCCAAACGGTCAGCTTCCATGAGGTTCAGTCCATGAATGCCGGCGAGACGAATGATTTCGCGCGTGCGATCATCATGTTCGATGCGTGCGGCCACATACAGCGTGCTTGCGGGCACGCCACAGCGCAGCGCCTCGAGCACGGCATTGCGGCCGATGACGAGATCATCGGATTCCGAGCTGAACTTTGCCGCGCGGCGGCGTGCTGCCAGCCGCGGATCCGCCATCTTACGGCGATTAGTAGCCTGCTTTTCCTTGTAAGCCTTGTGATACACTCGGTCTTCGGCCTTGGGAGTCGGTCCCTTGCCCCTCAGCGAGTTACGATGCTTTCCACCCGACCCCTTGGTCGGTCCTTTTTTCATTGCCATAACTGCCTATTGTCCCAGCACCCCGGGAAAAACGGCTGCTTCGCTCCTAACCGATATGATGGATGGAATGGAGAAAAGAAGAGAGATTTTTGGTTTGCCCGTCATGTTCTGGGGTTTGTGGGTCACGTTGCTCATCCTGTGGATGGGCCGTTTCGTCACATCGTTCCTTTCCATGTACCTTGTTTCCGACATGCATGTGAGCGCGGGCGTGGCCGGCACCATCGTTTCCATGTACGGTTTCGGTGGCATTTTCGGCTGCCTGTACGGTGGCGCGTTGTCTGACCGATTCGGGCGGCCTGCGATCATTGTCATCGGTAACTTGGGTTCCGCTGCGATGCTGGTTTTGCTGGCTTTTATCGGCGATCCTTGGATTATGGCGATTGCGTTGCTGATATACGGTGTGATTTCCTCCGTACCGACGCCCGCGGTCGCGGCGTACGTTTCCGACGTTGTCCCGTTCCGTAAGCAGAAACGTGCGTATTCGTTGCAGACTTGGGCTGTGAATTTCGGTTTTGCGATCGGGCCGATCATCGCCAACCAGCTTGTCAAGATTTCCTATTCGCTGATGTTCTATGTGGAAGCGGCGGTGCTGGTGTTCGCCACGTTGCTGATGATGGTGTTCTTCAAGGAAGCCGGATTGGGTGTGCGCGTTGCCGGACGGTTTGTGAAACGCGGCGTGAAACAACCTATGGAACGTTCTGAAACTTCACAAACTACCCAATCGCAGCAATTCTCCATATGGCGTAGCTATCGTCGCGCGTGCGCCGACAAAGCGCTCATGTCGATGGTGGTGCTGATGTTCCTGTACACGCTGGCGTATTACCAGATCGTCAGCGGCCTGCCGATCTCCATGACGCAGATTGGGCTCGGCACGGACGAATATTCCAGCCTGCTGACCATCAACGGTGGCATTCTGTGCTTGCTGCAGATTCCAGCGATCGCGTTGTTCCAGCGGATGAGCAACACCCGTGTGCTGGTGCTTGGCATGTCCATCACGGCGGTTGGTTACGCGTTCCAAATCGGCGCCGATTCGTGGGTGACATTTGCGATTGCGACCGTGTTGTGGACGCTCGGTGAGCTTGGCACGTTCCCGATTGCCGCCACGACGGTGGCGAACATCGCGCCAAAGGATGTGCGCGGCACGTATCAGGGCCTGTACAACCTGGTGTGGTCGCTGTCCAATGCGTTCTCGCCGCTTGTCGGAGGTTGGATTCTGAACGCGTTCGGCAGCCACGTGCTGTGGACCTGCTGCACGGTGATGTTCGTGATTGTGGCGATTGGTTTCTATGTGACGCGCGGTCCCCGCGAACGTGCCGCAGCCCGTAATCTCGCTGCTGAGGAGGTGTAGCCGGCGTACGTGAAAAGCGGGAGGCCGCGATTCCGTTTGGAACCGCGGCCTCCCGCTATGTGATTTAAGGATTGGAAAGAAGAGGAGCGGGGTGCTGTCGCGCCTGCGCTTTGCCTTCCGTCTAGGAAGCGGTCTTACTTGTTAAGGACCTTCTTCATCAGGTCGGCGGAGGCCTTGGCGAGTGCGAACTGGCCGAAGCCCGGGTCGATGGAGGCGAGGTCGGAGTTGATGATCTGGTCGAAAGTGTTGTTCTTCATGATGTTTCCTTTCACTTGGCTTGGCGGCGCGTCTTTTCTTCTTGTCATTCCTCTGGCCGCTGCCGTAAGTCTGTATTGTGTTTATCTTTTTTCTTCGTTCTTCTGTTGTGCCTTTATTCTAAGCCGGGCAAACCATCGATGTCATGCGACGGTCGTCACTTCTTTTGTAAAATCATCGGCTAATCTTGAAAAAAGTAATAACATATGAAAAGCGGATGACGATAGGCGTGAAAAAAGGGCACTGAGCTGTTGCTTGGTGCCCTTGGAAAAACAGAGATAATCAGACTTTACGGCCTTCGCCGTGAAAATTACTTGCGATTGGGTTTACCGAACATGAATGCGCGCACGATTGCGACGATGCCGATCACCACAAGCGCGCATCCGCCGAACAGAATCAGCCAGGTCGTGGAGCTGATGGGGGAGAACAGCACGATGAAGCCGGCGACAATCGACAGCAGCGCGTAAATCACGGCCCATGCGGAGCTTGGCATGCGCCATGATTCCACGAGCGCCATCACGCCTTCCAACATCCAGCCGAGGCCGACCACCATGGTGACGAGCACCGCGAGCGTGGCTCCGGAAAGCGCTGCGTTCTTCAACATGACCACACCGCCGACAGACAGCATCAGACCGATCAGAATGTCAAGCACGCGCCATCCGCCCGGAAGCCCGAGTTCCACAATTGCGGTCACAATGCGGACCGCGCCGGAAACCACGAAGTATGCGCCGAGTGCGATTGCGGCGACTTTCAGCGTGGCTCCCGGCCAGATCAGCAGTGCCAGGCCGAGGATGATGGCGGCGATGCCAAGTATTGCGTAGGTGCCGCGGATCGCGTTCTTCGCCTTCTTTGGCAGCCATTCCTCCGCAAGTTTGAACGGGCTGATTGGCTGCCAATTGTCGTTGCCGGTTCCTGGTTGGCTGTTCTGCTGTCCGTACGGTTGGCCGGTGGTGTAGCTCGCGTAGAAGAAGCCGTTCTGGTTCGGGTTTTGGTTGGCGTTGGGGCCGTCAAAGTAGCGTGGGGTCTGCGGCTCGCTCGGATACGGATTGCTCGAATTGTTGGGATTGCCGTTCTGTTGTTGGCCTTGCGATTGCTGATTTGGCGCGTATGCCCCGTATTCCGGCTGACCTTGCGGCTGCTGTCCGTTGCTGCCGTTCTGATTCGGATTGTTCGCATACGGGTTGTTCATTGCGTCGCTCATGATGGCCCCTTTCCTTGAAGAGCTTGCTTCGTGACGTTCGGACGTGTGTGAATGTGTTCGACTGCGCTCGAACGTTTCGGAAGTCCTATCCCTCATTCTAGGCAATCTGTCTAATTTAAGCCATCAACAAAATCCTCCTCATCGTCCATTTTGATGGATGGGTCGCATGATTTGGCTGTCTTGCCACGCGATTTGAACAAATTGCCACACGATTTTGATCTGATGACCTCACGATTTTTCCGATAAAGATGGTAGCGGCGTTGCGACCCATGTTGTCTTGTGATGGAACAATCGATTGGGTATGTGATTGAAGTGAGATTGCGAATTATGTTTCACGACACGTTTCACGAATTTGCGAATTTTTGACAAAAGACGGTGTGTGGCAGTCTTGCAAAATGGGCATGGTGTGCAATAATGACAGGAATGCACCGATGGCACACGCCCGGTGTCCACAACCGCGCAGCATTGCCCAGTTCAGCGAGTGGTTGCGAAAATCGCAATTTTCCGGTTTTCGCGCTATCGCAACGGCAGGGGAGAGCTGACTACTCCGCGGCGCTCCCAAGGAGATCATCATGGTTGATCGCAAGGAAGATCAATCCACCCAATTCCGCGAGACCAGTTCGGGAAATTTCGAACAAGCGAAGAATATCGCAACGCAAACGCAAGTCGATCCGTCGCTCGCCGATGCACAAACCGCCGCGCAATCGCTTGGCGTCGATTTGAATACCGGCCTGAGCCAAGCGGAAGCCAAGCGGCGACTCGACAAGTACGGACCGAACGAACTCGCATCCGCACCACCGGTGCCGAAATGGAAGAAATTCCTCGAACAATTCAAAGATCCCCTCGTCTACCTGCTGTTGGCTGCAACCGGCATTTCGTTCGTCGCATGGTTCATAGAACGGGCCAACGCCGTACCGGGTGCGGAAGGCGGCGAAGCATTGCCGTTCGACGCCATCGTCATCGTGCTGATTCTCATCGTCAACGCGGTGCTCGGCTACATTCAGGAATCGAAGGCGGAAGCGGCCGTCGAAGCGCTCTCCAGCATGACCGCGCCGCAGACCAACGTGCTGCGTGACGGTCAAATCGAACGCATCAACACGGTTGACGTGGTGCCCGGCGACATCATCGTGCTCGGTGAAGGCGACTCCGTCTCCGCGGACGGACGCCTCTTTACGGCCGCCAGCCTGCGCATCGCGGAAGCCAGCCTCACCGGCGAAAGCGTGCCCGTCGGCAAAAAGACCGACACCCTCGCACAGGCGAAAGCCCTCGGCGACCGCGCCAACATGGTGTTCAACGGCACGTCCGTAACGCAAGGCACCGGCCGCGCCATCGTAACCAGCACCGGCATGGGCACGCAGGTCGGCAAAATCGCGGACCTGCTGCAAGCCACGGAAGACGACGAAACCCCGCTGCAAAAGGAAATGAACTACGTTTCCAAAATCCTCGGCATTGCGGTATGCATCATCGCGGTCGTGGTGCTGGTCGCGCTCGCGCTTACCGAAGGATTCCAAGACGTTCACGATGTAATCGATTCGCTACTGTTGGCCGTTTCTCTGGCTGTCGCGGCCGTGCCGGAAGGCTTGGCTGCGATTCTTACGGTAGTGCTCGCGCTCGGCGTGCAGCGCATGGCCATGCACAATGCGATCGTCAAGAAGCTGCATTCGGTGGAAACGCTCGGTTCCGCTTCGGTGATCTGCTCCGACAAAACCGGTACGCTCACCCGCAATGAGATGACCGTGGAGCGTGTGGTCACGCCGAGCGGCGAAGTGCAGCTCACGGGCACCGGCTATGCGCCGGAAGGCCGCATGGTGGTCGATTCGCAGACCATGGAACATGCGCAAATACGCGAGATCATCGAATCGGAAGCCGTCGCAACCCTTGCCGTGGGTGCGCTGGCAAACGACGGCGAACTGCGCGAAGTCGCCGCTTCTGCCGGAAATGCGGAAAACGTAACGTGGGAAGCGGTCGGCGACCCGACCGAAGTCTCACTCATTGTCGCAGCACGAAAAGTGAAGGCGAATCGCAAGTATGCCAACTATGAGCGCGTCGGCGAAATCCCCTTCACTTCCGAACGTAAACGCATGTCCATCGTGGCGCGAGACAACACCGATGCCGGCCGCCTGACAGTCTTCTCCAAGGGTGCCCCCGATGTGCTTCTTGGATATTGCAGCAGAATTGCGGTCGGCGGTGCCGTTCGTCCACTTACGGAAGGTGATCGTCAGCAGATTCTTGCGACTGTCGAACAGCTTTCTTCCGACGCGTACCGCACGTTGGGTCAGGCCTACCGTCCGCTCGGTACCGCTTCGCTTGCACAAGTGCCAGGAGTCATGCTGAACTCCGCGGGTCATGTTGCCGATATTGCGGAACAAAGCGATGTGCTTGAGAATGATTTGATTTGGGTCGGTATGGTCGGCATCATCGATCCGCCGCGTACGGAAGTGCGTGATTCCGTAGCAGAAGCGCATCGCGCCGGCATCCGTACGGTAATGATTACCGGCGACCACCCGCTGACCGCAGCTCGCATCGCCACCGATTTGGGCATTATCGACAAGGGTGGCAAGGCCATGACCGGCAGTCAGCTTGACGAACTGCCCGACGAAGCGGCCTTCGACAAGGTGACCAGTGAAGTGTCCGTCTATGCGCGAGTCGCGCCGGAACACAAGCTGAAAATCGTCGAATCGTTGCAGAGGCAAGGGAATATCGTGGCCATGACCGGCGACGGCGTGAACGACGCTCCTGCCGTCAAAACCGCCGATATCGGCGTCGCCATGGGCATTACCGGCACTGAAGTAACCAAACAAAGCGCGAAAATGATTCTCGCCGACGACAACTTCAGCACCATCGTCGCAGCCGTGCGCGAAGGACGAGGCATTTTCGACAACATCCGCAAGTTCCTGCGCTACCTGCTGAGCTCCAATGTGGGCGAAGTGTTCACCGTGTTCGGCGGCGTGATGCTCGCCGGATTCCTCGGCATCACCCAGCCCGGCAGCCAAGGCGTGATTGTGCCGCTGCTCGCCACGCAGCTGCTGTGGATCAACCTTCTCACCGATGCTGCGCCCGCGCTCGCTATGGGTGTTGACCCGTCTACCGATGACGTGATGGCACGCAAACCTCGCAAACTCACCGATCGTGTGATCGACGCCGAAATGTGGGGCGACATCATTTTCATTGGTGTGATTATGGCGGCCGTCACCCTGATCGGCATGGACATGCATTTGGCCGGAGGCCTGTTCACCGACCGCTCCGTCGATGCGATCGGCCACGACGCGCAAATGACTGAAGCGCGCACCATGGGCTTCACGATTCTCGTATTCGCCCAAATGCTGAACGCGATTGCCTCGCGCTCGCACTTGCAGTCGGCGTTCGTCGGACTGTTCTCCAACAAGTGGCTATGGGGCGCGCTCGCACTGAGCACGGTGCTGCAGTTGGCGGTGATCTATATTCCGTTCCTCAACATTGCTTTCGGTACGGTACCGCTCAGCGCCGGCGCATGGGTCGAATGCTTGGGCCTTGCCATGATCGTGCTCATCGCCTCCGAACTGCGCAAATGCGTCCTCCGCGCCAGATAACGTCCGAAAGTGCGCAAGATTTCGGACGTTATCGTTTGTGAAGTCAATGATTGAGGGGCTTCTCTCTTGCCTAATCCTTTTGGTGAGATGGGAGGTGCGCGGGATGCATTCGTTTGTCAAAGTATGGCGTCCGATGAAATTTAAGTGTTGTATCTAAATTAGATACAACACTTAAATTTCATATCGGCGATACGCTTCTTTTAGGAAATCTGTTGGATCGCATTGAAGCGCTTCCGACAGACGCCTGGCTGTATCCAGCCGCATGCCTGAGGTTGAGCGATAGCCTGTCTCAAACCAAGAGATGTTCGGCTGGGGAATCCCTGTCATCTCTGACAACTCGCTTTGCGTATAGCCGCGAGTCCGACGAATGTCTCTTAGACCGGATTCAGCGCAGTGGATTCCGCCTCTCCAACCTTCGTCGGGATGGAGCTCCAACACGTTGCAGTGCAATGCTTTGGCAATTTGGCAAGCGGTGTCCAAATGCATATTGCGTACGGTTTCCGGATTGTTTTCGAACATGGCGAGACGATCATGATCCACGCCGGAGAGCCCGGCCAGTTGTTCCAGAGACATTCCTTCTTCGAGCCTCAGGTCCTGTAGCCTCATAAGCTGCGCCTCCATGCCGTTCCCTCCCTTCACGGTATTCACTACGGAATATTCGATCCGTCTTCTATTTTGAGTCAAAAGCCTGTTCATGAAAGGGACCATCCCGTCTTGGCAGGGCATTTTGCTCTGCTGCGCCCCACAGGATAACAGAATCCCCTTAGCGTATCGTTCCGTCAATTCCTGATAAGGCGACTCATACGACGAACATGTTTTCCGGAAGGATAGGCTGGTTTCTGTGGAAAAGGAGAAAGACGATTCAGTTGGACGGAATTTCGACACGCCGGTGGATGCGTTGTTTTGCAATGGTTCGCGGGGTGTTTGCGGGGTGCCGGGTTGCGTGGAACCGGTTTGTGCTGTAAGTTTGTCTTTTGCTGCCGCTCGGCGAGTGGTTCCCCGGTCGGGGTTCCGTAAGGTGGGTGAGTGGTGGTGGTTTGAGAACTCAAGAGCGTATTTGTACTACTTCTTTATAGTCAATGATTGCCAGTCCATCGTCCGCTTCTCCCGTGTGGGGGAGTGGCCGGGAGGCCTGTGAAGGACGGTGGGGTTTTCGTGCGATGCGCCTTTCCTTATAAGGCGATCGTCAATTTTCTTATTTTTGAGAGTCACATGTTGGTTCTCTTCACGAGGTTTTTTGTGGAGGGTTCGATTCTGGCTCAGGATGAACGCTGGCGGCGTGCTTAA
>ENA-OPBF01002300-OPBF01002300.1-human-gut-metagenome-genome-assembly--contig:-NODE-2300-length-10965-cov-2.304308_pt1 | contig 10965 bp, 13 predicted proteins | sample MGYA00241067_ERZ501450 | MGnify/ENA primary metagenome ERZ501450 (study PRJEB25962, sample SAMEA2042516) | human gut metagenome | biome: human gut; feature: human-associated habitat; material: faeces... | reverse complement strand
AGCGTGGTCATCGACGCGCAGTCGCCCGCCATGAGCCTGCTGCCGGAACTGAAGAAAGCACATGTGAAGGTCATGGTCACGAACATGCAGGAGATGGGCCGCGCATGCGGCCGGTTCCTCGACATGCTCAAAGCCGGAACGCTGAAGCACCCGCGGGACGAATACCAGCCGCAGCTGGCCGCAGCCGTCAAGGGCGCGACCACGCGCCCATTGGGGCAGTCCGGCGCGATCGCCTGGAACAAACTCGGCAGTGATGTCGACATCACGCCGCTCGTGTCCACCACACTCGCCCTGTACGGGGCGTGCACGACGAAGCGACATCCGGGAAGACGACAGATCATCGGAGGAATCTAAATGAGCGACATCCAGACAACGGCAGCGCCGGACGGGTGGAAACCTACGGGAGGAGCCGGAACGGTGCCGAAACTCGTCGTGCCGACGCACATCGACGGACTCTCCGGTGAGGAGAACGCGTTGCTGCGTGAACTCGCCGAGGTGTGGACGCGCCATGCGAGCCGCAACCGAACACTCACCGCTTACTACGAGGCCAAGGAGCCACTGGTTGATTTTGGACTGACTGTGCCGAAGTCCATCAAGGATCATTACACGCCGCTTGGGTGGGCGCGCAAGGCTGTGGATATGCTCGCTGAGCTTTGCGTGTTCGAGGGATTCGTCTCGCCGGGCGTGGACGACCCGTTCGAACTGCAGGACTTCATGAGCCGCATCGGATTCACTAGCGTTCTGCAGCAGGCTATCCAGACTGCGCTCATTCACGGCTGTTCGTTCCTCAGCGTCGTCCGGGACTTCGAAGGAAGACCGCTCATCCGCACGCATACCGCGGAAAGCTCGGCCGCCGTCTGGGATTACCCTGACCGGCGGGTCAGGGCGTGCATGGCCATCACCGACGTTGACGACAACAACGAGGCCACCGGACTCGTGCTCTACATGCCCGACCGCAACATCAGCGTGCAGCGCCGTCTCGGCTACTGGTGGCGCGTGGACGATGAGCAACCCACCATCGACAACGAGTGCAGTGTGTTCCGCCTCGCCTACAAGGCTACCGAGGTCAAACCGTTCGGACGCTCCCGCATCAGCCGGGACGCTATGGCCATCATCGACGGCGCGAACCGCACCATCGTGCGCGCCGAAGCGAATGCCGAATTCTACGCGTTCCCAAAAATCCTGCTGACAGGCACTTCCGAAGAACTCGCCTCGTTGGGCACGGACGACGCGTTAAAGCTTTATATGGGTCGCTACAACATGATCAGCAAGGACATCGACGGGCAGTCCCCGACCGTGACGCAACTGGCCGCGTCGAGTATGGACCCGCACTTGACGATGCTGAAAAGTTGGGCGGCGATGTTCGCCAGTGCGATGAACATTCCCGCCAGCTCGCTCGGCATCGTGTCCGACGCGAATCCGACGTCCGCCGACGCGACCGAGGCGCAGCGCGAGGACCTGATTATCGAGGCGCGCCATTGCGATCGCGATTTCGGTGAATCGATCCTGCAGGCGGCACGTCTTGTGGCACGGATGCAGGATCCATCGGTGTCAGACGAGGAGCTGATGAAACTGCAGGTCGACTGGAAGAACCCGAACACGCCGTCGAGCTCCATGAGCGCCGACGCATTCAGCAAGCTCGCTGGAAGCATCGACTCGTTCGCCAACAGCGAGGTCGGCATGACACGCGCCGGATTGAGCCGAAGCGAGATCGTCCGGCTGAAGGCCGACCAGCGCAAGGCCCAGGCCGGTCAGGTACTCGATCAGATTCGAGGCATGCGCCAACAGACGGAGCAGCAGACCGATACGGCGGCGAGGGAAGGCGGTATGAATGAGCCCGAACAGTCTGAACCTGCCGCCGGAACGACGCAGAAGGCTTGAACTCGACCTCAATGATTTGTACGAGGATTACACGGACACCATGAGCCGCCTGCAGAAGGAGGCCGGCAACAGTGTCTCGGGCCTCGTCTGGGACGGTGAAAGCCAGGAGCTCATCAAAGCGGAGATCAACCGGTATGCCGACGCCGCCAGCAGGCTCGCATCCGACTACTACGGCCACGTACGCGACCTGTGGGCGCAGTACGGCGGAATCGATATGCCGGAATACGAGCCGCCTTCCATCACCGCCGACCGCGCGGTCTGGCAGATGGAAGGCGGTTTCAACAACACTGACTTCATGGGATTGCACTACAAGGATGTCATTCCAGATGAAAACGGAGCCGTTCACAACAACGCCGGAAGAACCATCGACGACCTGTGGCCCACGTTCGCTGACGAGGAGCAGGCGCTGGAATACGTGCAGAATCTGATTCAGACCGTCGGGCGGCTGACCATGCAGAGGGCTGTGGCCAACGATCCCACCAAGCCTCGCTGGGCGCGTGTGCCGCGAGGGGCTAAGACATGCGCGTTCTGCCTTATGCTCGCCTCGCGTGGCTTCGCCTACCTGAGCGAGGACACCGCCGGACGGCAGATGCAATACCATACGGACTGCGACTGCGACATCGTGCCAAGCTGGGGCAGCAGCAAACTCAAAGGATACGATCCGGACAAGTATCGTGAAATGTACCAGGCAGCCAAGGCTGCGGCCGGCGATGACGGCGACTGGCGTGACACGCTAGCCCAATTGAGACGCATCTATCACGATGAGGTCAATGATGGTGTGACTGCCCAACCGACGATTCGATGGAGCGGCAAATCGATTCCAATCAGTGCTTCCGAACTATCGAGATTGTCGGATTATAGCGTCAGGATGCCTGGAGATAGATTCTCCAACGACGAGAAGATCGCGGCTTTGATGGATTGGACCGGAGACAGCTACAAAAGTATCAACGGCTACCTGTTCGGCGGACGAAACCCGTCGAAAGACGTCATCCATCAGGTCGAATGCATCGACGAAGCGATATCCGACCATATCACCCGAGAACGTTTCACGGTCGACAGGCAGATGCGGTTGTCGACGTTCCACGTCAACGACATGGAGTCGCTTTTCGATTTGAATACCGGTCGCACCTTCGAACACATCGGCTACATGGCCACCAGCATCAAGGAGGTAGGCATTGACGTTGATGGGGAAGACCGCATCGCCACAAGAATCTTGGTACCGCCGGGAAGCGCCGGCGTGTATGTGGAGCCGATCACTCAGCATCCGGGAGAATACGAAATTCTTCTGCCGAGAGGAAGGGCTCTTCGTTTCGAAGGGCTTGGAGCATCCGACGGCAGACCGATCGTTTATCTGAGACTGCTATGATTGAGCCTATGGATCGTTCCGACCGTTTCACGTTTATGCCCGGTGATTTGAAGGAAGTCACCGATGAGCGCCATCTTGCGGAAATCAAACGCAAGTATGGCGATATCTCCATGCCACAGGACGAATATGAATGGGTCAGGAACGAAGGAAAGAAGCGCTGGTCCGTCGGCGACTATGTGTCGACCGACGAGCTGCGGTCCGAATACGCGCGAAGAAAAGCGCTGGGAAATCTCTGAATCCCAGAAAGCCATCACGTCGAAACGTGATGGCTTTTCTTTTACCTTTCACACCCCAGCGATGGGGCGGGGCGCAGCCATGCGCGAAACCAACAAGAATGGCCGTCAACTCGCCGGCGTCAGGCGTGGAAACCAAGAACAAGCAAAGGAGCCACCAACCATGGCAGAAGAAAACCAGACCGGCGCGGACGGCCAACAGGAGCCGGAACAGCACTCTCCGGCCCCAAAGGACGTGAACAACGCGAAGCTGAGGACCTTCACCCAGGAGGAAGTCGACCGCATAATCAACGAGCGTCTCGGCAGGGAACGCGGCAGGAAAAGCGACTACGAGGAGCTCAAGGAGAAGGCCGGACAGACTGCCGACCTCGAATCGAAACTCTCCAAGGCGCTCGAGGAGAACGAGAAGCTCAAAAGCGAAGCCAAACAGGCTGAACACGAGAAGGAGCTCTCCACGATACGCGCCAACGTCGCGGCCAAACACGGCATCACCGACCCGAGCGTCCTCGCGGGCGACGACGAGAAGCAGATTGGCGAATACGCCGAGAAACTCATGAAGGTGTTCGTCGACATGCGTTCCCGCGGCACGGTTGCGGACCAGAGCGCCCGTACCGGACAGGCCAAGACGAAACGCTCCAGCCGTGAGGACTTCGTTAACGCCATGAGCAATACGCTCCTGTGATTCAACCAGCGAAAACATTCATTTGAAAGGACAAATCATGACAGATCCGTCCATGACACGAAAAAGCAACGGTCTAGACCTCGACCCTGAAACCCAGGCGGAGATCTGGCAGACCGCAAAATACCAGAGCGCGTTCATGCAGCTCGTGCCGGAGATGAAGCTGCCCGGCAACGGTTCTCGCGTGCCGATCATCATCGGCGATCCGGAGGCCGCATGGGTCAATGAGGGTGCGGAGAAGCCGAAGAGTGGCGTCACCTTCGGTAAGAAGGACATGCTGCCGTACACCATCGCGGTCATCATGCCGTTCTCCAACCAGTTCCGCCGAGACTTCGGCGCTCTCTACGACCAAGTGGTCGCGAAGGGTCCGGGAGCCATCGCCCGCACGTTTGACAAGACCATCATGGGTCTCGTCGACGCTCCGGGTGCGGACTTCGACACCCTGAAGAGCGCGCAGACCGTCAGCATCGGCAAGGACGTGTGGAAGAACCTGAACAAAGCCGACGACCTCGTGTCCGAAGCGGATGGAACCGTGGACGGTTGGGCGTTGAGCACCCAGGGTCGCAGTGTGCTCCGGCAGGCGACCGACAACAACGGACGCCCCCTGTTCCTCAACGGCACCGCCGCCTCCGACGTGAGCACCGTGCTCGGCAACCGCACCTACATCAGCAAGGGCGTTCACGTGCCCGCCGTATCCGAGACACCGGGACCGGCCAAGGCAGAGATCCTTGGCGTGTGCGGAGAATTCTCCTCCGCCGCATGGGGTTCCGTCGAAGGAATGCAGACCAGCATCTCCGACCAGGCGTCCATCACCATCGACGGCAAGCAGGTCAACCTGTGGGAGCACAACATGTTCGCCGTGCGAATCGAAATCGAGGTCGGCTTCCGTATCCGCGACATCAACCGCTTCGTCCTGCTCACCGCCTGACGGAGTCCGACATGACTGTCGAACCAGACGTGTTCGCCACCTCCGTCGACCTCGAACAGAGGTGGCACAAACTCACCGACGAGGAACGTGAGAAGGCCGACACGCATCTCGCGGACGTGACCGACTACATCAAGGAACGCTCCCCGAACTGGCAACGTCTCCAAAAAGAACGGCCACGCCTGCTGACGAAGATCACCTGCGACATCGTCCGCAGAATCATGCAGGCCGACCCGTACGACATTCCCGGCGGCATCACGCAGATGAACCAGACCACCGGCAGCTTCAGCGAACAATACAGTTTCGGAGCGCCCACCGGCGATCTCTGGCTGCGCGACGACGAGAAACGCATCCTTGGCATCAACGCTCAGCGCGCGTTCAGCGTCGACATGGCAACGGGGGAGACGTCCTAGTGGAAACCATCGAAGTGTGGCGCGGCCAGTCCACCACCGACACGGACGGCAACCCCATCCAGGGCAAACCCGTCCGCGTCGGCACGTTCCAGGCGATGGTCGCGCCAACCTCCACCACCGACCAGACCGAGGAGAACGCCAGCCCGCAGACCATCGAATACACGATCCACATCCGCGGTAGCCAACCGACCGGCATCCAAGCCACCGACCTGATCAAAGTCAGAGGCATCCTCCTGCCCGTCAAAGGAAAACCGCAAGTGTGGAACAACCTCCACGGACGCCACATCGGCGACGTCATCACCGTGGGCGAACGGGAAGGATAAGCATGGCCAAACGATGCAGATTCGTATTCAACCGCAAGGCGTTCAGCCAACAGGTCCTCAAAAACGAGACATTGCGCTCGCGCATGAGGGACGCGGCCGAAGCCGCCGTAGAGGATGACCGTTGCATGGTCCGCGACCATGACGGCAAGAACCGCAGCGGCGTGGCGATCATCTGCCCGGCACCGGTGGAGAAGGCGCACGGCACGCTAGAGGACACGCTCGGAAGGATGCGCGTATGAGCATCCCGGTCACTCCCCGGCGCACGGAACCCCTGCTCCTGCCCAAACTGAGGACACTGTTCCCGGACGTGACGTTCGACACCATCGAACGAAGCGACCTCGAACCTCCCTTCACCGAAGCCACGCTGGCCGACTCCATGCAAGGCATGAGCACCCCAATCTCGCAGTACGTGCGGCTGCGGCTGAGCGTGCGCTGCATGAGAGAGGACCATACGGGCGACTGGGACAAGGCCGCACGCCTGTGGGCCGACATCGCGAGGGAGATCATCGGGCTCGGAACCGTCGCGCCGCTCATCGACGCGTCACTCGAATCCGGGCCGGTACGCATGACTGACGAGGACAAGAGGCTGGTGTGCGCGTACGGAGTGCTCCTGCTCGAGGTCACCGTCAACTGAAACACAACCAAAGACAACGTGCCGCCACACGCGAAGAACGGAAAGGTGCAGACGAATGTCTGACAACAACGAAAAAACCACCGTCGCCGCGCAGGGCGCGACCGACTACGGGTACGTGTCCAGCGGCAACACCGCAGGCAACGTGCGCCTGATCAAGAACTACGCGCTGTTCCTGTTCCCCAAGGGCGACAGCACGTTCGTGGCTCCGACCGGAGTGGCCTGGACCCCGCCGGCAAGCAAGAAGCCGATCGGCTACTCCACGGAGGACGGCGCCGTACTGCATCCGGAACCGGGCGACAGCACCGACTACAAGGCCCACAACGGCGACATCGTGCTGTCCGACACGGATCCGGGCTACTGGACCCTGCAGCTCGCCGCCATGGAGGGCCGCAAGGACGTGGTGTCAGCCTACTTCGACGTGGATGTGGAATCCGACGGCGGCATCAGCATCAAGGGCGCCGGCCTGAAGAAGGAATGGATCCTCGTATTGGTCGCGCTCGACCAGCAGGACCGCCCCTTCCTCATGTACGGCACCAACGCGAAGGTGTCCGACCGTGACGACGTGAGCCTGAAATCCAGCAAGATCATGAACTTCAGCATGACGTTCAAGATGCTCAAGGGCACCAACGGCGAACAGTTCCACGCATGGGGCCTCGTCACCGAAGACGCCAAGTAGCCCATCGATTCTTCCCGTGCGGCCGATGGCGGTCGACCGCACGGGATCCTTTTACCAACCGCCAACATCAGAACGGAGCTAACATGAGCGACAACACCTACCACATGGTCGAAGTCGACCTTTCCGACGCCGAGGAGCTCAAGCCCGACGTGCACCTCGAGGTCGCCGGAGCGAAACTCGACCTGCCGAACCTCAACAACGCGGAACTGCCCATCGAACTCGTGCAGGCCATCCTCCTGGTCAAGAGCAGGCCGACGCTCTCCGACGAGGAGACCAGCGCGTGCATGGCCGCGTTCCTCGCGTACTTCCAGGCGATGAAGCCGAACTTCTGGAACGTGCTACGCAAGACGGAACGTCCGATCGCCTACCTCATCGCCACGGTGAAGGCATGGGCCGACGAATCCGGACTGGACCCAAAAGCGTTTACCTCGCCCACCTCTGGAACAACCACCGCGCGGCACTAGCCTACGACTGGATCCGCGCGTACGGGCAGATCTACAGGCCCGTACGCTTCCAGGAATGGATCGCGGGAGCCCGCCCGCGAACCGACTGGGGACTCGCATGGGCATTGACCCGCGAGATCCTCAAGGACCACACAAGCCACTCGTGGATGGCGTTGCAGAACGCCGTCTACGTGCCCGACGGAGCCGAACAGGCCGCATGGCTGACCGCTCCCGAGCAAAAGAAACGCCCATGGTTCGACCACGGGCACGATCCCCTCCGCCAGCCGACACCGACGCACAGCCTCACCCGTCGGCAGCGCGAGGACAGGGAACGGCTCAAAGCCTACTTCCACATCAACGACGACCTCTGATCCCGACCGCCATCGGAATCCCGACACACAGCAAGGAACACGATGGCAGCACAGGACATCGGCGTCGCATACGTCCACGTCGAACCATCCGGCAAAGGATTCGGCAAAAGCATCGAAGGCGACATCGGCGACGCCGTCAACAAAGCCTCCAAGAAAGGCTCCAACACCCTCATCTCGAAGATCGGCGGAGCATTCGGCAAAATCGGCAAGGTCGGCACAGGCGCGATCGCCACCATCACAGGCGGCATCACCGCACTGGCCGCCAAGGGCGGTTTCACGCGCGCCCTCAACATCGAGAACGCGCAGGCCAAGCTCAAGGGGCTGGGGCACGACAGCGCAAGCGTCACCGAGATCATGAACGACGCCCTCGCATCCGTCAAGGGCACCGCGTTCGGACTGGGCGACGCCGCGACCGTCGCGGCCAGCCTGTCAGCATCCGGCATCAAGGAGGGCGGCGAGCTCACCCAGGTGCTCAAGACGGTGGCGGACACGGCGCAGATCAGCGGCAGGAGCCTGACCGACATCGGCACGATCTTCGGATCGGTCGCCGCCCGAGGAAAACTCCAGGGCGACGACATGCTCCAGCTCATGTCGAGCGGCATCCCCGTCCTCCAGATGCTCGGCAAGCACCTGAACAAGACCAGCGCCGAAGTTTCCGACATGGTCTCGGACGGCAAGATCGACTTCCAGACCTTCGCCGACGCCATGCAGGAGGGCCTGGGCGGCGCCGCACAAAGCGCCGGAACGACGTTCACCGGCGCGCTGGCGAACGTGAAGGCCGCGTTGAGCCGACTCGGCGAAACCGCGGCCACGCCCGTCCTCAACGGACTGCGCGGCCTGTTCAACCAGGCCATCCCGCTCATCGACGCGTTCACCGCCGCCGTGAAACCGACGCTGGAGAAGGTCGGCGCCGGATTGCAGAAGGGATTGGAACAGGCCATCCCCACGGCCGCCGCCTTCTTCGACAAGCTCGGCAAAAGCCAGACCGTCCAACAGTTCGCCTCCTATCTCGCTTCCCTCAAGGACGATCTGAAGGAACTCGGCTCATCCCTGTCGGGAGCTGCCGGAGCCGTCTGGAACGTCATCTCCGAACCGCTCTCTGAACTCTACAATCAGGCGAAAGGACAATTGCCCGCAATCGCTGACGGATTCAAAACACTCCTGCATGCCGTGTCAGGTCTTCTCGACTACGTGTCGGCGCATGCCGACGCCATCATCCCGCTGGCCAAGGGAATCACCGCGTTCGTCCTCGCCAGCAAAGGCATCGGCGCGGTATCCGCCGGCTTCAAAGCATTGCCAGCCGCATTGGACGGCATCAGCAGAAGCGCCACTGGAATCACCACAGCGGCAAAAGGCATCTCAGGATTCGTCAACCTTGCCACCGACCTCGGCGGCATCGGCCCGGCATTGAAAGCCACCGCAGGCAACTTCGGCATCGTGCAGACAGCCGTCGGAACGTTCAGAACAGTCGCCACCGCGGCGCGAACCACATGGGGACTGTTCACAGGACTCCTCGCCGCGAACCCATTCGTCCTCGTCATCGCCGCCATCACCGCGGTCGTGGCCGCACTGACCTGGTTCTTCACCCAAACCGAAACGGGCAAACGACTCTGGAACAGCTTCGCCACATGGTTCACGGGAATCTGGAACCAGATCAGCACCGCATGCCAACCCGCACTGCAAGCCATCGGAACATTCATCACCCAGACCATGAGCCAAATCCAGCAAATCTGGCAAACCGGATGGACACTCATCACCACCATCCTCCAAAACGTCTGGAACACGATCGGCCCCATCATCATGATCGCACTCACCGCGATCATCACCGGCATCCAAACATTCATCACCACCATCACACCACTCCTGCAAGCCGGAATACAGAACATCCAAACCATCTTCCAAACCGCCGCCACAATCATCAGCACGGTCTGGAACGGACTATGGAACACCATAACCACCGTCGTACAAGGCGCATGGACCATCATCACCACAATCATCAGCACCGCACTCGCCGTCATCCAAGGCATCATCCAACTGGCGCTCGCGGTCGTCAACGGGAACTGGAGCGCCGCGTGGTCGGCCATCCAGGGCATCGTGTCGGCAGTGTGGGGCGGCATCCAAGGCGTCGTCGCCGCGGGAGTCGGCATGGTCAGCGGAGTGGTATCCGCCGCATGCTCGACAATCCGGAGCGTGTGGGCCGCGTTGTGGAATGGCGTCGGAAGCATTGTGTCGAGCGTCTGGGGCGGCATCGTCGGCACCGTAAGCAACATGGTTGGCCGTGTCGGGAGCGTCGTGAGCGGGATCGGCGGAACCGTCCGGAGCGCGGTGTCCGGCGCTGGAAGCTGGCTCGTCAGCGCGGGACGCAACATCATCCAGGGATTGATCAACGGCATCACAGGAATGGTCGGCTCGTTGTATTCCAGCATCACCAACGCGTTGTCGGGCTTGGTGGACAAGGCCAAGAACGCTTTGGGCATCCATTCCCCGTCGCGTGTGTTCCGCGACGAGGTCGGCGTGATGGTCGGACGTGGCATGGCATTGGGCATCGACGATTCCGCGCATGTGGTCAGCCGTTCCATGGATTCGCTCGTCTCCACGATGAGCCTCGACGGCGCGGACTGGTCGAAGACCGGCAGGCTGAACGTCACGGCAGGCACCGGCGCCAATGCCGGCGACGGCGATCTGCGGGAACTCATCGCGGCCGTCGAATCGCTGCACGACGACCTCGGATCGATCATCGCCAGGTGTACGCCGACGATAGGGGACCGCGACTTCGCAAGGAAGGTGAGAAGTGCAATCGCTTGAATACGCGTGCGCCGCCACAGGTGAGCGAATCGGCTTCGAAGGGCCTCTGTACGGCGAAACGCTCGCCGGACTGCGCGGCCGCGTCTGGGACTACAGCATCGGCGCACGCGGCCTGACCGGCGTCACCCGCAAGACACGCGAAACGAACGTCACGGTGAGGATCCATGATTCGCCGGCCACGCTCGACCTGCTGCGCCGCCTCGCCGACGCCGACAT
>ENA-OPBF01002294-OPBF01002294.1-human-gut-metagenome-genome-assembly--contig:-NODE-2294-length-10989-cov-1.584233_pt1 | contig 10989 bp, 10 predicted proteins | sample MGYA00241067_ERZ501450 | MGnify/ENA primary metagenome ERZ501450 (study PRJEB25962, sample SAMEA2042516) | human gut metagenome | biome: human gut; feature: human-associated habitat; material: faeces... | reverse complement strand
CGACCGGAAGGAGATTCTGTGTGGATTATTCCGGGGAAATTATATCAATTTGCGGCATTCGGGCTGCTCCCCATATATTAACGAAATTGTTTAGAGACTCTTAGAATTTCTCACCAAAACTGGCAATGCTGGCACATGGACGTGCCAGCAAGGCACAGATGAACATGGATGTGAATTTGTGCCGGTTGCCGGAACTTTTTTTATATTTTATGAAATTCTTAGAGACTCTTAACAATGCAGTGACATATGGGTAGCAGCCCGAATGCCGCAAACTCTTATATTTTCCCGGAATATACATACAATAAAAAATGTATTTTGACATTCTTCTTCAATGTGCTAAACTATATGTGAAAAAATTAACGAAGTATATCTCAAGAGGTGATACCATGGAAAAATCTGGATTGATTGTAGAAGGCGGCGGTATGAAATGTGCTTACAGTGCCGGAATTCTGGATGCCTTCTTAGACGACAATGTTACATTTGATTATTGTATGGGGGTATCTGCCGGTGCGGCAAATACTGCTTCTTACCTTGCCGGGCAACGTGGTCGTAATCTGCGTTTCTATATAGAGCATGTAAAGGACCCCCGCTACATCAGTATCAAAAATCTGATTAAAACCGGTTCTCTCTTCGGACTTCAATATATTTACGGAACCTTAACCAATTCCACAGGAAACGACCCGCTGGATTATGATGCCTTAGTAGCAAATCCAAGTGAATTTCATTTTCCGGCAACCAATGCTGCCACCGGAAAGGCAGAATATTTTTCCAAAGAAGATTTAGGCCGTGATGATTACCGCGGCATTATGGCAACCTGTGCCCTTCCGGGCTTCTGCAAACCGATTTCTTTTCACGGCAATTATTACTATGATGGCGGTGTTGCAGATTCCATTCCGGTTGAACGTGCCATTGCAGATGGCTGCGACAAGGTAGTAATTATCTACTGCCGTCCACTTGGCTATGTCAAGCAGCCGGAGAGTTACCGTTTTCTTTACCAAAAGATGTTACGGAAATTTCCAAATACGATTACTGCAATTGATAACAGACACTTAAATTACCGGCACTCGGTAGAAGTTGCTGCAAAATTACAAAAAGAAGGACGGGCATTTTTCTTTGCACCGTCCCATCAGGTTAAGATTGGCACTTTTACCACTGACCCGAAAATCATGCAGGAGCTTTATGATTTAGGAATCAGTGATTATGAAGCACAAAAGGATGCGCTGCATGCCTTCTTAAACAATTAACAATATTTCTTTCTGCCTGCAGCTGCCACAACCAGTAATCCGGCTGCGGAAAACATCAGAAGCAGTATTCTTCCAACCGGTGTTTCATCACCAGTTTTTATGGTTGCCGTCTTCTGTGTTGTTCCCGTCAGGGCTGCCGTATTGGAACCGGTTGCATCAGTGCCACTTCCATTTGAAGTTCCCGCTACTGTGCCGGAACCGTTCGTTCCAGTGCCGCCTGACCTGCCTTCCCTATCGTAAATTGCAGATGTGCTGCTTCATGATACACTCCAATACCTGTTATTGTTACCTCTGCACTTCCTGCATTTTTGTTATCCGAATAAGCAACGGTGTAATCCGTATCCTTTGTCAGTGTCTGTCCGTCATATACCACAAGTACTTCCGGTTCCTTTGCTGTTCCATCATAAATATAGGTCGTTGGATTCAGCGTTGCCGATAAATCTGCATCTGTCATCTTACGATAACGAAGCTCCACATTCTGGGCAATCTGACCATCTGCATCCACAATGGTATTTCTGTAATCAGCATCTGCAGGATTTCTCTTCCTATTTGCGATAGAATAATCTTTTGGCAGGAATCCCCGGATTGTTCCCAGGCTTTCTTCCAGTGCAACATTAGCATAATTCGAAATACCCTGGCTTACATTCTTTAATACCAGCTTTGAATCTTCATCCATTGTTCGTCATCCACTGTAAATCATTCAGTGCTGCTTTTGCATTTTTAAAGGTCAGTTCCTTTGTAAGTCCGACACCGCCATTGGTAATCTTTCCCTTATAGTTACCATTTGCAATGGTAAGATTGTTCCCTGATGAAATCGTATCCAGAATCAATGTATGTCCGTTCAGGTCAAGGGTTACGGCTTTACTGTCTCCGATTGCTGCGGTTCTTCCATTTCCATAAATATCCTTCACAAATTTGATGGTATCTCCATCTTCCAGGTATCTGAAATCATTATGTGCTCCGGTTCCACCGAAGTCTCCATTCAGCATTCTCTTAGTCGTTCCATCCGTTCCAATCAGCTCTGCATATTCTATGTCACTTGCTCCACAGACCATACATCTGCCGGAATATCCTGCTAAAATCGGATGTTCACAGTTATCTGCATCATATGTCTCGCCGGTTGCCATTATCTGTACCCAGTTTTCCCCGCCATCGCTATATTTTACGATATCATTCTGCGTCTGCAATGTTCCTCCCAGAAGTGCAATGTCATTTTGTGCCTGCAGCGTAACAAATAATGAAGGTGCCGTAATCTCTGTACTTCCGGTTGATACTGCTCCCCCTTCACTGGTTATCTCAACACCATATCCATTTTCTGCATTGACAGCGAGATTTCCTTTTACCGCAGTCTTCTTTGCGCGGATTGTTACATCTTTTACTGTTTCTAATTCAAGATTGCCTTCTGCTATTGTTTCACCCACAAGATCCTGCCACTCGAACTGTTCGAATTACTGTTTCCATTGGATGACAGAAATGTATCTTTTGCTTTAAAAAATGCATCTGTTACATTTATATTATTTCCATTATCCAGATCAAACGAATTCAGGGAACCAGTCTTTTTCAGGCTGATTTCTCCGTTCTGCCCATCCGTTGCCTCTATCAGATACTTCACCGTTCCACCTGATAAATAGATGTGCAACTGATCCGCCTCAAGCTTAACTGAACCGGCAGAGATAAATGCATCACCAGTAACATCGTCTGCATCTAAAGTTATCACCCCGGCGGTTTTTAAGTCCACCAGAGATGTTCTTTTTCCCACTCCTGTCTGTATGCCTTATTGCATATTTTATTACGGTCCGCCTGAGCAATCTAAAGCTCTGGTATTTATATTTATGTGCCACCGCAGCCCTTTCCTTTGGCTGCATTGCCAACGATTATATCATTGCTTATACCGTCCCTGCTTCCAATGCAGATGATAGCTCTGTTCCGGGACTGCTCTTACAATACGCCATGCTATAATTCTCTCTAATAATCATTGATAACTACTCTACTCCAATCGTAATTTTGCATCCGTTTCTTCCTGTATAAATTTCTTTATCTTATCTGCGCTTTTTCGTCTTTTAGCATACCTGAACATCTGACTCTCATCCACAACATAAGAATTAAATGCTGTTTCATATATTGCTGGATACTCTGATTCACTAAACATTGCTTTTATCAGCTTCTCCGAAAAAATGTCTACCAGCAATTTTTCTAAACCTGTATGCCAGACCTCCTTTTTCCCTTTTGGTGATTCCGTCAAAAGATTTCTTACAACAATCATATCTTCTCGTCTATAATTAAAAAAATCTTCTTCCGTTGGATTTATAAGTATGTTGCCTTCATACTCTTTTTTCAATCTTTCAAAGGCAGAAATACACAATTCTTTCTCTACGAAGACAAAAATAACATTATGTGCAATTTGATGATTCAAAAAACGATTCATTTGATACAGCTCTGAAATTCTGAAATCTAAATCGTAAAAATCCTCCTTCAATATTTTCGCTATATGAACTGCTATATCAGAATAATCATATTCATAATCTTTTAGTTTTCCTCTGGCACAATACGCATTTCTTCCAATACGCACTATTTCACCAGATTCCAAATACTTTTTCAAATATTTTTCCAAAGTACTTTTGCTCAATACACCAACATTATCTGTAATTGTATCAAAAATGTCTTCTTGTTAAAAACTGCTGCAAGTCCATTCGACCATTCTTCTGAAATAAAAAGAGGACCAAACCAGCTGATGGAATATTCCATCACAAGTGCTGATTTAGTCCTATTTTAACATCTGATTTAATTACTGAAGATCCTCATCTCTTAATCCATTGGAACCATCCGCATGCTCAAATGCTGCAAGTTCCGGATGTTCTCTCTTTTCTTCCGTATAGTTCTCATAAGGTGCCTTCTTATGTTTCTGTTCTGCCCAGATACGGTCTGCAACCGGTCCCCACTCTTCTGCATAGTGGTCACACTTAGAGCAAAGATGCTCAACAGTCTCTTCTGCCTCAGCGTTTGTTCCCTTCGCACCAGTCTTGTTTACCATTTCTCTTAAGAGCTTTGGATTCTCAAGCATCGGACATGGACGCAGGTGGTTTCTGTTAAATGGCTGTCCTTCATGATATGCCTTAAACAATGGACTCTGCAGCATCTCAAGGATTGACTTATCATGGATATTCGAATCCGAAAAATGGATAAATACGCACGGTTCTGCGTCTCCCTGTGCATTAATATGGAAGTAGTTACGTCCACCGGCAATACATCCGCCAACAAATTCTCCGTCATTCTGGAAGTCCATTGGGAAAAATCCGATATCATTGTCTCCGGTACGAACCCAGCGAATCTTCTTAATAATTTCTTCCCGCTGTTCCAATGTCGGCATCAGCTCCGGAGCTGCGTTCTGTCCTACCGGCATATAATGGAAGTAGAAACCGAAACGTGCGCCCTTATCAGCAATGAAACGTAAGAATTTCTCATCGGTAACAGCCTCAACATTGGCTCTGGTATAGCAGATAGAAGTTCCGAATATGATACCATATTGTTTCAGCAAATCCATTGCCTTCATAACGGCTGCATAATGTCCGTCACCACGACGTCCGTCATTTGTCTCAGGTGTTCCCTCAATGGAAAGAAGGAATGTAATATTTCCAAGTTCTACAATCTTCTTACATAACTCCTCATCAATCAGAGTAGAGTTGGAGAAAAGACCGAACATACAATCATTATGCTTCTCAGCAAGTTTTAAAATATCATTCTTACGAACAGTCGGTTCTCCACCTGTCATAAAGTAAAGATAAGTTCCAAGTTCCTTACCCTGTGTAACAATCTTATCCATATCCTCATAGGACATGTTATTCTTGTGGCCATATGTGCCAGACCAGCATCCTACACAATGCATATTACATGCGTCTGTCGGGTCAAAAAGAATCAGCCATGGAATATTACAGTTGTACTTCTCACGGTTTGCCCTGATTGTCTTTGTTCCACGGAAAAATGCTTCATATCCTAAATTCAGAAGGAATTTCTTAGCATAATTTGGATTTGTCTCATCCAGAACACGGTTTACAAACTTCACCCATCTGTTCTCCGGATTCTTTACATACTCTCTGACCTTATCCAATGTTGCCTTGTCTGCGCCATTTCCCCAGAAAGTCTCTGCCTTGTCAATAAGTTCAAGGAATGTTTCCTGTCTTTTCGCGATATCATCTGTCTTAGTCAACTTACCTACGATGCTATTGGTCATTATCTCAAAAGCTTTTCTTTCTACTTTGTGCTGTGTGTTTTCAACGAATGAAGCCATGCTAACTTCCTCCCTCTTTTTTCTTCTATGTATTTTATCATTTATTAGTATAAGAAACAATGCGATTTTTTGACATATACAATAAATTTTTTTTGTATGGTCAAGTTATACTTTTTCGATAATTTGTATATCTGACAGCACAAATTGTCCATTTTGTTTATAACTGCTCATCATAGACAAGTCCTTTGATATCGTCCTCGGCAAGTTTATGCTCCGCAACCTTTTTCTCTGCTTCACTCTTTAAAAGGCTGCTCTGGGTCTCCTTGTCTAATTTTGTATCAGTCTTCTTATCCTCTTTCTTGTCTGCATCCTTCTTATCCGTATCTTTCTCATTTTCTTTGATGGTCTCATCGATGTGGTCTACTGCTTCCCCAATCAGTCCTAATGTTGCTTCATCGGATGCATTGTCTAATATTTCTTCCGCTTCCTTCTGGCTGTCTATCATATCATGATGCTTTAACCGTTCCGTATGTACTGCCCGGAGGTATCCGTTATCCTCGGCTCTTTCCTTTCCAAGGTCTTTTATCTTGCTTCTGTATTCTGACTCCATTTTATAGTAGTCCATGGACTCTTTCTGATAGTCTGTCATTCCGCCTTTCTTTAATTCTGAGACATGCTCTAATTCTTCTTTGGAAAGCATGCTTCTTCCTTCTGCTGTACTGGCTTTCTTTAAAAGGTCAAGGTCTGCCTCTTCCTGGCTGCCATCCGCTACCTGGTAACGTCCCTTTAATTCAGCTTCCTTATTCTGTAAGTCGCGGATTTCACTCTGATAATCTTTTATCTCGCTGTCAATTTCCTTAATGTGGGCACGCCGCTCGTCCATCTCTTCATCCACTGCATGCTCACCGGAAAATGTATCCATAATCTTCTTTAATGCTTCTTTCTGGGCATTTGCCATCTTCTGTCCAATCAGATCTGTCTGATTCAGGTTAAGACCGGCACCTTTTATTACATTGCTGTCATTCTTATTATCCTGCTTCTTATCATCTGACTTTGCACTTCCCTGTGTCCCGTCATTCTGATATAAGCTCTGTGTCCCAAAGCTGGTATTGATTCCATTCATATACGCTTCCCTTGCCTTTCTGCAACGCTTATCCGGTTATCGGATATTTCTTTCGCTGTTGTATACACTTTTATAAATAATATATCGGTTTTCCACTGCGTTTTCCTAAGGGTTTTGGTCTTATTTTTCCTTTACAATAGCTTTCGTCAGAATCCATTCTGCCCACTGGGCATAATATTTTCCTAGAGGATGGGCATCATCACTGGTATACTGGGCATCGAGGTTTCCTGCCCCATCATCAAAGATTTCATTCACATCAATATAATAGGTCTGCTTCTGGTCACATAAGGACTCCACCACACCATTGAGCCAGTCAATATTGGCATTGTTATAAAGGCTGTCCGAATCGGATTTTGCCTTGGAAACATGAAGACTCGCCTCTAAGAATAAAATGGCATCCGGCTGCATTTCCCGTATTTTCTCTACCACTTCACGATATTGCTTTTCTATGCTCGCATGTGGATATCCCAGTTCATTGATACCTAGCATCAGATAAATCTTTCCGTAATTCTTCCGGCTTAACACTTCATCCAAAGTTTCTTTTCCATAGCCCGGCATATCCACCTCTGTTTCAAACAGCTTAAAGGAACTTAAGCCAATCGTTGCAAATACATCCGCATCCCCAAGGTCTGCATACTCCGATAATCCTACTGTTCTGGAATCTCCAATAAATAAGGCATCGGAAAAATAGCTGATATCCTCTGTTGTAAAGGTTCCCTCCTGCTCCGTATCTGCCACCGTTTCATTATCCTTAATACCTGTTTTATCTTCTGTATTTTCTGTACTATCAATATCTGCCTGTCCTGTACCGGCTTTATCTGTGCTGTTTTCTTCCGTTCCAGCAACTGCTTCCGCCGGCTCTTTTTCTGTGCCTGTCACCTGTGCCAGTTCTTCCTGCCTTGCCTTCTTCTCCTGCTCCGCAGTTACAAGCTTTACGGTAATCACCGGGAATGCAATCACAAATGTCAGCAGTAAAAGTATAGTAAATTTATATTTTTTCATCGTATTTCCTCACTAGAATCTGAAGTATAAGAATGGATCATCCATTCCAAGATACATACAATATACGCTCGCCCAGAATAATGCCAGCAGCAGTAAGATCACCCAGAGGCGGTTCTTATTCTTCTTAAGGAGCTTCTCCTGAACGCCTGTTGCAAACAGGATACCAAGCACCAGATAAATGCCATAGGTCTTACCATATTTCAGATAATCTCCCTGAAACAATACCGTTCCGGTACTGCCAAAGAATGGGAATAATTTCTGTAAATAAATGCCAAGCTGGCTTAAATCCGTAATCACAAAGACCAGCCAGGAAAGCGGTATCCAGAGTATCATATAAATATGACCAAGCGCCTTATGCCGCTCCAGCACTTTTCCAAGTCCGGCTTTTTCCACGAATAATAAGACAAAAAGCAAAAGTCCCCACAGTACAAAGTTCCAGCTTGCGCCATGCCAGAGCCCTGTCAGAAGCCATACCACAAACATATTGCGGACGGTCTTTGCAAAACCACCGCGGTTGCCGCCCAGCGGAATGTATACATATTCCCGGAACCAGCCACCCAGTGTCATATGCCAGCGGCGCCAGAAATCCGTCATGGACACTGCCATATATGGATTGTTAAAGTTCTGTGGGAAGTCAAAGCCCATCATCCGCCCCAGTCCGATTGCCATCAGGGAATACCCATAGAAGTCAAAATATAACTGCAGGCTGTATGCCACAATGCTCATCCATGCCAGCGGTGTGGAAATGCTCTCATAACCGATTGCTGTCACCTCTGTCCAAAGATGTCCCACCCGGTTTGCCAGCAATACTTTATAAGCAAGTCCCAGTGCAAATACCTTAAGTCCGGATTCCACCTTTACCATGGAATGTTTTCTCTTATGAAGCTGTTCCTGAATCAGATGGTAATTGACAATCGGTCCTGCAATTAACTGCGGGAACATGCAAAGATACGTTCCCAGTGAAATCAACGATTTTTCCGCTTTCGTTTCCCTCCGGTACACGTCCACCAGATAGGAAATAATCTGGAACGTATAAAAGCTGATTCCAATCGGCAGAATCAGATTCCATGTTTCCAGCTGTACCTTAACGTGCATTGCACCAAAAAGGGCATTCAGATTCTCTATAAGAAAGCCCAGATATTTAAACAGAATGAGCCATCCTAAATCATAGACGATTCCAACCACAAGCCAGGCTTTCCTCGCCCGCTTCGTCTTCTGTACTTCAATCAGTTTTCCAGCCACGAAATTGACCACCACAGACATAATCATAAGTAAAAGATAACCCGGATTTCCCCTGACACCATAGTAATAAAAACCAAGGCTGGCAAGGAAAAGCCAGGCATTCTTATAAGAAGCCGGCAGGATATAATAAACCAGAAAAAATACCGGCATAAAATACATGATAAATGCTATGCTGCTAAAAACCATCTTTCGTATCCTCTCTTTACTATCTTAAAATAGTATTATCCATTCATTCTTTACCATTCATTATACTCTTTATAGATTAGACGTTCCAGATAAAAAAAAAGTTTCTTAAATTCCGTATTTCGATAAATTTCTTCTCTGACAGTAAAAAGAAAGTCCTGATGTCACAAATTCTGCCACCGGAACTGCCAGCCAGACTCCCTTTAATCCGATAATTTGCGGCAGAATCAGTAAAGAGGCCAGAATACAGACAAAGGTTCTGCTGAAGGATACCAGTGCAGATGTTTTTCCATCAGAAAGTGCCGTGAACAGCGACGATGTAAATACGTTATAGCCGCTGAAAAGATAGTTGATGCCAAACAATGCAAATCCCGTAACTGTCATTGCAAAGGTATGACTGCTTTCTGAGACAAATACTGATGTAATCGGCTTCGCCAGAAGGATGGATGCCACCGCCATAAAACCGGAGGATATTTTTACAAACCGGTTGCTGATATGGTAAACGTTACTTAATTTTTCACTGTTCTTTGCTCCGTACTGGAAGCTGATAACCGGTGCCACACCCATGGAAAATCCAAGATACAGCGCATTGAATAAAAACTGTCCGTATAAAATAATGGTAATTGCAGCTACCCCGTCTGCTCCAACCATACGCATCAGAATAATATTAAAAAGGTATGTAATTACTGCATTGGAAAGGTTCGTTACCATCTCGGAAGAACCGTTGGTGCAGGACTGCCACAATGCTTTTCCATCCCAATGGAAGCGGGTAAAATGAAGTCCTTTTCTTTTCACCAGGAAATAGATGATTCCCACTACCGCAGGAATCATCTGTCCGATGCCTGTTGCAATAGCTGCTCCGGCAATGCCGAGCTGCATTGGCCCCATAAAGACATAATCTAAGATTGCATTGGCTACACCTCCGGCAGTAATCAGTCCGAGTCCATATGCAGGTTTTCCTGCAGTCACAAAGAAGCACTGAAATAAACTCTGCAAAATACAGCACGGTCCAAAATACATCATATCAATAAGATATGTTTTCCCATTTTCGAATAAAGAGTCGTCTGCTCCTAATGCATATACAATCGGTTTATGAAAAAGTAATACAATAACCAGCAGCACCAGGCTTACAGCAACTCCTACCACTGCAAGAAAAGTAAAGTTCTCACATGCTCCCTTTTCATCTCCCTCACCCATTTTTCTTGCTACCACTGCACTTCCACCGGTTGCTAACATAACACCGATTGCAATGAGAATACAAATAACCGGCCATACAATATTGACTGCAGAAAGAGCGCTTTCTCCTACCAGTCTTGACACAAAGATTCCATCTATGATTGTATACAATGACATAAATACCATCATAATCATAGATGGCAATGCAAATTTCAATAAGGATAATGTTTTAAAGTTCTGATTTAATGAATTCGACATGATAACCTCCTTGTCTTATGAATCACTATTTGCTATCATAAACTATATGGCAACCATATAGTCAAGGAGATTTTTTTAATGAGTAGAAATGAATATCTGACCACCGGAGAAGTTGCCCGGATGATGGGCACTACAAAAAATACACTGTTTCACTACGACCAGCTTGGCATTTTTTCACCCGAAGCAAGAGGGGGCAATGACTACCGCTACTACACCGTCCGCCAGATGGATGTGTTAGATGCCATTATCACGCTGCGGGAACTTGGCATGCCTCTGCCGGAAATTAAAGAATACATGGAACACCGAAGCCCGGAAAATTATGCCACACTTCTTACGAAAGAAAATGCTGTCATCGAACAGCAGATTCGTGCATTAAAAGAAAAACAGAAGTGGATTCAAAGACAGCAGAAACGAATTAAAACCAGCCTGACTATAAATCCGGATATCATTGAAGAAGTCTCTCTGCCAGGATTTTATATTGCAGCACACCCTATCAGTTCTTCCGATGATAAGACCATCTCCGTAAAAGTCAGTGA
>ENA-OPBF01002292-OPBF01002292.1-human-gut-metagenome-genome-assembly--contig:-NODE-2292-length-10992-cov-1.652921_pt1 | contig 10992 bp, 10 predicted proteins | sample MGYA00241067_ERZ501450 | MGnify/ENA primary metagenome ERZ501450 (study PRJEB25962, sample SAMEA2042516) | human gut metagenome | biome: human gut; feature: human-associated habitat; material: faeces... | reverse complement strand
ATCCGGAAATGGTGGTACAACATCCGGAAATGGCGGTACAACTTCCGGAAGTGACAGTACAGCTTCCGGTGGTGCGGCTGGAACAGCAGCAAATGCATCAACAACAGCAAATAGCCAGCCAACCGTAAAGACATCTGGTAAACCAAAGACAGGTGATAATTCTGCAATTGCAGTTTGTATGACATTGATTGCAGCAGGTTGTGGAGGAATGTTTGTTTTCAGAAGAAAGAAAGCAACTGAAAATGAATAATCAGAAATAAAAAAGAATAATCAGAATGGAATAAACAGAACAGAATAATTAGAACAACCAGAACAGAAAGGACAGGCACGGATAAAGAGCCTGTCCTTTCTGCTGCCAAAAGAATTGTACAATCATCTTATTTGCCGTATAATAAAAAATAATATAGTAGAAAGAAGCGATAATATGCGCATACAACTTGCAGCTACCATTCGTAAATATGATAAGAAAAATTTTCCAAAGGATATTCTGGCCGGTATTATTATTATGGCAGTTTCCATTCCGATAGCTATGGGCTATGCACAGATTGCAGGACTTCCGGCAGTCTATGGTCTGTATGGTTCCATTTTCCCAATTCTGATATTTGCACTGTGTTCGACTTCACCACAGTTTATTTTTGGCGTAGATGCGGCACCGGCAGCCTTAATCGGTTCGGCACTGGTGGGACTTGGTATTGAGAGTGGAAGCAGTGAAGCAATTGCAGCAGTGCCGGTACTTACTTTCTTTGTGGCAGTCTGGTTATTGGCGTTTTATTTTATGAAAGCAGGAAAACTGGTGAGCTATATTTCGGCACCGGTTATGGGTGGATTTATTACCGGAATCTGCACCACGATTATTCTGATGCAGGTACCAAAGTTAATGGGCGGTACCGCCGGTGTTGGAGAACTCATTGAACTGGTGGAGCATATCGGGCAGACGAAGGTGAATCTGCCATCACTGATTTTAGGCGGCATTTCCCTTCTGATACTTCTTGTATCAAAGAAAGTAATGCCGAAATTTCCAATGGCAGTGCTTTTAATGGCAGCAGGAGCAGTAATGACAAAATTTTTTCCGGTGAGGGAATGGGGAATCCAGACGCTGTCTGCAGTAGAACCGGGACTTCCACAGTTTGTGATTCCGGATATCCGCATGCTTCCGATGAAAGAGGTAGTAACTATCAGCCTTTCGGTGGCAGTGGTCATTATGGCAGAAACGCTTCTGGCAGAAAATAATTTCGCACAGAAGAATGGATATCGAATGAATGATAATCAGGAAATTTTTGCATTCTCTATGGGAAATTTCCTGGCAGCATTTACAGGCTGCTGTCCTATTAATGGCTCTGTTTCAAGAACTGCAATGGGAGAACAGTATCAGAGTAAGACACAGCTGACCGGAATCATAGCCGGTTTATCCATGCTGGTATTGCTGCTTTGCGGAACCGGATTTATCGGCTATCTTCCGATTCCGATGCTGACGGCAATTGTAATTTCTGCATTACTTGGGGCAACGGAATTTGAGCTTGCTGCAAGATTGTTGAAGGTCAGCCGTACAGAATTCTTCATTTTCTTAGGAGCATTCTTTGGCGTGCTGATGCTTGGAACCATCAATGGCGTTTTGATTGGCATTATACTTTCCTTTACTGAGATGATTATCCGTACTGCCAAGCCATCAAGATGTTTTCTTGGAATCCAGCCGGGACATCGCCATTTCCGGGATTTAAAAGAAAGTCATCAGATACATGCGATAGAAGGCGTTCTGATATACCGGTTCAGCAGTAATCTCTTTTTTGCTAATGTGCAGATGTTAAAGCGGGACATTGAAGACAATATAAAAGAGGATACGAAGGCAGTCATTTTAGATGCCAGTGCTATCGGCTCCATGGACATTACAGCGGCGGATCAGTTGGAAATGCTGTATCAGGGTCTTAAGAAACGTGGTATCTGTTTTTATATTACAGAACATATTGCAGATTTGAATGAACAGATGCGAAAGCTTGGTCTGGGACACATCATAGAAGAGGGCAGCGCAAGAAGAACAATACATATTGCTTTAAAGGATATGGGTTATGAACGTCCTTATCCGCTGGAGGGCGGTGTAGACAATAGACAGCGCAGTGCCTCAAGAAAGCGGGCGGATAACCGGGTGCAGGAATTTGTCTGGGCATTTGGTTCGGAAACTGAAGATGCTATAGAGCGGCAGATTGTGGCACAGATAGAACAGCTGAAAAAGACAGGAGATGTGGAAAAGCTGTTACATGGAAGCTGGTCCCATATGGAAGAACTGGACGAAGATGAGTGGCTGGAGCATTTAGAGGAACATTTGAAAGAGATTGTTAATATTTCCGGTAAAGATGAAAGAACGCTGGCTATGCGGTTAGAGGAACATCGACGGGAAGTACATGAGCGTATTGCAAAGGAACATCCGGAACTGGCAGAGCGCTTTAAAGAACGCCGGCATGCGTTAGACGAACATCTGAAGGAACGGAGACCGGAGGTTTATGCGCTGGTAGAGGACTTAAGGGAAAAACGGACTTCAGGAAAGATTTAATTAGGCAGAGACATCTTGCTTTTTCGACAAAATTTGCAGGAACCAGTCTGATAAGCTGAAACAGATTGGAAGGTATTATGTGGGATGAAAAAGGAAAAGCAGGAAAAAAAGGTTTTTACGGTATTAATTGTATGTATTGTGGTTATGGCTTTGATATTTGGATGGATGTCAAAAGACCTTGGGGGTTCAAACCAATACATTGATAAGAACAGCAAACAGAGTTTATCTGAACTGATGGAACAGATGGAGCGTGCTTACCGGAACCGTCTGGAGATTACTTATGAACAGATAGATTCTATTGAAAAATATATGTTCGGGGATGGGGAAAGGGAAGCAGAACTGAAAGATTACCAGAACTATTTTGACTCTATGGAAAGTAATATGGTGCGGGATATTGTCTTTGTTAATGATGAAGGTGAATATCTGTGCATGCGTGGACTGAATGGCAGGATACAGATGCAGGATGGATTGTCGGAATTATTTGGTGAGAATAAAGGAATTGCCCAGTACTGCACCTGGAAGGATGGAGAGGAAATCTTTATAATTGCAAAATCAGTAGATTCTTTTTTGGTCAATGGGGAAGAATATGAAGCAATTGCATTTCTCTTCCGGCCACAGATTATTAACGATCTTTTTGTAACGTCTGCTTATAACGGACAGGCTAATATCTATGTCATGGATGAAAACGGAGAAGTGGCATACGCAAGCATTAATAATGAGCCGGGTGAAGTAACCATAAATTATAATCTGTTTGATAGTTACCATGAACAAAAGATTATGAATAAGAAAGATTATGAAAAAGTGAAGTCGGACTATGCAGAACGCAGCTCCGGGTGTATAACCCTGGAACGTGAAAATGAGTCCGACTATTTTTCGTATCGTGCATTAAAAGGAACACAGTATATGATAGCCTGTGAAGTGGACAGTACGATTGTGCAGAATGTACTGGCAGATTATCAGATTATGATGCTGCATATCTGGCTGACAGTGACCTGCATTATCATTGCAATGTTAGCAGCACTGGGTATCAGTATTCTATGGATTTATAATGAAAAGAATAAGGTGGCTTACGCGAGACGAAATGCAATGCAGCAGGCAGAAGCAGCAGAGAAGCTGGAAGAAGTCAATACTGCATTGGAAGAGACGGTGCAGTTTGCAAATACGGCAAAAGCAGAGGCAGAGCGTGCCAATGAAGCGAAAAGTGTATTTTTATCCAATATGAGCCATGATATGCGGACTCCTTTAAATGCGGTTATGGGACTGGCTACACTGATTTCAAGAGATGCTGAAAATTCGGATTGTGTCCGGGAATATGCAAGAAAACTGACTTATTCAGGGGAACATCTGCTTGGACTCATTAATGATGTCCTTGATATGTCGAAGATTGAGGCCGGTAAAACGGTCCTTAATATTACGAACACGAATATTGCTGAACTGGTGGAAGAACTGGATATGATCATCCGTTCACAGACCAGAGAGAAGAGGCAGGAATTCATGATTCATGTACATCGGATAGAAACAGAAGAAGTGGAAGCAGATAAATTACGTCTGAAGCAGATACTGCTGAACATTTTATCCAATGCAGTAAAATATACCCCAAAGGGCGGTAAGATAGTATTTGATATTACAGAAGTACCAAAGAAAAAGGGAAGCTTTGCACAGTATCAGTTCCGGATCAGTGATAATGGACAGGGGATGGGTGAAGAGTATCTTAAGAATCTTTTTGATCCATTCAGCCGGGAAGTGCAAAGCACTGTTAATCCGGTTTCCGGAACGGGTCTTGGAATGCCAATTGCCAAGAGCCTGGTGGAGTTAATGGGTGGAAGCATTCATGTGAAGAGTAAGCTTGGAAAAGGAACTACTTTTGAGGTGATTTTGAATTTCCGGAAAATAAAGTACCAGGAGAAGGTTAACTGGTGGAAACTGCAGAAGATAAGCCAGGTACTGGTGGTTGATGATGAGAGTGAATCAAGAAGATATATTATGGATACGCTGCATCCGTTTGGGATTGATGTGCAGACAGCAGATTCCGGCGAAATGGCGGTTCATATGGCAGAACAGATGGTAGAAACTGGAAAAACAAAGAGTTGGGATGTTGTAATTATAGACTGGAAGATGCCGGGAATGGATGGTGTTACTACAGCAGAAAAATTGCATCAGATTCTGGGAGAGAAAACAGTATTACTGCTTTTTGCCTATGATTGTAAGGAGATAGAAGAAGCAGCGGGTTATGCTGGAATTCAAAGTATTTTAAGCAAGCCGTTTTTTGTGACAAATTTTAAACGGTGCATCGAACAGGCAAGAAAAGAGCAGCAATTGCAGGGAAAAGGACAGGCAACAGAAAAAGAGAAAATGACATTAAAAGGAATGCGTTTTCTGATAGCAGATGATAATGATTTAAATGCAGAAATATTGGAAGAACTGTTAAAAATGGAAGGTGCAGACTGTGACCGGGCAGTAAATGGCAAGGAAGCCGTAGAAATGTTTGCAAGAGCGGAGGAAGGACGATATAATATTATTTTAATGGACATTAAGATGCCTGTTATGAATGGCTATGATGCAACGAAAGAGATCCGGAGACTTAAGAAGAAGGAAGCAGCGAAAATACCGATTTTTGCCATGACTGCCAATGCCTTTGCGGAAGATATCCGGACCTGTATGGAAGCAGGGATGGATGCACACATTGCCAAACCAGTGGATCTGGATTTATTGGAAGAAAACATCCGGATTTATATGCAGGCAAAAGCATAACAAAAGAAGAAGGGAACAGAAGAATGGGTATTTTTAAGAAACGTCTGACTGTAAATGAAGCAATCAATGCAGCGCATACTTCGGAAAATGCAATTATAATTGACTGCCGGGCAAAGGAAGATTACCAGAAAGGACATGTGGCAGGAACAAAGAATATTCCGCTGGACAAGATAACGGAAGACCGTATTTTGCGGAGATTCCCGGATAAGGAAAAATCTTTTTATATTATAGGAAGTTACAGCTACCGGTCCGAAAAGGCGGTAAAAGCATTTAAGAAATTAGGCTATAAGAATGCTATTTTCGGCGGTTATATGGAGGAACACCACGGAATTCTGGTGAAGTAAGCTTAATGATTAAAATTGTATAAAGTCTATAAAGAATAAGAAAAATGCAGAAAATGTTTGTGAAAAAACAGGAAATTTCTGCATTTTTTTAATACCAAAATATACAAATTGACGCAAGTGTACAAATTGCATAAAAAAACAACCAAAAAACTGGCAAAAATTGCAGAAGAATATGGAATATTTACACGAAAAAACAGCAAATGGTCAGACCTATTTTCACAGGAAGAAAACGGTTGCGTTTGCATTTTTTTCTTGTTAGAATTTTAACGATTTAAAAATGCCTTAGAGCAGCAGAAGGAAGTGAGTCAGCATTGCTTAAGCTTACAGTAAAAAACTTCAGATCGGATGCTCTGGTAAATAGCCTGATGGAAGAATTGAACTGTGAAACGGTATTTACAATTCCGATATTCGGAGGCATTCCCATTTATGAATCCGTAGTAGTAACCTGGATTATCATGGCAGTAGTTATTGTGCTGTGCATACTCCTGACCAGGAACTTAAGTGTGGAACATCCGGGACGCAGACAGATTATTCTGGAAACGGCTGTAAACGGGTTGAATAACTTCTTCCGGGATACCATAGGCGAAAATGGAAAGCAGTATATTCCTTATCTTATGACGGTGGCAATCTATATCGGAATTGCCAACTTAATCGGTCTGCTGGGATTTAAACCACCGACCAAGGATATGAATGTTACTGTGGCATTGTCCCTGATGAGTATCATATTGATTGAGATGGCGGGTATCCGCAGGAAAGGAACGAAGGGCTGGCTTAAGAGTTTTGCAGAGCCGATGCCGGTAGTACTTCCAATCAATATTCTGGAGGTCTTTATCAAACCATTGTCGCTGTGTATGCGACTTTTTGGAAATGTATTAGGTTCATTTGTCATTATGGAATTGCTGAAAATGGTAGTACCGGCAATTCTGCCAGCAGTATTTAGCTGTTATTTTGACATTTTTGACGGATTGATTCAGGCATATGTATTCGTATTTCTGACCGCATTGTTCGTCAAAGAAGCAACCGAATAGGGAAGAAAAAAACAAAAAGAGAAACAAAAAAGTAGAAAAGAAAAGGAGTGCATATTATGTCATCAACATTATTAGTAGCAATCGGAGCAGGTATCGCAGTATTAACAGGTATTGGAGCAGGACTTGGAATTGGAAAAGCAACATCATCCGCAGTAGATGCAATTGCAAGACAGCCGGAAGCAGAGAGCAAAATCAGCAAATCACTTCTTCTTGGATGTGCATTGGCAGAGGCAACTGCTATTTACGGATTCGTTATCGCATTGTTAATCATCCTCTTCTTAAAATAATAAAGAAAGATTATAGAAAGGCAGGTACGGGAAATGCTTAGCATTAATTTTTGGAATATTTTATGGACCGTTGTAAATCTGCTGGTATTATATGTAGTCTTTCGTAAATTTCTTTATCAGAGAGTCATGAATGTGATTGAGGCAAGAGAAGAAATGGTAAAGAAGCAGTTCGATGATGCAAAGAAAAGCGAAGAAGATGCCAGAAAATTAAAGGCAGATTATGAAGAACGCTTATCGGATGCAAGAACGGAGGCAGACCAGATTATTATTGATGCCAGAGCAAGAGCAGAAGAAGAGCATGCACGCTCGGTAGAGAAGACCCGGGAAGAGACTGAGCATATGTTAGAAAAAGCCAAGGAAGATATTGCAAACGAGCAGGAAAAGGCACAGCAGGCAGCTCAGGCTGAGATTGCCAAACTGGCAGTCATCGCTGCACGGAAAATTATGAAAACAGGTGATGCTCATGACACAGGAAGCAATAAATAACGCAAAGGTATTGTATCGGCTGGGTGCCACAAGACAGGAGGCAGATGAACTCCGGGAGCTTTATGAGCTTACACCGGAACTGCTTAAGGTTCTCACAAGTCCGGTGATTTCCATACATAAGAAGGATGCCGTGATAGAGAAAATTTATCAGGATGCCGGATTATCCAAGGTGCTTGTGAACTATACCAAGATGATGTGCAGACTGGGTTATATCGGAGAAATAGAGGATATCCTGGATGCATTTTATCTCTATTGGGACAGACAGAATCATATCCTGCGTGCAGAACTGACCTGTGCAGGCACACCACAGCCGGAAGAAGAAGCAGAGGCAAGAAAGATTCTTGCAGAGAAATATCCCGACTGTGAGATTGTTCTGACAGAAAAGGAAGATGAGAATCTCTTAGGCGGATACATCATTAAGGTTCATCATAAAGAATATGACAGAAGCTATGAAGGCCGCTTACGTCAGTTGGAAAGAAAATTAACAGGGAGGTGAAGCCTGTGGGCGCAATTAGTGCTGCAGACATAATCTCGATTATCCAGAGCGAGATAGAAGAATTTGACTGGGATGAATCCAGTCGTGAGACCGGTTCCGTAATCTGGGTTGGTGATGGAATTGCAACCATTTACGGAATTGACCATGCAATGTATGGTGAAATTGTTGTATTTGATAACGGTGTCAAAGGAATGGTACAGGATATCAGACAGAATGAAATCGGTGTTATTTTATTCGGCCGTGATACCGGAATCAAAGAAGGAACCAAAGTGGTTCGTACCAGGAAAAAAGCCGGAATCCCGGTAGGGGAAGGCTTTGTTGGAAGAATTATCAATGCATTAGGTGAGCCGATTGATGGAAAGGGCGATATTAAGGAAGATGATTATCGTCCAATCGAAGAGGAAGCACCGGGCATTGTAGAACGTAAATCAGTAAATACACCAATGGAAACAGGAATCTTGTCCATTGACTCCATGTTCCCAATTGGTAGAGGACAGCGAGAGTTAATTATCGGAGACCGTCAGACCGGAAAGACCTCCATTGCAACAGATACCATCATTAACCAGAAAGGCAAAGGAGTAATCTGTATCTATGTTGCCATCGGACAGAAGGCGTCCAGTGTAGCAAAAATTGTATCTACACTGACCAAGCATGATGCAATGGATTATTCCATTGTGGTTTCCTCAACTGCAAGTGATCCTGCATCCATGCAGTACATCGCACCATATGCAGGAACTGCAATGGCAGAATACTTTATGCATCAGGGAAAAGATGTGTTAATCGTATATGATGATTTATCAAAACATGCGGTAGCATATCGTGCAATCTCTCTGCTGTTAGAGCGTTCTCCGGGACGTGAAGCTTATCCTGGTGATGTATTCTACTTACATTCCAGATTGTTAGAGCGTTCCAGCCGTTTAAGTGAAGAATTGGGCGGAGGTTCCATTACCGCACTGCCAATCATTGAGACACAGGCAGGAGATGTATCTGCATATATTCCGACCAACGTCATTTCCATTACAGATGGACAGATTTTCTTAGAGAGTAACCTTTTCTTCTCAGGTATGCGTCCGGCAGTCAACGTTGGTTTGTCCGTATCCCGTGTCGGTGGTGCTGCACAGACCAAGGCAATGAAGAAGGCATCCGGAAGTATCCGTATCGACCTGGCACAGTATCGTGAGATGGAAGTATTTACCCAGTTTGCATCGGACCTTGATGATATGACCAAGGCACAGTTACAGCATGGAAAAGCATTGATGGAGCTTTTAAAACAGCCACTCTGCCATCCGCTTTCCCTGCATGAGCAGGTAGAGACACTGTGTATGGCAAACCATGGTGTATTTGATAAAGTAGAAACAAAGAATGTAAAACAGTATCAGAATGAGATTCTTGAATATATGGATTTGAAGCATCCGGAAATCGGCAGGGAAATAGAAGAAACCAAAGTGCTTTCCGATGAACTGACCGATAAGATTATTGCGGCTGCAAAAGAATTCGAAGACAGTAGAAATCAATAGGAATGAGCAGGTGTTGTTATGGCAAATGCAAAGGAAATTCAGGATCGGATGAAGAGTATCAATGATACATTGAAGATTACCAATGCAATGTATATGATTTCTTCTTCGAAGCTGAAGAAATCAAAGAAAATGCTTTCTGACACAGAACCTTATTTCTTTACCCTGCAGTCGGAAATGAGCAGAATCTTAAGACATCTTCCGGATATTGAGGACATTTATTTTAAGACCAACGAAGAGAAAAAGCCGGAAGAACGGATGGTAGGTTATATTGTTATTACGGCAGATAAGGGTCTGGCAGGCTCCTATAACCATAATGTATTAAAGCTTGCAGAGGAGCATTTGAAAGTACATAAAAATAACAAACTGTTTGTATTAGGTGAGTTAGGCCGTCACTATTTTGAACAGCGTGGAATTGAGATTGATAAGCAGTTCCACTATACCGTACAGAATCCGACACTGAACCGTGCAAGAAATATTGCAGAGGAACTTCTGGAACTGTACCGGAAAGAAGAGTTAGACGAAGTCTATATCATCTATACCAGCATGGTCAATGCGATTCAGGAGGAGACACAGATCAGACAGCTGCTCCCACTGAAGAAAGCAAGTTTTAACGTGAAACTGCCTGCAGATATTCCGATGGAGGAACTGGCATTGAAACCATCTCCGGAGGCGGTGATGGATCGAATTGTACCGGATTATGTAGTTGGTTTCATCTATGGAGCGTTAGTTGAGTCTTATTCCTGCGAGCAGAACGCAAGAATGATGGCAATGGAGGCAGCAACCAAAAGTGCCAAAGACATGCTCCATGAGCTGGATATCTTATATAATCGTGCAAGACAGGCAGCAATTACCCAGGAAATAACCGAGGTCATTGCAGGAGCGAAAGCTCAGAAACGGAAAAAGAGGCAGTGATAAGGAGGCTTTTTCATGAAGACAGGAAAAATCATACAGGTGTTAGGCCCGGTAGTGGATGTCTCATTTGAAGACGAAGAATTGCCGGCAATCAAAGACGCCCTTGAAGTGAAAAACGGCGATAAGAAGTGCATCATGGAAGTGGCACAGCATATCGGAAATCATACGGTACGTTGTATTATGTTAGCTTCCAGTGAGGGACTTTGCCGTGATATGGAAGTAAGATGGATTTACTCTTATGCAATATACAGAGGAATTGAACTCATAAAACTCCGGTCGGTGAGCAGACATTGGGAAGACTGTTCAACGTATTAGGAGAAGCAATCGATGGTGGCGAGCCACTGAAGGATGCGCCGGAATGGGTCATTCATCGTGAACCACCGGCATTTGAAGACCAGAATCCGGCAGAAGAAATCTTAGAGACCGGTATTAAAGTTATTGACCTTTTGGCACCATATGCAAAAGGTGGTAAGATTGGATTGTTTGGTGGAGCCGGAGTAGGTAAAACCGTATTGATTCAGGAGTTAATCAGTAATATTGCAACAGAGCATGGCGGATATTCTATTTTCACCGGTGTTGGAGAGCGTTCCCGTGAGGGTAATGACCTCTGGACAGAAATGAAGGAA
>ENA-OPBF01002275-OPBF01002275.1-human-gut-metagenome-genome-assembly--contig:-NODE-2275-length-11067-cov-2.485470_pt1 | contig 11067 bp, 10 predicted proteins | sample MGYA00241067_ERZ501450 | MGnify/ENA primary metagenome ERZ501450 (study PRJEB25962, sample SAMEA2042516) | human gut metagenome | biome: human gut; feature: human-associated habitat; material: faeces... | reverse complement strand
CTTTTTCATGGTCCAGCATTTCCTGAATGATATTCTGTGTATAACGTCCCAGAGCACGTTTTTCTTCTTTTGGCAGTTCGTTTGGATAAACCGGCGTACCATACTGAATCGTGACATGGGTTGGTTTTACAAATGGTATGTGATCCTTAATGATGTCACGTGTGTGTGTGATCGCCATTGGAATGATCGGACATCCGGCCTTTTCAGCGATTTTCAGACTGCCTTCTTTAAATGGTGCCATTTCATCGCTGTCTCCGCGGGTGCCTTCCGGGAAAATGCAGATGGAAACGCCCTGTTTGACATATTCGATAGCCTGCAGAATGGTTTTCAGGCTGGCTTTCATGTCATCACGTTTCAGAAACAAGCAGTAAAGTCGTTTCATCCAGATGTTCAGCAGCGGCACTTTTTCCAGTGAATCTTTGGCAATGTAGCCTGTCAGATTTTTGCAGAGTGCATACGTAATAATGATGTCAAAATAGCTGTTGTGGTTTGCCACATACAGCACCGGTGTATCTTTCGGAACGTTTTCCTGACCGATAATAGTCAGTTTAACGCCACAGATCCGGTAGATGACCCGAAATGCCCACTGTACCATCCGCAGACTGCTGATATCGCGCAGATGCGGGTTCTTTTTTCCAATCAGCCATTCCACAAACAAAACCGGAATACCGAGAATGAGATAGCATACAGCGAACAAAACGGCGAGAATTGTTCGTAACATAATATTTCCTCCAGATGTTAAATTCAAAAATACTTATCTAGTATAACAGATAGTTTTTCATAAATCCATGCATATTTTTTATTTTCATAAATACAATAGACTAAGAACGTATGTGGGGCAGCAGATGAATAAAAAAAAGAGGATGGTGGCGTATAGAAAAGGAAATACAGAGCAATTAGATGCAAAACGACGAAATTGGAGTGTATTTGTGCTTTTTTCGGCAATTTTTATATGTCTGGTCAGTACAGGCATTGGTGGATGTGGATGGAAAAAGACCGGAGTAGAGAAACTGCGGGATCTGGATTATACCGTGGTGGGAGAAGCGGAATTGCCAGAGGAACTGAAGACAGAAATTGAGGCACGAAAAGCAGAGGATTTTAAAATGACATATCTGCTTGATGATGCGCTGTATATCGTGCATGGTTTCGGAATGCAGGAGACCGGAGGTTACAGCATACAGGTGCAGGCATTGTATCTGGCAGAAAATGCAATTTATTTTGAGACGGATCTTATCGGACCGGAAAATGGTGCCAAAGTGGAAAAATGTGTCAGCTATCCGTATATTGTGGTAAAGACGGAGAGACTGACAGAAAATGTAGTATTTGAATAGGAAATGGGAGTGGATGTAAGTATGGAGCTGAGAACAGAAAAAGTCTATACAGAAGAGAAAAAAGGACCGGCAACAACACAGCTGACGTTTGATGAGACGTATCATCTGCCGGACTATCTGCCGGATTTTTTCTCTGTGATCCTGAGCCGGGGGCAGATTCGTATGGATGAGACAAAATGCAGTCAGGGGCATGTGCAGGTACAGGGGACACTGCAGTTTCGGGTGCTGTACCGAACCGGGCAGAATGAATGGAATATCTGTAGTCTGGAAGGAGAAATTCCATTTCATGAGATGATGACGCTGGACGAAGCAAAGGAATTTGACATGGCGCAGACGGAAGCCATTCTGGAAGATCTGACAGTGCGTATGATAAATGCAAGAAAACTGAATATCCGTGCACTGGTGGAGATAAAAGTATGGGCGCGGGAACGAGTGGAACTGAATATTCCGGTGGCGATTGATAGCGAGTATCCTTTGGAAGAATTACATAATACGGAAGTATATCTGGAACTCTGCTATCGGGGCACGGAAAGGTGGAACCTGAAAGAGGAAGTGCGACTGCCTTCCAACAAGCCAAATATCCGCCAGTTGCTCTGGCAGCAGCATCAGCTGCTTGGCAGGGAAATACGGGTAAATCAGGGAAATGTGCAGGTGCAGGGAGAAATCCAGATTTTTTTGCTCTATCTTGGAATGGAAGAAGACCGGCTGCAGTGGCTGGAATTGAGGGTTCCCTATCAGTATGAGCTGGATGTGGCAGAGGCAGAGAGCGATATGATTCCCTGTGTGTCCGGGCAGGAACCGGTGATGATCTGCCGGGTGCAGGAGGATACAGACGGGGAGGAACGGATGCTTTTGCTGGAGGCAGATACGCCTGTGGAATTGCGGCTTTACCGGGAAGTGAAACGGGAGCAGCTTGTTGATGCCTATTCACTGGAGAGACAGTTGCAGCTGCAGACAAAGCAGGTGAAATTTCCGCAGCTTCATATGAAGAATAGTGCAAGGTGCCGTGTGAATGACAGTATTGAAATAGAAAAACAGGAAGCTGAGATTTTGCAGCTTGGTGCAGGCTTCGGCACTGTGGAAGCGGAACACTGGGAAGTTACAGAGCAGGGCATTCATGTGGAAGGAACGGTGTGGGTCAGTATTCTGTATCTGACCAGTTCAGATGCGGCTCCGGTAGGAGCTGCGGAAGGTCTGGTGCCATTCCAGTATGATGTAGAGATACCGGAGATGAAGTCCTCTTATCAAGTAGAACTGCAGACGGGTCTTGCACATCTGTCATTTCTGATGAAGAGCGGAACGGAGCTGGAAGTACAGGCCGTGGTGGATATAGAGACGTTGATCACAAAGGAAAAACAGTCTGAACTGATCACCGGAACAGAGGATAGGGAGTATGATATAAACTGGCTGAACCACATTCCCGGTATCGCAGGTATCAGACTGCAGAAGCCGGATGATCTGTGGAATATTGCCAAGAAATTCCATACGACGGTACAGGATATCAAAACAGTTAATGAACTGTCAGAAGAGAAAAGAACAGATGGAATGAAACTTTTGGTTGTGAAAAAATAACGTATAAATATTACAAAAATATTACAAAACAGTATGAAATATTTCTAAAATGGTGTTCTTTCGGTTGAAATTGTGACAGAGAGGTGTTATAATCCATAAGGAAACGAAAAAAGGAACACTTACGAAGGAGTATTTCAATATATGAAGAAGAAATTAATTGCAATGGGATTGGTTGTTGTTCTTGCGATTTCCGGTACACAGATGGCAGGTGCAACCACTCTTTCAAAGGCAAAAAACCAGAAAAATCAGGCACAGAGTAATTTGAATTCTGTAAACAGTCAGATTGACAGCATTAAGAGCCAGCAGTCAGCACTGCAGTCTCAGATTAATCAGGTAGATTCTGAGCTGGTACAGGTATTAGTAGATTTAGATGTTGTAGCCGGCGAGATTGAGAACAAGAAAGTAGAACTGGCACAGGCAGAGGCAGATTTAGAAACTGCAAAAGCAAAAGAAGCTGAGCAGTACGGTTCCATGAAAGAAAGAATTCGTTATATGTATGAAAATGGTGACAGTTCTTTCCTGGATGCACTGGTAGGTGCACAGAACTTTGCAGATGTATTGAACAAAGTAGAGAATTTCTCAAAAGTATATGATTATGATCGTAACCTTCTGGTTGAGTATCAGAATACCAAGACAGAAGTTGCTAATCTTGTGGCTCAGGTAGAAGAAGAGAAACAGGAGTTGGAAGAAAATCAGGCTACATATCAGGAACAGCAGCAGCAGTTAGAGACGCTGAAAGCTGAGAAGAGCAGCCAGATGGACAATTTCGGCAGCAAGCTGGCAGAGGCACAGTCACTGGCCGCACAGTATAAGCAGACCATTGACCAGCAGAATGCAATCATTGCACAGGAACTGGCAGCAGCACAGACTGTCAGAGTGACTGCAGGTGCATCCAGTGTGTCAAATAATTCTTCTGCTGCATCAAGCAACAAAAAGCACAATACAACAAGTTCTAATTCCGGAAGTTCCAACAGTAACAGTTCCACATCCGGCAGTTCTTCTGATTCCGGAAGTGCAAGTACAGGATCCGGATCCGGTTCTGCAGTTGTAAATTATGCATGTCAGTTTGTTGGAAATCCATATGTATGGGGTGGAACCAGTCTGACAAATGGTGCTGACTGTTCTGGATTTATCATGAGTGTATATGCACACTTTGGTGTGTCCTTACCGCATTCTTCTTCCGCAATGAGAGGTGTAGGACGTGAGGTATCTGTATCCGACATGCAGCCGGGTGATATTGTATGTTACAGTGGACACGTTGCTATTTACATGGGTGGTGGACAGATTGTTCATGCAAGCTCCCCATCTACCGGTATTAAGATTTCCGGCAATGTACATTACAAAACAATCTTAACAGTAAGAAGAATTTTCTAGTTTAAGTATTGAAATATGAAAATCAAAAATCCCGATGCGCATTGAGATAACAATGGGCATCGGGATTTTTTTAAAACATCTTTAAAAAAGTTTATTTGCAAAGTTCAGCAACTACCTGGTTGATAACTTTACCGTCTGCTTTTCCTTTTAATTCAGCCATGACAGCTTTCATGATCTGACCTTTGTTTTTTGTGGCAAGGACATCAGCGAAACGTTCTGTCAGAATTATTTTAACTTCTTCTGCAGACAGAAGCTTTGGTGCATATTCATTGATGATGTCATAGCGTGCCTGATATTCATCTTTCAGATCTGTCCGGTCTGCCGGGCAGGTGTCTACCTGTTCTTTGACACTCTTTAATTCTTTTAAGATGACACGGTCAACCAGTTCCGGTTTGATATCATCCCGACATCCTTCATCGATAGCCACTTTTTTGACTGCGGATACAAGAGAAGAGATAGCATCTTTGCGGACTTTGTCTTTTGCCTTCATTGCTGCAATCATGTCTTTTTGTAATGTCTGTAATTCCATAATGATAGTACCTCCTGAAATTAAATATGGATTCTGCTAAGCAGTTTGTTGATGTAGTATTGTTTGATATGGTAATAATGCTTTCGGATACAGTCCTGGGCAATCTGTACATCTTTTTCTTTTATAGCTGCCAGAATCGCAGAGTGTTCTGCGAAAGACTGGCTGGCACGCTCTGTGTCATCCAGAATGGTGGAGATGAACAGCATCTGCTGACAGTCTAGCTGGTCATAAATTGTTTCCAGGCGTTTGTTTCCGGCATAACCGATCAGAAGTTCATGGAATTTCTGATCCCATCGGGTACATTGGAATATATCATGTTCGTTTAATGATTTTTCCATGTTCCGGAGTGCTATTTCCATGGCATCAACTGCCAGATCATTGTACTTATTTAGAAATGCTGCTACGGCATATACCTGCAGCAGTTCAATCAGATCATACACTTCCAGAATGTCTTCCGTAGTAAAAGATGCCACTACGGTTCCTTTGCCAGGAACGAAAGACAGCAGACCTTCGTGTGTCAGTTGCTGAAGGGCGTTGCGGATCGGAGAGCGGCTGACATGGTAAATATCGCATAATTTGCGTTCCACCATAACGGTTCCTTCCGGATATGTATTATTCAGTATGTCCTGTTTTATCTGTTGATAAGCCTGCTGCTGTTTATTTTCAGCAGGCTGATTGAGTGCATCATATTTGCTGATTTCCTGATTTGACATTTACCTTCTCCTGTTTTGAAAAAATTAAGAATGTTTGGGGCATTCCTGATAATCCCTTTCTGTAAATGCTGGAAAGATCTTATCCTGATTGATAACCACTGGTATGCCGTGGCATACGAATGGTGTGTATCGCTTTGTTATGTAAAAAGTATAGCAAAAAACGAATTGGATGTAAAGAAACCTTTTTTTTTATTAAAAATTGTGCTAAGATATAAAAAGTATGGCGAATTAAAGCGTTGACGTGAAAAAGAACAGGGGATTTGGAGGATATAGATTATGATATCAAAAAGATTAAGAGGATCACTGGATTCATCTATTTGCATCCGTGATATTTTTGAAGAAGGTAAAAAAATGGCTGCGATTTACGGCTCGGAGAATATATTTAATTTTACCATTGGCAATCCGAGCGTAGAGCCTCCGGCGGCAGTGAATGAGGCGATGAAAGAAATTCTGGATACAGAAAAACCGCTGGCACTGCATGGTTATCCGGCAAATGTGGGACATCCGGAAGTGCGCAGACATATCGCAAATTATTTAAATGGAAAATATGACTGTCACTATACCGAGCAGGGAATTATCATGACTAGTGGCGCAGCAGCAGCGATTGTAGTTATTGCAAATTCTTTGCTGGATAACGGAGACGAGGTGGTTACGTTTGCACCATATTTCTGGGAGTATAAAAGCTATGTGGAGACGCTGTATGGTAAACTCGTGCCGGCATTATGTAATATGGAGACATTGCAGCCGGACCCGGAAACTTTTGAAGCTGCATTGTCACCAAAAACCAGGTTTGTACTGATTAATACACCGAATAATCCAACAGGGGCAGTATATACAGAAGAGTCTATCCGTATGGTAACAGATATTCTGAAGAAAAAACAGGAGGAGTATGGTCATCCAATCTATCTGGTTTCCGATGAACCGTACCGGAAGCTGGCATATGATATTGAAGTGCCATATCTGACTCATTACTACGAGAATACCATCGTGGTATATTCTTACAGCAAAGCATTGTCTATTCCGGGTGAACGTATCGGCTATATCGCAATGGAATCCTGTGTGCAGGATTATGAAGATCTGATTGCAGGAATGACAGCCTCCATGCGTTATCTTGGCTATGTCAATGCACCGTCTCTTCAGCAGAAAATGCTGCTGAAATGTGTGGATGCATCCGTGGACATCGGCATTTATCAGGAAACAAGGGACATTCTGTATCATGCACTGACTGAGATTGGATACACTTGTATTCATCCGGATGGAGCATTTTATCTTTTTGTAAAAGCACTGGAAGAGGATGATACGAAGTTTTGTGAGCGTGCAAAAGAAGAAAAAATTCTTATGGCACCGGGTACCGCTTTTTATGGACCGGGCTGGGTACGTGTCTCTTATTGTGTACCGGCTGATGTTGCAAAAAGAAGTGTGCCGGCATTTAAAAAATTATATGACAAATACCAGAAATAAAGGTGAAAGGTGAAGACAAAACCAGTTTCTGACTGGTAGCTGAATAGTATTGTTTTTTCAATATCAGCGTGCATCGGAAGGTATTCTGATAAGAGAAAGAAACAGCGGGGCAAATAAAAGATGGATATAGCGATTTATTATCAGAAGTGGAATGCGAAGGAGAAAAATTCTCATACACTTCTAGAGCAGGCAGTTCGTCGGTACGCACGGGAGAATGCACTACTGCTTCCGGAAACACTGATACTGGCATCTGCAGAGCAGAAGAAAAAACCCAGGTTTCAAAATGCGGAAAGCATTCATTTTTCCATATCCCATAGCGGAGATTGGTGGAGCTGTGCCGTCAGCACTGAAGAAGTCGGGTTGGATATCCAGCAGGAACGACATTGCCGGGCGGAACGTCTGGCCAGACGTTTTTATCATCCACTGGAAGTAGCATGGCTGGAAAAAAACGGATATTCGCATTTTTGCAAACTATGGGCATACAAAGAAAGTTATGTAAAATATACAGGTGTCGGACTGATACAGGGAATGGACTATTTCTCTGTCATAAGTCCATCGGGTATTCTGACGGGAGCTGCGGATGTCTGCCAGCAGTTGGTGACTTTTCAGCAAGACTGCCATATGGTGGTCACAGCGGAACATAGGAAGGATTTTTCTCTGCAGCCACTTGAAGGCTGAGAAAGAGTATGGCTTTTTTAACTGTGTGTGGATATCAAATGTAGAATGACACCAGTAAAAAAGATAAAATAAAGCGACAAATTCAATATATACTGCCTGTTGAAGGAATAATAAAAGGGTATATCTAGGAAAAGGAATATTGATATTAGTACTGAGCTAGAAGTCTTTCGATGAAATAAAATTGTTGGAGTAGAAAGAGCTTGAATATTTATAGAAATATAGAATTGCAAAAAGAAAATCAGACATTAGTACTTTCTGTTGTCAGATCTGCAAGGAAAACGATCGGGCTCCAGGTGTGCGAAAATGGCGATGCAGTGCTTCGGATTCCGAATCAATTATCGGCAGATGCGTTACAGAAGTTTCTGGACAGCGAACATGCATGGATCTGGAAAAAAGTGGAGCAGATGCAGACGCGAATGGAACAGCGGCAGGAGACCGGTGCTGTTCCGGTGGGAGAATTATCCCGTGATGAACTGGAAAAAATAAAGAAAAAGATTGAAAGCCGGGTAAATGCTTATAAAAAAGCAATGGGAGTGACAATCAGGTGGATTACGATTCGAAATCAAAAAACAAGATGGGGAAGCTGCAGCTCAAAAGGAAATCTAAATTTTAACTATCAATTATACTATTTGCCGGATGAATTGTTAGATTATGTTGTAATTCATGAACTTGCACACCGACGGTATATGGATCATTCGAAGGAGTTCTGGGCTGAAGTAGAGAAATACTGTCCGGATTACAGGGAACGCAGACAGCAGCTGAAAAAATATAAACTGGTGTAAATAAAAAACAAGCAAATAAATGAGCAGGCGAAAATGTTTGATTTCCAGTCTGCTCATTATTTTATCTCAGTCTGAGATGAAATATTATGATTAATTAATATAAGATACTGCGATACGATCAGCCGGAATCTCACGTTCTGCGAAGGTATCATCTGTATCACCAAGTGTTACGGCGCAGCATGGTACATGGCCTTCCGGAAGTCCAAGTTTTGCTACAAGTTCCGGTTTGGTATTTAATGCAGCAATCGCACCCCAGATGTTACAGCTTCCGATACCGAGATCAGTTGCAAGCAGGCACATATGTTCTGCCATCATGGCTGCATTGGAATACGGTACATTTGCCATTGCAGGATTTGCAATCGGTGTGGAAATTACTACGAGACAAGGCGCATTGTAAAGCGGTGTCCGGGATGGATCGCCGAAAAATTCAGCAGCATTGCGGTCTAATTCCTGTAATAATTCTGTATTGCGGATAACGGTCATATGCATAGTGTCATATTTGCCCATTCCAATCGGAGCAGCCTGTGCGGCCATCAGGATTTTTTGTAAATTTGCATCTGATAAAGTAGACTTGTAGCTTCTGACAGATTTTCGACAAGTCATTGTTTTGAATGTTTCCATGATAGTATCATCCTCCTATAACAAAATTTTTGCATGTCTATGTAGAAGACATTGCAGCAGATCCGTAAAAATAGTTTTACTGTCTCTTACACCGGTTTACAACTTTCTATTTGGAATGATTTTACCAAGCTTATGATGCAGCAGAAAGTGCTGTATCATATTTTAAAATGAAAAGATTGTAAAGTGGTGTATCTTTTATTATACTATGAAAAAATCAGCTTGCAAATATTTTTTCAGTTGTTCCTCTTGTAAAGTGGTGTGAAAGTAATATATAATAGAAAGGGTGGCGGATTATTTTCCCTGATGGGAAAGCAAAAAAATATATATAATAAAAAGTGAATTCGGCCATGACAGATATATGATGTAAATAATTTATTGCGAAGGAGGAAACGATCCAATGAACAGAGAAACTGTCATAGTGATTGATTTCGGCGGACAGTACAACCAGCTGGTGGCACGTCGTGTCCGTGAGTGCAATGTGTACTGCGAGATTTATTCCTATAAGACTGATATCGAAAAGATCAAATCTATGAATCCAAAGGGAATCATTTTGACCGGAGGACCGAACAGCTGCTACGAAGCAGATTCACCGACTTATACAAAAGAGTTGTTTGAACTTGGAATCCCGGTACTTGGTCTTTGCTATGGTGCTCAGCTGATGCAACATATTTTAGGTGGGAAAGTGGAACGCGCCGAGGTGCGTGAGTATGGTAAAACAGAGGTGTTTGTGGAGAATAGTTCCAAATTATTTCACAACGTATCCCCATCAACAATTTGTTGGATGAGCCATTTTGATTATATTTCAAAAACAGCTCCGGGATTTACCATTACTGCTCATACAGCGGACTGCCCAGTGGCAGCAGCAGAGTGTGAGGAGAAAAAACTGTATGCCATTCAGTTCCATCCGGAAGTACTCCATACAGTAGAAGGTAAGACAATGTTGTCTAACTTTGTATATGAAGTATGTGGATGTGCCGGTGACTGGAAGATGGATGCATTCGTAGAGAATACCATTAAAGATATCCGGGCAAAAGTTGGCGATGGACGTGTACTGCTTGCATTATCCGGTGGTGTAGATTCTTCTGTTGCAGCAGGACTTCTTTCCAGAGCAATTGGAAAACAACTGACTTGTGTATTCGTGGATCACGGTTTGCTTCGTAAAGATGAAGGCGATGAGGTAGAAGCTGTATTCGGCCCAGAAGGACAGTTTGATTTGAACTTCATCCGTGTTAATGCACAACAGAGATATTATGACAAGCTTGCCGGCGTAACAGAACCGGAAGCAAAACGTAAAATTATCGGTGAAGAGTTCATTCGTATTTTTGAAGAGGAAGCAAAGAAAATTGGTGCCGTTGATTTCCTGGCACAGGGAACCATTTACCCAGACGTTGTAGAGAGTGGTTTAGGCGGCGAGTCTGCAGTTATCAAATCGCACCACAACGTAGGAGGACTTCCGGAGTATGTAGATTTCAAAGAAATCATTGAGCCGTTACGTGACCTGTTCAAAGATGAGGTTCGTAAAGCCGGACTGGAGCTTGGAATTCCGGAGAGACTGGTATTCCGTCAGCCGTTTCCGGGACCGGGACTTGGTATTCGTATTATAGGTGAAGTTACAGAGGAGAAGGTTCGTATCGTCCAAGATGCAGATGCAATTTACAGAGAAGAGATTGCAAAAGCTGGGCTGGATCAGGATATCAACCAGTACTTTGCAGCACTGACCAATATGCGTTCTGTTGGTGTTATGGGTGATGAGAGAACTTATGATTATGCTGTCGCACTTCGCGCTGTAAAGACCATTGACTTTATGACTGCAGAAGCAGCAGAGCTCCCTTATGAGGTGTTAAATAAGGTAATGAGCAGAATTATTAACGAGGTGAAAGGTGTAAATCGTGTATTCTATGATTTGACGAGTAAACCACCTGGAACGATTGAGTTTGAATAGTTGGAGCTAAGCTGTAAAGCCTTTGTTTACAAGGGTTTTACAGCTTTTCCTTTATAGGATTGCA
>ENA-OPBF01002274-OPBF01002274.1-human-gut-metagenome-genome-assembly--contig:-NODE-2274-length-11069-cov-3.363628_pt1 | contig 11069 bp, 14 predicted proteins | sample MGYA00241067_ERZ501450 | MGnify/ENA primary metagenome ERZ501450 (study PRJEB25962, sample SAMEA2042516) | human gut metagenome | biome: human gut; feature: human-associated habitat; material: faeces... | reverse complement strand
TGTGCCGAAAATACTTGTGGGTTACCCTGCTGGGAAGATAGGTTGTTGCTAGATTTTTTTATTATAATATTTAGTATAATAACTAAAAACAACAAATAAATAGTGAAAAATAGTAGACTAGAGAATAATGTGATAATTATTTTGTAGTCTATTATTTTTGATTTTTTCTTAATAATATGCTAAAATATATTTATATTAAAATAAGATATAATGATTTTAATAGGGGCATTTCTTATAGAATTAAAAGATTAAAATAAACTATATATTGAATTGAATTTAATAAAAAAATAAGGTGATAAAAATATAAAAATTAAATATGGAGGAATTTATATGGAAAATATAGAGTATGCATGTAAGATTTTAGGAATAAATCCAAGGGCAATTGAAAGAGATGCTGATGGTAAAAAAAGAAATGAAGAAGAAATAATAACATTTTTGAAAGAAAGAAAAAATCATAGAATACATGTGCTGGAAAATAAAATGCAATTATCAAGCATATCAGATAAATTAAATGAACAATACACAAAAGAAATAAAACAAATAAAAAGTGCTTATAATGAATTAATAAATAATTTACAAGTAGATACAATAAGTGAGCTAACTACAAAATGTGATAAATTTGAAATTCTATATAATAAAATCAATGGCATACCAGAAAATGCATATTCAATTTTGGGAATAGCACGTGATATATGTGAAGAAAGAGAAAATGAGGGAACTGCTATTGAATTAGATGAAGCTATAAAAAAGAGAATGGAAGGTTTATTAAAGTTGGCTGATAATACAGAGATGATGAACTTTAAAGAAAAACAGAAAAATGAATTAAGAAAAAAACAAATACAAGATGCATATGAATCAATAAAAAATTCAGAAAAAAGAAAAGAATATAATAAAAAATTAGATGTACAAAAGAAGAAGAGAGAAGAGAGTTTTTTAAGAAACAAATATCAAGCTAAAACATATGAAAGATTTAACGGACAGATAGGGTATAAAGAATGTGAAAACATTTCTGAGCATAAATATTATAATCAAAATGATGAGCAAATTAAACTAACTCAAACAGCTATAATAGCATATAAAGATTTTCAAGTAGTAAATAAGTTAGATGAATATGAATTTGCAAGAGCAATTAACGGAAAAGAGTGTAAAGATAAAATATATATAAATTTATCTATTTTTGATTTAAGTCTTGACAAAAATTCAAAAAAACCGGCAGTAAATCCGGAATATTATAATTATGTAATTAATGAATTATTATCAGAAGAAAACATAGAGATAGCGGAAAAATATAATTATGGGTATATGGGAAAAATTATACAAAATAGTGAAGGAAAATATCAAAGAGTTTTAGATGTTAGAGAAGCAACAATTATTAAAGAGCTATCAAAGCGAAGAAATAAAAACAAAGATGTAGAACAAAATGTAGAGAAAGGTGATAGATAAATGTCAAATAAAGTAACATGGAAAGCCGGTACTTTTATATATCCAATACCAGCTGTAATGGTAAGCTGTGGGACAATGGAAGAATCTAATATAATAACAGTAGCTTGGACAGGAATAATAAATACAAATCCAGCGATGGTATATATATCAGTTAGACCATCACGATATTCATATAAATTAATAAAAGAGCAAGGAGAATTTGTAATAAATTTAACTAATAAAGAATTAGCAAAAGCAACAGATTGGTGTGGCGTAAGAACAGGGGCAAAATTTGACAAATTCAAAGAAATGAATTTGCATAGAGAAAAAGCAAAGTTTGTTCATTGTCCTATGATAAAAGAAAGCCCAGTTTCAGTAGAATGTAAAGTAAAAGAGATAAAAGAAATGGGATCACATCATATGTTTATTGCAGAAGTAGTAGCAATAAATGCAGATAAAAAGTATATTGATGAAAAGGGTGCTTTTGACATATCAAAATGTGATTTAATAGCATATTCTAATGGAGGATATTATTCCTTAGGAAAAAAAATAGGTAAATTTGGTTTTTCTGTACAAAAAAAGCAGAAGGTGAATAGCAAAAGAAAATTAAAAAAGAAAAAGTAAGTTATATAGATAAAAAATAAAAACTTAAAAATTTGCAGAAAATTAATGAAATTTTGCAAAAAATCAGTAAGAATTTGCAATAAAGTCATTGACATAAGTGAAAAAAAATGATAAAATAGTTGAGCATATGTATATTACGGACATATGCTCACATCGTTTAAAAAGTAATGTAAAATTCGGAGGTGTATATAAAATGGCAGCAAAAGGTCCAAGAGAAAATATAACATTAGAATGTACAGAATGTAAAAGAAGAAACTATGTAACTTCTAAAAATAAAAGAAACAATACAGATAGATTAGAATTAGTTAAGTATTGTAAATTCTGTAAGAAACGTACAACACATAAAGAAACAAAATAGTAAGAGCTATTTTAAGGAGGAAATAAAATGGCTAAAAAAGATACAAAGTCTAATAAGAAAGAAATAAAAAAAGAGAACAAAAACAAGAAAAGCTTTTTTAAAGGATTAAAGGCTGAGTTAAAAAAGGTAAATTGGCCAACACCAAAGCAATTAGTAAATAATACAGTAGCTGTTATTACTATTGTTTTAATCACAGGTTTAATAGTTTTTGTATTAGATTTTACATTTGAAGCAATAAATAAAAATGGAATAGATAAAATAAAAGAATCTGTTCGATCTTTAAATGCTTCAGAAAATGCAACTAATGAAACAAATACAGAAAATGCTGATTCAACAAATGAAGCACAATCTAATGAAAACAATTCAGAAAGCAATACAACAAATAATGTAGAAGAAACAAATACAGCAAATAATACAGAAAATACTGCTGAATAAATTAATTTAGAGGAGGCTTAATTATGTCTCAAAAAGACTATGATATGGTACCTAGATGGTATGTAGTACATACATATTCAGGATATGAGAACAAAGTAAAAAAAGACCTTGAAAACACTATAAAAAACAGAGAACTAGAAGAATACTTCTTTGATATAATTGTTCCAATGGAAGAGCAAATAGAAATAAAAGAAGGAAAAAGAAAAGTAAATCTAAAAAAAGTTTTTCCAGGTTATGTATTAATAAAAATGATTGTAACAGAACAATCTTGGTATATTGTAAGAAATACAAGAGGAGTTACAGGGTTTGTTGGTTCAGGGACAGATCCAATACCTTTAACAGAAGAAGAAATTAAAAGTATGGGATTTGAAGATGTTTCTGTAAATGTAGATTATGATGTAAATGAACAAGTTCAAATAATGAATGGGGCATTTGAAGGATTTGTAGGAACAGTTCAAGAAATTAACAAAGAAAAACATAAAGTTAAAGTACTTGTTTCAATGTTTGGTAGAGAAACACCAGTTGAATTAGAATTTTCACAAGTACAAAAAATAAAATAATTAATTAGGAATTAAAAGAAGGGAAAACCTTTCAAAGAATAAGAAGGAGGTGCCATTAAAATGGCAGAAAAAGAAATTACTAATATTATTAAATTACAAATAGAAGCAGGAAAAGCAACTCCAGCTCCACCAGTAGGACCAGCTTTAGGTTCAAGTGGTGTTAATATTATGCAATTCGTAAAAGAATTCAATGATAGAACAGCAAATCAACCAGGAATGATTATACCAGTAGTTATAACAGTATATAAAGATAAAACTTTTGAATTTATAACAAAAGTTCCACCAGTTGCTGTATTAATTAAAAAAGCTATCAATATTCAAAAAGGTTCAGGAAAACCTAATAGAGATAAAGTTGCAAAAATAACTAAAGCACAAGTAAAAGAAATTGCTGAACAAAAAATGCCAGATTTAAACGCTGCTTCAATAGAAACAGCTATGAGCATGGTTGAAGGTACTGCTAGATCAATGGGTGTAGTAGTTACAGAATAAGATAAATATTTAATATTTATATAAAAATTATATTATGTGGGAGAGCAAAGCTCGTTAGAACCAAAGGAGGAAAAAATGAAAATGACAAAAAGATATGCAGAAAGTGCAAAATTAGTTGACAAAACTAAATTATATGATGTTAAAGAAGCTTTGGACATCATTGAAAAAATGCCAAAAACAAAATTTGATCAAACAGTTGAATTACATGTTAAACTAGGTGTAGATTCAAAACATGCTGATCAACAAGTTAGAGGAACAGTTGTATTACCAAACGGAACAGGTAAAACACAAAAAGTTTTAGTATTTGCTAAGGGACCAAAAGCAGAAGAAGCTGAAAAAGCAGGAGCTGACTATGTTGGTGCTGAAGAATTAATACCAAAAATCCAAAATGATAACTGGTTTGACTATGATGTAGTAGTAGCAACACCAGACATGATGGGTGTTGTTGGTAGATTAGGTAAAGTATTAGGACCAAAAGGATTAATGCCAAACCCTAAATCAGGAACAGTTACAATGGATGTAACAAAAGCTATTAATGAAATTAAATCTGGTAAAGTAGAATACAGATTAGACAAAACTAATATTATTCACTTAGGATTTGGAAAATTGTCATTTGGAGCTGATAAATTAGCAGAAAACTATGATACAATAATGAATGCTATCATAAAAGCTAAACCAGCAGCAGCTAAAGGTCAATATATTAAAAGTGTAGCAATAGCTACAACAATGGGACCAAGCTTATTTATAGACCAAAAATAATAAATAAAAATATATACTAGCCAAAGACAGTAGGCAATAAGAAAGTCCTACCGAGGTAAAATATGAATAGTGTTATATTATGCACTCTTTGTATCCTTGGTAGGAATATAAAGAGTGTTATTTATTTACAGAAATGTAAATCGATAAATAATATTACTAAGATAAAGGTTATCTAAAATTTATGGGAGGTGAAATAAATGGCAAGTGAAAAAATACTAAATCAAAAGAAAGAAGAAGTAAAAAAATTAGCAGAACAAATGAAAGAAGCTAAATTAATACTTTTAGTAGATTACAGAGGAATTAATGTAACTGATGTAACAGAATTAAGAACTGATTTAAGAAAAGTAAATTCTAAATATGCAGTTATAAAAAATAATATAACAAGAAGAGCATTAGCAGAATGTGGACTTGAAGGATTAGATGAACAATTAGAAGGTCCAACAGCTGTTATAATGAGTGATGAAGATTATTTAGAACCATCAAAAATAATATACAATTTTAGTAAAAACAATGATTATTACAAAATTAAAGGTGGAGTAATTGAAGGTAAAGTAATGTCAGCTGAAGAAATCATAACTTTAGCAAAATTACCATCAAGAGAAACATTATTATCAATGCTTGCTGGAGCTTTACTTGGAAATATTTCAAAAGTTGCAGTTGCACTTGATCAAGTAAGAATTCAAAAAGAATCTGGGGCAGAAGCACCAGTAGAAACACCAGCAGAAGCTTAATTAAAAAGCTTTAAATTAAAAGTTGGTTTGAAAATATAAATAATAAAGAGTGTAGTGAACTTAAATCACTAAAAATAAATTTAGGAGGATTTTAAAATGGAAAAAATAGAAAAATTAATTGAAGAAATAGACAACTTAACAGTTGTTGAATTAGCTGACTTAGTAAAAGCTATCGAAGAAAAATACGGAGTATCTGCAGTAGCAGCAGCTGCACCAGCAGCTGGAGCAGTAGCAGGAGGAGCTGCTGAAGAAAAATCTTCATTTGATGTTGTTTTAGCATCAGCTGGAGACCAAAAAATAAAAGTAATCAAAGTTGTTAGAGATGCAACAGGATTAGGATTAAAAGAAGCTAAAGAATTAGTTGATGGAGCTCCAAAAACAGTTAAAGAAGGAGTTTCAAAAGACGAAGCTGAAGAATTAAAAGCTAAATTCTCAGAAGTTGGAGCTGTTATCGAATTAAAATAATTAAATAAATAATTAGAAAGGGCTATCCTAGGATATATTTATATATTTCTAGGATAGCTTTTTTATATTTATATTATATAGATAAGAATTTGTAAGTCCTAAAATAGAGCTTTTTATAAGTTGAAATTTTATCTTGACTCTATATAATAATTTTCGAATGCAACAATTAAAAAGTAAGTAAATAAATAATTATAAAAGTATGGAAAAAAATGAAATAATAATATATAATAAAGCTACAAAAAAATAATTGATATAGAAAGGTAAGTATAATATATAATAATTTTATTAGGTTATACAAGGTAAATAGAATGAAATATATAGGAATAGTAGTAGCAATGGACGAGGAAAGACAAGAAATACTAGAAGAAATGAAGGATATAGAAATAAAACAAATATATAATTTGAAATTCATAATAGGAACAATAGGAACAAAAAAATGTGTATTAACAAAAAGTGGAGTAGGAAAAGTAAATGCAGCTAGAACAACACAAGTATTAATTAATAGTTTTGATATTTCTTTTATAATAAATGTGGGAGCAGCAGGAGCGATAAATGCATTATTGAATATAGGTGATGTTGTTATTGCAAAAAATGTAGTACAACATGATTTTGATATAACAGCATTTGGACATAGTAAGGGCTATATTACAGGTGTTGGAAATATGGTAGAATGTGATTTAGGGTTAGTATCTGCTTTTGAAAATATGATTAAACAATTACCAGAGAAAAATTATAATATAAAAATGGGAATAGTAGCTTCTGGGGATATCTTTTGTACAGAGGTTGAAATGAAAAATAAAATAAATGCAAAATTTAATGCAGATGTAGTAGATATGGAATGTGCAGCAGTAGCACAGGTATGTTATTTAGATGATATACCATTTATAAGTGTAAGATGTATATCTGATATTCCAGATGGAAAAAACGAAAATACATTTGATGAAAATTTGAAACTAGCATCTAAGAGATGTGCAAAAATTATATATGAATTTTGCAAATAAATAGTATTTTCCAAAATAGTATTAGGAAATTTATAAAATTTATAATATTTAAGTAATTTAACATTTTTTAATAAACAAATTTTAGAATTATATTGTAAAATATAAAATCTAAATGACAAATAATAAATAAAATTAGATATAAAATTAATTATACAAAAGATAGTATAAAACGAAATAGTTACAACAGTATAATTTAAAATAATTCAGGGCATAATTTTATAAAAATAATTAAGTATTAGAATAATTTAACCAATATAAAATTAAATTATTTTAATTATAAATATCAAGGTTTATAGATAAATCCTTAAAAAATCTAAATAAATTATACAAGGAGAAAATAAGATGGAAAGAAAAGTAAGAGTAGCTCAATACGGAGCAGGAAAAATGAGTATATATACAATGAGATATGTATATGAAAAAGGTGGAGAAATAGTTGCAGCAATAGACATAAATCCAAATGTAATAGGAAAAGACATTGGAGAGATAATGGAAAGTGAAAATAAAGGAGTAAAAGTTGAATCAATAGAAAATGCAGAAAAAGTATTAAAAGAAACAAATCCTGATATTGTAATAGTTACAACAATGAGTTTAATAAAAGATGTTGAAGATGCTTTAACTTTATGTGCAAAATTAGGTATAAATGCAATAACAACTTGTGAAGAAGCATTTTTTCCAGCTAACTCTAATCCAGAAATAACAAATAAATTAGATGAAATAGCAAAAACAACAAATTGTACAATAACAGGAAGCGGATATCAAGACATATATTGGGGACAATTAATATCAAGTATAGCAGGTTCTACACATAAAATTACAAAAATAAAAGGGAGTTCTAGTTACAATGTAGAAGACTATGGAATTGCATTAGCACAAGCACATGGTTCAGGACTTTCATTAGAAGAATTTGATAAACAAGTAGCATCGTTAGACAGAATTTCTGATGAAGAAAGAAATGAAATGATAAATAACGGAGAATATTTACCATCATATATGTGGAATGTAAATGGTTGGCTATGTGCTAAATTAGGCTTAACAGTAAAATCACAAACACAAAAAACAGTTCCACAAACTTATGAAAAAGATATAAAATCAGACACATTAGGAATGGTAGTTAAAGCTGGAACAGCAACAGGAATGAGTGCCGTAGTTACTACTGAAACAGAAGAAGGAATAACATTGGAAACACAATGTATAGGAAAAGTTTATTCAGAAGAAGATTTTGATAAAAATGAATGGACAATTGAAGGAGAACCAAATACTACATTAATTATAAACAGACCATCAACAGTAGAATTAACATGTGCATCTGTTGTAAATAGAATACCTGATGTTATAAATTCAAAAGCAGGATATATTCCAACAGAAGAAATGGGAGAATTAAATTATAGAATAAAACCATTAAATGAATATGTTAAATAGATAAATAAAAGGTTATATTAAGAATTTAAACTATTAAGTTTAGCAAGATTAATAATAAAATAAGGAATAAGACTTTATAATACTAAAAAACTATAAAATAGAAAAATATTTATTAAAAATAAAAACTCCAAAAGCAATAAATCTACAAAAGAAAAAAGCATAAAGTAATTGTTTTTGGAGTTGGAATTTTATTATAAAATAAAATGTAAAATGAAAATATATTTATATATTTCTTATCTTACATTATTAATTTTCATACTATCTAAAATTAAAAAAGTAATTAATTTTGATTAGTATGAATAAAATATCATTTGAAATACAATATATGAGGTAAAATAAAATGAAAAACAGAAAAAAAGAGGTAATTATATTAACAATAATTTTAATAATACAAACAATAATATATGTAATTTGTGGACTAAACAAATCATATATACATATGGATGAAGCATATTCATTAGGACTAGCAAGTTATGATAAAGTAGAGATACAGGATAATGAAGACTTTTATAATACATGGCATAATAAACAATACTATGAAGACTATTTATCAGTTCAAGAAGAGGAAAGAGGAAAATATAATCAAGTTTATGAAAATCAAAAAAATGATGTACATCCACCATTTTATTATTTGCTTTTAAGATTAGGAATGGAATTTACAGAAGGTCATTTTTCAAAATGGCCAGGAATAGTAATAAACATTGTAATATATGCATTTATAACGATAGTTATGTACCTAATTCTACAAAATTTATTTAGAGGAGAGAAAAAAGCAAAAGAAAAGTCGATTTTATTAGCTTTTTTATCATCAATAACGATGGCTTCGCTAACAAATGTAATATACATTAGGATGTATGCATTATCAATGTTAAACATACTAATAATAACATTTTTACATATTAAATTATTACAAAGTAAAGAAATAAATTGGAAATTATTAATACCAATTGGAATATGTGCATTAATAGGCTCATTAACACATTATTATTATCTATTTTATTTAGCAATGCTATATATAATATTTGTAATAAAATATATAAAAGAAAAAAGATACAAAGAGTTAGGCTACTATACTTTAACTATGGTTGGAGCAGGAATATTATCATTAATAATATTTCCATATTCAATTCAACATATGTTTTTTGGATATAGAGGTCAAGGAGCAATAAGCAATCTAACAGATATACCAAAATTTTTAAGTAGTATATCACTTTATATTCAAAAGGTAAGTGAATTTGGATTTAATAATTTATTATATATTATATTACTAATAATTATAGGAATTGTAATATACAAGTTAATAAAGAAAAAGAAAAGTGGAAATGATAAAGAAAAAAATAAGATATTGCAAATGATTGCTATACCAACAGTATTTTATTTTATCATAGTATCAGTAGCTTCACCTTGGATAGAATTAAGATATATAGCACCAGTTTGTAGTTTAATATTTGTAATAATTATGTATTTATTATATGAATTATTACAAGATATAATGAGTGAAAAAAAGAGCAATATAATATTTATGGTAGTATGTATTGCTATCCTAATTTCACCAATTATTTGTAAAATTGAGCCAGAGGTTATGTATAGTGATAAAAAGGAAATAGTGCATAAACTAGAAGAGGAAATAAATGTTCCAACAATATATATGTTTAACTCAGAAAACAATAGATTTTTAGATGATATTTTATTATTTTCAAAAATAAACGAATCTTATATAGCAAAAGACATAGAAAAAACAGAAGAAAATGTGAAAGATATTCTAAAAGGAAAAGATATATCAAAAGGAATAGTTGTATTTATAAATGAAGGACAAAATAATGATGAGATAATAGATACCATAAAAAAAGCGACTAATTTAGAAAAATCTGAATATTTGAAAAGATTAAATGCATGTGATGTATATTATGTTTCAAATAATTAACATAAATCAATTAAAAATATACACATTTTTAAAAATATATGTTATAATTATAAAGAGAGATTTTGTACGGAGGTAAAAATATGTTTGAAAGTAAATATAGTAAAGTATTAACAGTAATATTAGTAATAGTTATAGTGGCAATATTAGGATTATTAGCTTTTCTAGGATATGATTGGTATCAAAAATATTTCTTAGAAAATGATGCACTGGCTTTTGTAGAAAACTATGAGGAAAACACAGAAAAAGATAATAACAAAGAAGAAAATACAGAAAATAATGAAAATGTAGGAAATGTATCAAATCCAATAGATCAAATAGAATCATCAGGATCAATATCATCAAATTCAGGAAAAAAATTACCACAATATAAAGGCTTTGATGTAGTTGGAACAATGGATATTCCAGCAACAAATTTTCATTATCCAATATTAAAGGAAGTTAGCAAATTATCAATAGAAAAATCAGTTGCAATGCTATATGGAGCAGGAATTAACCAAGTAGGGAACACTGTAATAATAGGTCATAATTATAGAAATGGTTTATTTTTCTCTAATAATAAAAAATTAAAAAATGGTGATAAAATATACATAACAGATAATTCAGGAAATAAGCTAACATATACAATATATAATAAATTCGAAGCATCTCCAGATGATGCAAGTTTTTATAATAGAGATACTCAGGGAAAACCAGAAGTTACATTATCAACTTGTACTGATAATAATAAGGCAAGAACAATAATTTTTGCAAGAGCAGATTAAAAAAGACGGTCCTAGAATATATAAAATATTTCTGGGGCTAGTCTTTTTAATTATATTACATAGATAAGAACTTGTAAGCTCCCAAAAAGGCACCTTTTCTTCGCTGAAATTTTATAAAAAT
>ENA-OPBF01002264-OPBF01002264.1-human-gut-metagenome-genome-assembly--contig:-NODE-2264-length-11120-cov-13.422684_pt1 | contig 11120 bp, 10 predicted proteins | sample MGYA00241067_ERZ501450 | MGnify/ENA primary metagenome ERZ501450 (study PRJEB25962, sample SAMEA2042516) | human gut metagenome | biome: human gut; feature: human-associated habitat; material: faeces... | reverse complement strand
CTAAAGGGCTTGCCGCCTGCAATTCACAGACAGCAAGCCCTTTCGGCTGCTTGAATAATTTTTACTTCAAAATATTGTCTAACTTTTGGGGGTCACTTCACTTGCGGGAAAGGCTGCTTTTTAGAACAAATCAGTTACAATCAGTTCTGCTTCATCTTAGCGAAGCACTCGCTGCAGTAGACCGGACGGTCTTCGCGCGGCTGGAAGGGCACCTTGCAGGTCTTGCCGCAGCTTGCGCAAACGGCGTCGAACATCTGGCGCTCACCACGGGTAGCGTTCTTGCGGGCATCGCGGCATGCCTTGCAGCGCTGGGGCTGGTTCTCGAAACCACGGCTTGCGTAGAACTCCTGCTCACCGGCGGTCCAAACGAACTCTTTGCCGCAATCTTTGCATACCAAAGTCTTGTCTTCGTACATAGTGGGTATCTCCTCTTTGTTTACTTGCCCGCGGAAGAATTTCAACCAACGCTTGGGGTCACCAATGAACTGATTGCTAAGCTACTGGGGGCATTGTTTATATGTCCAGGCCAAAACGCCTGAATCCAAATTCATTCTCGCACTTCATCACTGCGCAGCTTTTTGCGGGCGCGCATCAGGGCGTTTTCCACCGCTTTGGGGGTGCAGTGCAGCAGTTGGGCTGTCTGGGCGGCGGTGTGCCCCTCCAAACTGGCAAGCAGACTGCCGCGTTCCAGGGGCGAAAGCTGCGTGTTGATGCGTTCCAGCACGGCGGCGCAGCGCTCGTTGGCAATGGCAAGCTCTTCCGGCCCCGGCGCGGCAGAATTTTCCGGCAGGGGCACACTGTTGTTCAGCGGAGCATGCTTTTTGCGGGTAGCACTGCGGCGGGCATCCTGCTGTGCGTTGGCAATACAGGCTGCGGCATACGCGGTAAAGGGGACTTTTTTATCCGCCCGGTAGCTGCGCACGGCATGGAACAGGCCAATCAGCCCTTCCTGCACTGCATCGTCAAAGTCAAGGCCGGGTGCTGCAACGGCAGCGGCGCCTTTGCGTATGGCAGGCATCATGGCGGTGATCAGCGCGGCAATAGCGCTTTCCTCCCCAGCCTGTGCCTGCTGCAGCAGCTCGTCATCCATCTGCTGCGGCATGGCTACTTTCCTCCCTGGATAAATGCGATTGTTCTTATTTTACCGTTTAACGCCGCGTTTGTCAATAAAATTTTGCCCTGTACGTTAAATAATCCCTTCCTCAAGAGAGGGATTTGCCGCACTGTGGCTGCGCCATGCTCCTACCTTCCTTTAAGAGCCCCCATCGTCGGCAGATCTCCGCCAACGGAAACGGTTTCAGAGTTGTTCGGCAAATCGGACACTTTACTTTTTTCGGTTTGTAAAATGTTCCAGCAGCTCCACTGCCGCCACAATGATAATTGTTACCGCAAAAACACCCAGCCAGCCAAGGCCCGCTTTGGGCAGCACCTGCATAAACAGTGTTAAATTCATCTTGTTCTCCCCTTTTGTTTAGAGTGTATCTGAAAAGTCGAAAATATCCGTCATTTTCTTTGTTTTCAGATACACCTTAGGCAAACAATGTCAGAATCATACCGCCCGCAATCACGGACGCGATCTGACCGGATACATTCACCCCAACGGCGTGCATCAGCAAAAAGTTCTGATTGTCTTCCTGCAGGCCCATCTTGTTCACCACACGGGCCGACATCGGGAATGCCGAAATGCCCGCTGCACCGATCATGGGGTTGATTTTTTGTTTGGCAAACAGGTTATATACCTTGGCCACCAACACGCCGCCGATGGTATCGAACACAAAGGCCACCAGCCCCAGCGCCAGAATCATCAGGGTCTGCCGATTCAAAAAATACTCTGCCTGCATTTTGGACGCCACCGTCAGCCCCAGCAGCAGGGTAATGAGGTTTGCCAGTACCTTTTGTGCGGTTTCGGACAGGCTGTCCAGCACACCACATTCCCGGATGAGGTTGCCGAACATCAAAAAGCCAACCAGCGCCACACTGCGCGGCACAAACAGCCCAGCCACCATGGTAATAATGATGGGGAACAGGATTTTTGCCGTTTTGCTGACTTGCTTTTCGGCATATGGCATGCGGATCAGGCGCTCTTTTTTGGTCGTCACAAGCCGGATGACCGGCGGCTGGATGATGGGCACCAGCGCCATGTAAGAATACGCCGCCACAATAATGGCCCCCAGATAGTTGGATTCCAGAAAGTTCGCCACAAAGATGGAGGTCGGCCCGTCCGCCGCACCGATCACGGCAATGGAGGCGGCATCTTTGAGTTCAAAGCCCATCAAAGTCGCAGCCCCCAGCGTGAAAAAGATGCCAAACTGCGCCGCCGCCCCAAAAATCATCAGCTTGGGGTTGGAAAGCAGCGGTGTAAAATCAATCATTGCACCAATGCCCACAAACAGCAGCAACGGGAACAGTTCGTTGGCAATGCCAGCATCAAACAGCACATCCAGCGGGCCGACCTCGGTGCCGGTGGACAGCACCTGGGTAACAGCACCGGACAGCGGCAGGTTGACGAGAATGGCCCCAAAGCCCATTGGCAGCAGCAGGGATGGCTCCATCTCCTTTTTGATCGCCAGCCAGATCAACAGGCCGCCGATCCCCCACATAACCACCTGCTGCCATTGCAGGTTCCATAGATTTCCAAACAGTTCTTGCATCCATAGCCCTCCTTGTTTTAATGCAATCTTAATGCAAACAGCAAAAAGAAAAAGACTTCCGCCGCGCAGGGGTACTACACCCATGCTCGGCAAAAGTCTTGCGTTATTTCATACAAATTACGGGCTGTCAGCCGTCTTGACGTAACTTGCAGGCGCTGCGCGTCCGCTACTCCCTTTTGCTGGTTTCATTATGCAATATTAATACCGGGATGTCAAGGGGGTTTTGCCGCCGCGCAAAATTCTTTTTCAGCAGCCTGACTTTTTACACATCCGGCCAACGGTGGATCTGGCGCAGATACAAAACCAGACCAAACTCACCGGAGATGGTTTCGGAAAGCGGGAACGCCCACCAGGTCCACCCCAGCCCCAAACGGGACAACAGCCAGAAAATGGGGATCAGGCAGATGATTTCCCGCATAACAGAGATTGCCACGCTGACCTTTGCCGCACCGATTGCCTGGAAAAATACCGGCGTGATAAGGGAAAACACCGCCGAGAAAAAGCTGAGCCCAATAATGCGGGGAATATCAAGGATGGATTTTGAGCGTATTTGAGGCGTAAAAATCAACGCAAAATAAATCTTGATTTTTTGACAGGCCTGTAGTATACTATACAAGCAACATATGAGCCGGTGTGTTGGAATTGGCAGACGAGACGGACTCAAAATCCGTTGGTGGTGACACCGTATGGGTTCGACCCCCATCACCGGCATTCCTTATACCTAAGCCTTTTAGCGGCTTAGGTATTTTTTGTGTGGCAGACAAGATTCAGGCTTGTCTGCCATTTTGTCTGCCACTTTTACCCCAAATGGCAGACAAAACGGATTTATTTTCCGTTGGTTTTGGCGGACAAGTTCGCCCAACGGAGTTTTTCTCCTAAGCGATTTTTCGTTTGGGAGATTTCTTCTTTTCGGGAAGTTCGCCAAGGTTGATTTTGCTGGCAATCATATTCGCGGCTTCCATCTTGCTGTCCACGTCAATGTGGGCGTAAATATTGGCCGTGGTGGAAAAGCTGGAATGCCCCAGCCACATCTGTACCTCTTTCATCGTGACTTTGTTCTTGATGAGCAGACTGGCGCAGGAGTGGCGGAGGTCATGATAACGAATCGGGCGGAAACCATTCTTTAAGAGCATTTCGCGGAAAACCCGTGTCACATAATCCGGGGTCACAAGATGACCCATATCATCCACGCAGATGTAGTCCTTATATTCCTTGCAGTAGCTGCCGCCGCAAAGTTTCATTTGCTGGTGCTGGCGTTTTTGGGCTTTCAGTAAAGCCTGTTCTACTGCGGGAATCAGAGGTAAACTGCGGAAGCTGGCCTTGTTTTTTGTACGGCACTTGGAAACGTCCACCATTTTGCCATCCACATTGATGCGTTCAAAGGTGCGTGAAATCGTGACGATTTTCCGTTCAAAGTCGATGGCCGACCATTGCAGACCGATTACCTCGCTGCGGCGCAATCCATAGAACGCAGCAAGCATGACAGGAAGTTCCATTTTGGTATTTGCAAAAATAGGCAGCACTTCCATTAATTCATCCGCTGAATAATAGCTGGCAACAAAGTTGTCTTTTTTGGGGCGCTCCACTTCGGCAGCAGGGTTATAGGGAATCAATTTGAGCTTTGCCGCGTCAGATAAAGCCTTGCGGATGTTGGCATGGTAATGAAGTACGGTGTTTCCGCTTACTCCGCGCTGGTTGATTTCATGTGTGTAGAACATTTCAATATCCAGCACTGTGATTTCGTTCAAACGTACTTTCCGTTTAGCAAAATACGGTTCAATCCACGATCTGACATTCTGGCAATAGCCGGAATAAGTAACTTCTTCCCAGCTTTTGCGTTTCCATTGCAACCAAAATTCAAGGTAATCCGAGAACAGCATACCCGGCCAAGGTGAATTCCATCTTTCATCTTCCGTTTTGTTTTGGCTTTTGGGTTGACGCTCGTTTACACCACGCACTTCCTCTCCGGCATTGGCTTCGCGGATCATCGTCAGGAGCAGCGCCTTGGCCTTGGTTGCATTGCGGTCGGTGGACAACCCTGTACTCAGCGTTTTGCGGTTTCGCTTTCCTTTTTCATCTGTGGGCAGATTCAGAACGACATAATAGAATCCGTGTTTTTGCGTAAGATAGCCTGTAACTTTCGTTTTCATTGCGTTGCTCCTTTCCGACTATCTGACGGTAATGGTGACACCTATATGATAGCGGATATGCGCTTTTTACTCCACGCTGTCGATTGTCGCATTGACAGTGTTGCAATCTTCGGGTGTTTCGTTCTGCAAAAAGCGAATTACGTTTACCTTGGGGATGCGGTAACTGCGTCCGATGCGAAATGCCTTGATTTTCCCTGCATTCAGCATACGATATGCCGTTTTCTTACTCACGGGCCGCGAACCGCCCAGCATCTCGCAAAGCTGTGGTACGTCCACTACATCGGGGTATTTTCGGAAAATTTCTCGCTTTCCAAATGGTTCTCCCATAATCGTCAACTCCTCTCAAAAATAATTGCGGATTTAATTCCACAAGCATGGCGGTCACCTGTGGAAAACAAGTGACCGCCATAATCTGAAATTAAATTGTATATCCTATTCGACACTACTTCCCGGATATAGGGCAGACCATTGACCCGGCTGCTGGAGCAGCGCCCGCGTCCTGTACCACATTGTTGGCAGTACCGCCGATTCCTTGAGGGTATCGCAACGGTGCGTATCATAATGATCGACCCTTTCATCGCATAGGCGGTGTTCCACGCCGCCCCTCTGAGCGCCTGTGAGCGCGTTTATAGCGACAGGAATATCCTATCATAGCTAAACCGCTGCACACGCCTTAGAGTCTGCTTGCCGTCGCTCCGTGGGTTGCGGCAAGATCGAATTTATGTAGCCAATGGTCTGGTTATTCTGCTTTCAAGGTTCTCTCAAGGGGAGAGGGCCTTTCAACACCCTCTATAACTTATATACTCTGCAAAAATAAAAACCTTGAGGGAAAAATTAAAACTATTTTTCGCGCTGCTCACATACGAAATTTGGAAACCGCAATCAGAAATTCAATGACCTGTGTTTGAAACAGATCTTCGTCAAAGCGGCCATTTACAAAGCTGTAACTGCGCAGCAATGTGTAGTAGCGCTCATACAGCTTTTGGATAGCGGTGTGGTTGGCTTTCTTGGCCTGTGCCAGCAGTTCTCTATATAATTGGTGTTCGGTTTTATCATTGCTTTGGGTGTAACTAAGCAGCCTGTTTAAGTCCTCTGCACTTCGGCGCTCTGTTTTCTTTGGATTGCTTGTGTAGTCTAAACACAGATTCAAGTTCGACTTCACCTTGATAATTTTGGTATATGCCATATCAAAGACTATCCCTCACACAGCGCCACATATCTTCCAGTAGGCTTTGCGCTCTGTCCAACTGTGAAGCACTTACTCGGCCTGTCGCATTTGCAATGTGGGTCAACTGATTCAAATTGTTGCCGATGGCCGCCAACTGCTGGCGCAGCTTGTTGTAGCTGTTGGGTGGTGCGGGTTTGATTCTGCACCCATCCACCAACGCACGGACAAACGGCTCCATTTTCATGCCCGCAATTTCGCACTTTCCTTTTAAGGCTGCATATTCTTCTTCAGTAAAGCGGACAGTCAACTGCTTTTTTCGTATTGCGATAATCGCGCACCTCCTCTTTTTGTAAAATGTGGCGGCAAATTTCATGGGGTCTTAGGGGGCTTTCCCCCTAACAAGTGGTCGTTTTGCTGTCATGACAGCAAAATGACATGCTTGCTCGCTCGTACTGTGCCATAGGCACAGTACGCCGCCTGCTGAAAATCACCACGGCAGTTGCCGCCTCTTTCGGGTCGCATAACGTTCGACACGACGAGCCAGCCGAAACATATTAACCCGGTCACGCAGGCTGTATTCCATCGCCGTGACCTGTACACCGTGCTGCATAAGCCGCTTGAAAAAAGAGTACAAGTGGCGCTCCTTGCCGCTGACCTGACGCATACGGCAGATGTAAACCCGGTCAACTTTTCCACCCTTAATCTGCTGCATCATATCGCGGTAGCCGGGGCGCAGCAGCCAGCCGCCGCGCTCGTCAATGCTTCCACCGACAATATCACAGCCGTCATGCAGAGCCTGCATTGAGCAAACTTTATAGCTGTTCATTGTGCCATCGTAGTCGCCGGGAATTCGCGCGTACACCCACGCGCGGGGTCTTTTCTGTTCGTCCATTGTTCACCGTTCCTCATAAAAACTTAGTTGTTCGCCCTCCTGCCGAAAGCGTTCGTCTATCTCACGAAAAGTGCGTCGCCAACTAAAACGTTCGGTGGGTTTATTCGGCACGTCCTGTAATTCAAGCAAAAGCTGCCAGAGTTCGGGGTGGTATCTGTAGAGATGCCGCAGTTCGCTGATTGATGCGTTCGGGCAAAACCAACAACCCCCGCGTTTAGTGAAGTCATACAGCGGGGACAGCAGCCCCTCAGCTGCGCACATAGACCTCGCTTCTGGTTCGGCCACATGGTACTTGTCCAGCAAAGAAATCTGACCGGGCTTTAATCGTGCCAGTCGCTTGGGTTCATCTGCGGCGATGCCGATGTACTGCACCGTGTCCGGGGGCAATGCCTTCTGATATGCCTTGATCGGCGGCAGCTTGCAATCCCGCTGAATTGTACAGCGCCCACTCAGAGGGAATCCCGAAAGCATCCCCTTGGTTTTTCCTCGTGTGACAACATGGTAAAAGCAGGATAGATAGGTCTTTTCGGAGCGCAAAACCCGTGTCGGGATGCCGCGCTGTTCAAAATACGGGATTGCCGTTTCGTGGATAAATCGGTTGTGTTCGGGCAGCTCGCCGGATATTTCCTCGCTGAACATGACCTCGCAATACACAAGTTCGTCCAGCGGTTCACCATGCTGCAAGGCCAGCAACGCGGTGGCGATACTGTCTTTTCCGAAACTGCAACTTAAAATGTGTTTTGCCATCTTCTCTCCTATAAAAATAGGGAGGGCCACGCGGTCCTCCCTGTAAAAAAGTATATTTCATTTTCCGATTATTCCTTAGTCCTCGGTGTCCTCGTCATCATCGTCACGGGGCGCAATATCTTTGCGGCGGGCGCTCTTGTAGACCAGAACGGCCAGCCCTGCAAAAGAGATTCCCGCAATCGCCAGCAGCAACCCCAAGGGGGAGTTGTCGCCGGTTTTGGGAATAATCGGCTGTGGTGCAGGTGTTGCAGTGGGTGTAGCGGGCACGGATGTCGGCGCTAGGGTCGTGTTCGGCGTGGGCTGCGGAGTATGGTCCGGGGTCGGCGTGTTGTCGGGGGTAGGTGTCGGTGTGTCCTCGCGAGCATCTTTCATTACCACGGTCTGCATCTCGCCGGTGGGCAGAACGGTAAAGTCGATGCTTTCTGCAACCTTGTAGCCGTTGGGTGCGGTGATTTCCGTCAGTGTATAATCTCCTGCTGGCATCTTTTCCACATAATGTGGTTCGTTTGTGGAAATCCAACGGTCAATCTCGGTGCCGTCCTTGTCCTTGATAACCAGTTCTGCGCCGGGAAGTTCTTCGTTGGTGGTGATGTCTACCTTGGAAATTTTCACCTTGATGGTATCATCAAACATTTCAAAGGTCTGCACCTCACCTGTGGGCAGTACCTCAAACTCCACACGCTCCGCAATGGCATAACCGTCCGGGGCAGTCACCTCGGTCAAAGTATACTTGCCAGCAGGCAGCCTTTCCATGTAGTACGGTGCATCGGTAGAAACCCAGCGGTCAATTTCGTTGCCTTTTTCATCGGTAAGCGTAAGTTCTGCGCCGGGAAGTTCTTCGTTGGTGGTAAGGTCTTTCTTGGAAATCTGCACCTTGGTAATATCATCCTGCATAATAACGGTGGCATCGTCCAGCAGTTTCCAGTCATCCCACTTCCAGAACAAAATGTTCTTGGTGGTCAGATAGTAAACTTCGCACTCCTCCAGAGGATTGCCGTCCCTATCGGATTTCTGAATCAGGCGGAACGTAATATTATCGGCCAGTGCGTACCCCTCAGCGGCGCGGATCTCCGTCAGTGTGTAAGATTCACCGAAATGCAGTCTGGTCACGCGATGCGGCTCATCGGTGGACACCCATGTGGTTACGGTATTGCCGTCCATATCCTTGATAGCAAGGGTCGCACCGGGCAGTTCCTCGTCGTTGGTAAGGTCGCGCTTGCTTACCCTTATTTCCGTAGGCTTATTGGAACAAGTGTTATCCAGCACCATGACAGTCTGTCCGTCATAGGTGAAAGTAACCTCCATCGGCTCCTCGTTGACATAATAGCCGAGAGGGGCGCGGAGTTCCTTGACGATGTAATTACCGCTGTTGGTGGTGGCGTCCTTGCGGATGCTGCTGCCGTAATACTCGCCGCGAATAGGAATATCGCAGTCAAAATAGGTGTAGCCGTCTGCGCCAGTTTCGGGGCTGGTGGCGACCAGTTCGCCCGCTGCAAACAGCAGTTTGCCATCTGCGCTGTAAATATCATCAGCCGTGTACAGGTTGAACACTGCACTGGCAAGGTAATTGCCGGTTTCGGAGTCAACCTTGTATACGCCGACTTTGGCCTTTTCACGGTCATTGTGAAATTTTAAGGTCTGCTGCTCGGTGAAATCTGCGTTGGCATCCTTGCTGCGCACGACCTCAAAACTCTGGGAAGATGCAGCGCCGTCAGCCTTGGCAATGCTCGTGGCCATAACCACATCGTTCAGTTCGTTATCCCATGCAAAGGTGACATCATAGCTTTCAGTGGTGCCGATATAGCCGTAAGGCGGCTTGGTTTCCTCAATGTGGTAGCTGCCCAGCGGCAGGGTCACACTGACTTCGCCAATCGTGCCGTCATGGATTACGGACAGGAAATCGTAGGTGGCCTTGGTGCGGGCAGGAGCAAAGGCGGCAATGTCTGCGCTGCCGTCGCCGGTGGTGACTACGGCGACTACATCGCCCTTGGCATACCAGAGCGTGCGGTTGCCATAATTGTCGGTCTGCCGATCCTGCGTATAAATATCCTCGGCGGCGGTGATGGTGTATTCCGCACCGGCCAGCGGGCGGGTTTCATACACGAAATTGCCGTCCTCGGCCTCGCCGGTCATCCACGGGTCAAGTGCGCCAACTTCTGTTTTCCAGCCAGCTAAGACCTCGCCTGTTTTGCGGATCGTCAATTTGCCCAGCGTCTCATGGTTAGAGTAGTTTTCACCAATCACAAGGGTATCCATGCCGTTCTCGTTTTTGTCGCCGGTGGCTGCATAAATGCGGTCTGTGGTGATTTCAAAATCCACATAGTAGTTGCCATCGGCATCATCGGCAAGGACCCCGTTTTCGTACCCGGCAGAATCCAGCCATTCGTTGTAGAATCCGTTCGGGCCGGTGACTTCTACAATGCGATACTTGCCCAATGGCAGCTTTTCGGGCAAGGTCAGAATGCCCTCGCCGTTGGTATGAAAAGTGTTTACATCTTTTGTCAGATGGCCGTTGACAGTATCGGTCATTGTGACGAGCTTCGGGTTGCCGTTGCTGTCATAACGGTAATGCCCCTGCTCGTCCAGCCAGTAGATTTGGAAAGCGGTGTCGGGCAGCAGTACCGGTTTGCCGGTTTCCTCGTCAATTTTTGTGATGCGAAGATAAACTTCGATTTCCTCGTCCAGTACCGTAAATTTCTGATAACTGTCAGAGCCTGTCATTACGCTGTCCTTGGGGGTGGCCATAGCGCCCCACGGGTTGTTATCCTGTTCGGGGTCAACGGTGACAATAAAAGGCTCAGCTTGGAACAGGTCGTGCGGTACGGTGGTTTCCACGACCAGATAAGTGCCATAGGGCAAGCCCTGCACACGAATATTCCCGGTGTCATTGCTGAAGATTTCGGCAAGCTGGTATTCGTTGGCGCTGCCGGTGGGCTGCCAGCCATCGCCCTTACCGTTCTTGTTTTCTCCTGCGGCAGTCAGCGTTTTGTTGTACGCGTTAATTTCGTCAGCGTTGACCTCATAGGTCTTTGCGATGGCCTGCGTTTCCGCAGAAAAATCCCACTTCGGATGCTCGTTATCGTAGGTCTTATCAATGTAGGCATCCAAAATGCTTTGCAGGGTGTAGCTGCCGCTGCGGGTCTGCTCAAACTGCTTCAGTTTGGACAGGTCGGACACAAGGAAGAATGTAAAGCCTGCGCCCTCCAGTTCCAGTCCGTTGCTTTGGCCGCTGGAGGATACGATTTTACTGATTTCCACATTGCCTTTTGCTACTTGGTCTTGGCTCTCGGCCAGTGCATTGTCAGCATGGATGTGGTAATTGGCGCTGTAACTGGTCTTGTCGATCTGTTCACCGGCTGCCTGTCGGTTGTCGGCAAAGGTGGTCTTTTCTACATACCAACCCTCATCAGAATAGGCAGGCGTGATGTAGTAATTATGCTCATCGCAGAGGTAGCCATCTGCAAAGGACAGGTAATAGGCATCGTAAGTCCAAGAGCCATCCAACGCTTTAC
>ENA-OPBF01002261-OPBF01002261.1-human-gut-metagenome-genome-assembly--contig:-NODE-2261-length-11126-cov-1.639418_pt1 | contig 11126 bp, 8 predicted proteins | sample MGYA00241067_ERZ501450 | MGnify/ENA primary metagenome ERZ501450 (study PRJEB25962, sample SAMEA2042516) | human gut metagenome | biome: human gut; feature: human-associated habitat; material: faeces... | reverse complement strand
GCCTGCGGAATCTCCCTCTACGATAAAGATCTCACACTGTGACGGATCCTTTTTCTCGCAGTTGGCAAGTTTTCCATTGGAATCAAATGAATATTTCTGTTTTGTAAGAAGATTCGTTTTGGCACGTTCCTCTGTCTTACGGATCTTCGCTGCCTTTTCCGCACAGGAAAGAATCGTTTTCAATGTTTCAAGATTACGGTCAAAATACAGGACCAGCTGCTCTCCCAGTACTTTTCCTGTTGCCTTGGCTGCATCCTGGTTATCCAGCTTTGTCTTTGTCTGACCCTCAAAGCGAGGTGCCGGATGCTTGATTGATACGACTGCCGTCATTCCATTACGGATATCCGCACCGGTAAAATTCGGATCTTTATCTTTGAGAATACCGATTTCTCTGGCATACGTGTTCATAACTGTTGTAAATGTTGTCTTAAATCCGGTCAGGTGTGTACCACCTTCTGCATTGTAGATATTATTACAGAATCCAAGAACATTCTCACGGAATTCATTTGTATACTGAAAAGCAACTTCCACCTGAATCCCATCTGCTTCTCCTTTGAGATAAACAGGTTCATGAAGCGCCTCTGTACTGTGATTCATGTCACGGATATAGCCCACAATACCCTCCGGCTCATGGTACTCTTCTTTGACCGGCTCTGTTCCACGCAGATCTTCAAAAATGATCGTCAGCTCCGGATTCAGATAAGCAGTCTCATGAAGACGGCTCTTAACATCTGTAGCAGAAAAACGTGTTTTCTCAAAGATTTCCGGATCCGGCAGGAAATTGATGCAGGTTCCGGTCTCTTTTGTCCTGCCAAGTTTCGGAAGAAGTCCGTTCTCCAGTTCGATCGTAGGAATTCCACGTTCATAGTGGTCATGATGTACATATCCATCACGGCTTACCTTGATATCCAGATAAGTAGAAAGTGCATTCACAACGGAAGATCCGACTCCATGGAGCCCACCGCTTGTTTTATAAGCAGAATTGTCAAATTTACCACCTGCATGAAGTGTCGTAAATACCAGACGTTCCGCAGACATCCCTTTCTCATGCATATCCACCGGAATTCCCCGGCCATTATCTGTTACGGTACAGGAACCATCTTTTTCCAGCACCACATGGATCTGACTGCAGTATCCTGCCAGATGCTCATCCACTGCGTTATCAACAATCTCATAAATCAGATGATTCAGTCCTTTTCGAGAGACACTTCCGATATACATACCAGGACGTTTGCGGACTGCTTCCAGTCCTTCCAGAACAGATATGCTCCCCGCATCATAAGTTTCCTTTTTTGCCATGGCTCTTTTCCTTTCTTTCATATTTCCATCTTCAAACATTTGTTCTATATCATACATGATTTGTCCGTAAAAAGTCAAATACTATTCTTTTATGATTTTCGGGCAAAAAAATAACCCGAACCACCGTTCGAGTCATCTTATTGTATATTTAGAGCAGCCAGTACGGGAATCGAACCCGTGTTTTCGCCGTGAGAGGGCGACGTCTTAACCCCTTGACCAACTGGCCTTGCGTCAACCGACTTGCTTAGTATATATCAGCTTATCGGAAAATGCAAGCCTTTTTTTTAATTTTTTTTAAAAATTTCAAAAAAGCAGTTTTTTCGCTTATTTTAGCCCAGGTCTATCTTGAGATCACCCGGCTTGATAATTCCTCTGGCACGAAAAATCTTGCCGATCACCCATGTGATCAGAAGCGGAAGTACAAAGCAGATCAAAATCATGCCAATCCACTCAAACGCTCCTGTCTGGTATCCTTCCGGCATCTGTGTCCATCCGGTAACAACCCCGATTGGTCCTACCAGTCCGGAAGTACCCATTCCGGAAGAAATTGCCGGTCCGTTGTTTCTCATATGGAACACGCAGGTGGCAATCGGCCCTGTAATCGCAGAAGTGATCACCGGTGGCAGCCACAGGACAGGTTTCTTCATAAGGTTCGGAACCTGGAGCATGGAAGTTCCAAGTCCCTGTGCCACAAATCCGCCAACTCCATTATCCGGAAAGCTTAAGATTGCAAAGCCAAGCATATGTGCACAACATCCTGCTGTCGCAGCTCCACCTGCAAGTGCCAGACCATTCCAGACTTCCATTGTCACACTGCCGTCAGCAAGTCCTGCAAGCACTGCCCCTCCACTGATTCCTACCGCAGCGCAGATTGCCGCTGAGCTGATTGGAAGTGTCAGCACGATTCCAACAACCACAGAGATGATCATTCCCATCCAGAACGGACGAAGATCTGTTGCCCATCCGATAAATGCTCCAAGTGCATCACAGATATTTTTGCAGACCGGTGCAAGAAGCATCGCAAGAACCACTCCAACGATCACAGTCACTGCCGGCGTCACTATGATATCTATTTTTGTTTCCTTAGATACCAGTTTACCGATCTCACATGTGATCACTGCGACAAAAAACACCGCCAACGGACCACCGGAACCACCAATTGCATTACAGGCAGCTCCGACCGCACACAGCGAATACATAACCAATGGTGGTGCCTGAAGTGCATGCCCAATAGCAAGTGCCATTGCCGCACCGGTCACACTGGTCGCATAACCGCCAATCTCCAACAGCTTTTCTGACACAAAACTTCCCGGACACACATTCTGTCCGATTGTATTTATGATCGTACCGATCAGAAGTGACGCAAAAAGGCCCAATGCCATAGAGCCCATTGCATCAATGCCATACCTTTTGAAGGATATGATCACGTTCTTTCTTTTCAGAAAGCTTTCTTTTTCGTTATTCATTTTTTCTCTTTCCTCTCATTCATTTCTGATTCGAAAATCATTCTTCCGGATCAGCCACAGGTTCTGCCGGAATAAATACACGAGCATGTTTTTTCTCTTCATGCTTCTGTTTTTTGGCTTTTGCCTGTGCTTCCTTACAGAATTCCATCTGGGAATTCACAAGAACCTTTCCTCTCTTGTCCTGTTTTTCATAAGTGCCGTCCGGCTGCAGAATATGCGCCTTTACATTATCACGGAATTCCAGATCCAGTACATGCAGGATTTCTTTCTTAATACGTTCATCTTCTACCGGAAATACAATTTCCACACGGCGGTCAAGATTTCGTGGCATCCAGTCAGCGCTTCCCATATAGATTTCATCAATTCCATTATTTTTGAAATAGAAAATACGGCTGTGTTCCAGAAATTCTCCAACGATCGAACGTACGTGGATATTTTCACTGATACCTGGTATACCGGTTCTCAGGCAGCAGATACCCCGAACAAGCAGATTGATCTGTACTCCACAGGAAGATGCATAATAGAGTGCCGCAATGATTGCAGGATCACACAGAGAATTCATCTTCGCCGTAATCTCCGCTGGTTTACCCTGTTTTGCATGTTCTGCTTCCCGTTCAATCAGCTGCAGAAAACGGTTTTTCATCCAGATTGGTGCAACAATCAGACGATTCCATTTCTTCGGCTCCGAATATCCGGAAAGCATATTAAATACAGCCGTTGCATCTTCTCCAAAACGTTCATCACAGGTAAAAATACCACAGTCTGTATATAGTTTTGCTGTAGAATCATTATAGTTACCAGTTGCCAGATGTACATATCTTCGGATTCCTGTCTCTTCTCTGCGTACCACCAGTGTGATCTTACTGTGCGTCTTTAAGCCAACCAGTCCATAAATAACATGGCATCCTGCCTTTTCCAGCATTTTGGCCCAGACAATATTATTCTCTTCGTCAAATCTTGCTTTCAGTTCCACCAGAACAGAAACCTGTTTGCCATTTTCCGCCGCCTGCGCCAACGCTGCAATGATCGGAGAATGTCCACTAACTCGATACAGAGTCTGTTTGATTGCAAGTACACCCGGATCTTTTGCTGCCTGCCGTACAAAATCTACAACCGGATCAAAGCTCATATATGGATGATGCAAAAATACATCTCCTTCTCGGATCACCTGGAAAATATCTTTATCATTCTGAAATTCCGGAACCGGAGCCGGTGTATATTTCGGACTCTTGTATTCATCAAAGCCCTCCATTCCGTAAACCTTCATCAGCATAGTCAAATCCAGCGGACCCGGAATATTATAAATGTCTGTATCCTTAATCTCAAACTCTTCTTTAAGAATACCCAGAAGACGTTTATCCATCTTTTCTTCCGCTTCCAGGCGAATCACTTCACCCCACTGACGCTTTTTCAGCTGTTTCTGGATCTCAACCAGCAGATCTTCTGCTTCATCCTCGTCAATCGTCAGATCTGCATTTCTCATAATTCTGTATGGATGCGCACAGACTACATCATTACTCAGAAACAACTTACCAATATTGCGCTCAATGATCTCTTCCAGAAGGATCACGGTTCTCTCACCGTTCTTTTCAGAAGGGATCTCTACGATTCTCGGCAGCACAGACGGTACCTGGACTGTTGCAAATTCCAGTTCTTTGGCATGCTTTTTGTTACTTTTCTTGGCAATCAGCGCACCGATATTCAATGTCTTGTTGCGGATCAGTGGGAATGGTCTGGAAGAATCCATTGCCATCGGTGTCAGCACAGGATATACGTTATCTTCAAAATAGCGATCCACGAATTCTGCCTGTTTCACTGTCAGGTCTTCATGTTCTGCTACAAGATGAAGGCCCACTTTTTCCAGTGCCGGAAGTACAGAACGGTTAAACGTGCTGTATTGCACACGTACAAGCTCATGTGTCTGGCTGCTGATTTCCTTCAGCTGTTCCTCCGAAGACATACCTGCAATGTCTTTTTTCTTATAGCCTGCATGTACCTGATCTTTCAGTGATGCCACACGCACCATAAAGAATTCATCCAGATTGGAAGATGTAATGCTTAAAAATTTCAGCCGTTCAAATAATGGCAGACTTTTATCACGTGCTTCACTCAGAACACGCTCATCAAATTTCAGCCAGCTCAGTTCACGGTTCACATAATATTCCGGTTTTTCATATCTGCTAAGATCCATATTTATCCTCCTCCGCTTACGCTCTGCGTTTCCGTTTTAAAACAAGGCGAATTCCAAAGACTTCTTCAAAGAACTTCACTTTATCACGAAGCAAACCAAGCTCCAGTGAAATATCACGGCTGGAATCTATGATCATCTGCAGTTCTCTGTCCTTCAGTACCACTCTCAACGATTCCACCTTCTGATAATGGCTGCGGTCCATGGCATTTGCAAGACGAAGGATCGCAGTCAGTTTCGCAACCAAAAGGTATCTTTCCCGGTCAATTTCCGGCCCGTCATCATAATTTCCATAATAGACAAACTCTGTCGTGTTGTATCTTACCGCACTGGCAATGACTTTGCGTTCTTCCGTTGAAAGTCCAATGATCTCGGTTGCCATAATGATCCGATACGAACATTCAGCAACATCTGCCATACTGATGTATTTTCCACAGTCATGAAGCTGTACCGCAATCTGCAGAAGCAGCCGTTCTCTTGCGCCCATACCATGAACTTTTTTCATACTGTCAAAAATTGTAAGCGCAATATCTGTCGTTCCTTTAATATGATCTTTACCAGTAGAATATCTTTTTGCAATATTTTTGGATGCTACCAGAATGTCATTTTCAAAATTATGCACACTCTTGATAAATTTCTTCTTTTCACCGTAATCATATGCAATTCCATCCAGAAGGGATACACCTGGAACCCACACAGATTCTGCCTGAAAGATTTCCAGAAAATTCTTGCAGATGACCATCGTCGGAATTACCAATGATGCATATTCCGGATCAATATCCATCTCCTGGGCAAGTGCCTGTTCTGTCTTGTAGATTGTCTTTTCGTAGCGCTTGGTAAATTCATCGCTGGTTATGATATGATCTCCCAGCTCTTCACGAAAAATAGTATCTGTCAGGAAATCCCCCATCAGGATCACATTTTTGATATCACGGTCTTTCAGATACAGTCTCTGAAATGCAGTCAGATCATTTCGGATGAATTCCTTGATCAACTGGTCATAATGCGTTGTTGTTTTTTCCAGTTCCTTCAGTCTTTCACGAATACGCATGCTTCCCATCTTAAAGCTCTGCGTTGTTACCAGCGCATCTTTATCAAACAGTGAAACCTGCAGATTACCACCGCCAACATCCAGAATTGCTGTTCCTTTTTGAATGATCTTCTTGAAGCCGGATTCAATAGCAGCTATGGATTTATATCCAGAAAATGCTGTTCCGCATTACTCAGAATCTCAATCCGGATACCGGTCCGCTGATAGATCTGCTCCTGAACGATCACCGGATTTACGATTTCACGAAAAGCACTTGTGGCACACGCACGATACTCAGATACTCCAAATTCCTGCATCATGTTGCTGAAATCTTTCAGAATGACACATATGTCATCTACCATCTCCGGCTCCAGCCGTCCTCTTGAATATGCACCTTTTCCAATTTCCAAGCGATATCTTACATCATTCAGCTCTCGAAATCCGATTTTCTTTGAAAATTCAAAGATTTTCATGCTGATCTCATATGAGCCAATATCAATCGCAGCAAAAGTTGTTACTGCCATACCCCCAGCTCCTTCCCGTTTGTATTATGCGTTGTTACTACGCTTCCTGTGTTTCTTCCTTTCCAAGAAGATGATCAATAAACTGCTGTGCAGTACGTCCTGTAAGCCCACCATGAGAAATTTCCCATTTGCCAGCCTCCAGAAGAAGCTCATCCTCCGGCATTGTAATTCCGTTACGCTGTGCCAGCGTCTTAACGATAGTATGGAATTCTTTTCTGTCTGGTGCGCCGAAATAGATACGTACTCCGAAACGATATACAAGAGAAAGTTTCTCCTGTACGGTATCAGAGGAATGAATATCATCATCTGCTCCGACTTCCAGTTTATCTCCGGCTCTTTCTCTTACCAGATGGCGACGGTTGCTTGTTGCATAGATCAGGATATTTTCCGGTTTACGTTCCAGTCCGCCTTCGATAACAGCCTTCAGATATTTATATTCTATTTCGAACTCTTCAAAAGAAAGATCGTCCATATAAATGATAAATTTATAATTACGGTCTTTGATCTGTGCGATGATCTGGTTCAGATCTACAAACTGATGTTTATACACTTCTATGATTCGCAGGCCTTCATCATAATATTTATTCAAAATTCCCTTAATACTGGAAGATTTACCGGTTCCCGCATCTCCAAAGAGCAGACAGTTGTTCGCCTTTCTGCCTCTGACAAAGGCTTCTGTATTCTCAACCAGTTTCTGTTTTGGAATCTCATATCCAACCAGATCCTCCAGCTGTACATGTGCAATTCTTGTTACCGGTACGATCACTGCTCTGCCGTTCTGGTCATGATCAATACGGAAAGCCTTGTGAAGTCCGAGCTTACCTACACCAAAATCCTTGTAAAACTGTACCATGTCCGCCATAAATTCATTGGTGTCTTTGGCTACTGCCAGCGTCTTGCTCATATCACAGATTCTGTCACGGATACGTTTGTTGAACATTTTTCCCGTATCCTGCGGTGCCTCATAGTTACAGAGAATGCTACAGCAGGAAGTATGGAATAATTTATCCAGTACTGTCAGGTCAAAATCATACAGTTCTTTAAAAATTGCGAAATCATGAAGTGCCAGCTGATTGATGCTTCCCTCGATCGCACCGCGGATCTCACTTGCCATACTGAATGCATTCTCATGATTTACAAGAAGCAGTGTCAGATAATCATGCCACAGGTTTCCTGTAAATCCATAAGATCCTGCAATTTCGATCAATCCATTTACACATTCATAAAACTCTTCTTCCATTTCGCTTGCATTGACTGCTGATCTCTCACTTGCATCCATCAGTGCAGTCATTTTATCTAAAATATCTCCGTGCTCAAAACCTCTGTAAAGCACACATTCCTTTACTCTTGTCATCCTACTGTTCCTCCTGCTGTCCATAATTGCCAAGCACTCTCATCCGATTGGCTTCCGCTTCTAATCCTCGCAGGGCATTTTTAACTGCCGGTTCTTCCAGATTTCCTTCAAAATCCACAAAAAATCTGTATTCCCACTTTTTACCTGTGATTGGGCGAGATTCAATTTTTGTCATACTCAGTCCGTTGTAAATAAAATGAGAAAGCATATTATACAAAGTTCCGCTTTCGTGTGGAAGTTCGAAACAAACACTTACTTTAGCCGCACTTTTCTCATAGACCGGATGCGCACTGACAATGATAAATCTGGTCACGTTCTGGTCATTGTAGCAGATATTCTCTGCCATTACAGAAAGTCCGTAAAGCTCCCCTGCCGCCCGGCTCGCAATTGCTGCCTGTGACCGATTCATCTCTTCATGAACTTTTTTTGCAGCTCCCGCGGTGTTCTCCGTCTTTACGATTTTCCAGTCCGGATGGCTTTCCAGATATTTTTTACACTGTGCCAACGCCTGTGGGTGAGAATAGACTGTTTTAATCTCATCCAGAGAAGTCTCCGGAATTCCAAGCAGAACATGCTCCACTTTCACGCCCTGTTCCCCGACGATATACAACTGATATTCCGTCAGAAGGTCGTAAATATCCGTCACAATACCCTCTGTAGAGTTTTCGATCGGCAGTACTGCATAATCTGCTTTTCCCGATGCAACTTCTTCCATAGCATCTCGGAATGTTTTTACATGGTAACTATTGACCGCATCAGAAAAATACGCACGCATGGCAGCATAACTGTAAGCACCTTCTACTCCCTGAAAAACAACATTCACCCCTGTCATAGGAAGTGCATCTACCATCTTATAATCTTTTGTATCGTTTTCAACTCCATTTTTGGTCAGTAACTGATACTGTCTCTTTCTGCTGATCGCCATGATCTGCTGAAAAAGCTCCTGTGCCCCAAGTTCATTGAATTCCCCATGAGCAGATTCTTTCAGGACTTCTATTTTGTCCTGCTCGCGTTTTGGATCCAGAACCTTTTTTCCTGTATGTATCTTGTATTCTGCAACATCTTCGCAGACTTTCATTCTTTTTTCAAAAAGTCGCAAGATTTCTTTGTCTATCACATCAATTTCCTTACGACATTCCAGTAAATCTGTCATGAATTCTTTTCCTCCTGAGTTTTGACAATTGTTGTAATTTCCCCGATAAAAGACAGGGACCCAAAAGAAAGGATGACATCCTCCCGTCCTGCCATGGCAAATATTTTATCTACCGCATCCAGAATGTTGTCCGCAGCCTGCACGTGCGGATTACATTTTTTTACTTCTTCCGCAAGTTCCTGCGCCGGCAGGGCACGTGGATTATCCGGTGTCTCGATCGTAATGATCTGCTCTGCATAGGGGCAGAGTTTCCGAATAATATAAGGATAATCCTTATCACGGAAAACTCCCATGATAAAGAACAGTTTGCGTCCTTTAAAATACTTCCGCACAGAATCCTCCAACATATCTGCCGCAGCCGGATTATGTGCTCCGTCCACAATAAACAAAGGCTCTCTGTGAATGATTGTCAGACGTCCATTCCATTTCGTATCCTTCAGACCTTTTTTTCGCTGTTCAACTGTTGTCGGATATCCGACTCGTCCCAACGCCTCAAGTGCCTCCAGTGCAAGTGCTGCATTCTCCGTCTGATAAGATCCTGCCAGTGCCAACTCATAGTTTTCTCCCCGGTACTCCAGCGTCTGTCCCGCAAAATCTTCTTTCACTGCTTTTGCTTCATGCAGGTCTGCCTCTGTCAGATCTGCACCGTTTTCACGGCACACTCGCTCTATTACAGCCATAGTCTCCGGCTGTTGGCCGACCGTTACAACACTGCATCCAGGTTTGATGATTCCTGCCTTCTTTTCTGCAATTTCAGAAAGCGTGTTTCCAAGAAATGCCTGATGATCCATACTGATCGGAACGAGCACTGCAAGAACTGTATTTCGAATGATGTTTGTTGCATCCAGATTTCCACCCATTCCAACTTCCAGAATTACCAGATCACATTTTTCTTCGGCAAAAAATAAAAAAGCCACCGCCGTTTCTATTTCAAATGGGGTGGGATGTGCAAGACCTTCTGTAGTCATTTCTTTAATTGCTGCAGCAACCCTGGTCACATATCCCGCAAATTGTTCTCTGCTCACCGCACTGCCGGCCACTTCCATCTTCTCACGATAAGAATATACGGATGGGGAAATATATCTTCCGACACGATATCCAGCTTCCGAAAGTGTAGTATACAGATAAGCAATTACGGATCCCTTGCCATTGGTTCCTGCTACGTGAACATATTTTAACTGATCCTGGGGATTTCCCAGTCGTTTCATCAGCTCTTTTATATTTGTAAGATCCAGAGCACCGCCCGCATAACGGTCCGCGTCTTTTACATATGCTCTGCTTTGTTGATAGTCCATTTGCCATGTCTCCTGTGTTTCATAAATAATTGTGTATTTATACAAATATAGCATTTACGTATGTTTTTTTCAAGACTGGGAGATACTTATTTACGTATTCTTAACACGTTTTTATCAGGAATCAGGAGTAGCTGCCATGAATCAGAATATCTCAAATTTTTTACTGTGCGGTTCTGCCGGATGGTGCATGGAGATTTTCTGGACCGGTCTTCATTCACTTTTTACCGGTCAGAAGACTCTTACAGGAAAGACTTCTCTTTTGATGTTTCCCATCTACGGCTGTGCCGCTGTTATTGCTCCACTGTCCGTAAAATTATCTTCCTTCCCATTCTTTTACCGTGGAATCCTGTATACTGCCGGATTCTATCTTGTGGAATTCATCAGTGGAAGCTTCCTGAAGCAGTTCGGCATGTGTCCCTGGGATTACAGCGGTGTACCGTTGCAATGTCATGGTGTCATCCGTCTGGACTATGCGCCACTGTGGTTTACTGCCGGACTGATTTTCGAGAAAATACTTATGAAATCTTCTTGAAAAATCGATTCCACTAGTATATGATTGTGCAAGAGAGAAAATTTCTGTAACTGAAAACAGTAACAAATTTTCCACATCAATAAGGGAGGTTTCACATGAGACATTTAATGAGCCCGCTGGATCTTTCTAAGGAAGAACTTGAAGATCTTCTCACTCTTGCCAGCGACATTGAAAAAAATCCAAAAAAATACGCGCATGTCTGCGATGATAAGCGACTTGCCACCTGTTTTTACGAACCAAGTACACGTACACGTTTAAGTTTTGAAGCAGCCATGATGAATCTTG
>ENA-OPBF01002255-OPBF01002255.1-human-gut-metagenome-genome-assembly--contig:-NODE-2255-length-11139-cov-7.214183_pt1 | contig 11139 bp, 10 predicted proteins | sample MGYA00241067_ERZ501450 | MGnify/ENA primary metagenome ERZ501450 (study PRJEB25962, sample SAMEA2042516) | human gut metagenome | biome: human gut; feature: human-associated habitat; material: faeces... | reverse complement strand
CGCCCTTGCGGACAAACGGTTTTCAAGACCGCCTCGTTATGACCACTTCGATACCTCTCCATAACGTATTCTGTTGTTGTCGTTTTGTGTGTCTCACGCGACGACTTGTTTATAATACCAAACCAGAATACATATGTCAACACTTTTTTTAAAGTTTTTTTATTTTTTTTGTTTTTTCTCTCTAAATCGCTTTTTATAGGCCTTCATCTGTAAATATATCAACTTATCATGTAACACATGAAGCTTGTGAAAAACTTTCCTTACACGTACAAGATTCGTTGCAAGTCTAACATCCTCTGGTGTCGTGACCTTAATGTTATCATAACCACCTTCAAACAGTTTTACCGGCACATTCCCATATGTTTCTACTACCATTGCATCATCGGTTACTTTTCCATCATCATTTTCCATCATCTTTTCATATGCCTTTTTTACAAGGTCAAATTCAAAACATTGTGGTGTCTGAACCTGCCACAATGTTTTTCTCTCAGGTGTACGGATCGCGTAATTCTCCTCATCAACAACTTTAATCGTATCTTTCGATGGCATTCCCACGACACATGCACGATATTTTTTTACATAGTATATGCATTTTTGTATTAATTCTGCACTGATCATCGGACGTGCTCCATCATGGATCAGTACATAATCTGCATCCTCAATTGCTTCAAGCCCAAAATAAACGGATGCATAACGTTCCCATCCGCCTGGCACGATCTTTTTCACCTTATTAAAATGATAACGGTCTACAATATACTCTTTACAGTAATCTATCTCGTCTTCTCCTGTAACAAGAATAACCTCATCTACAGCGCTCTCCTCAAAAGCCTTCAGCGCATAGTACACCAAAGGCCTTGATTTGATCAGCATATATTGTTTTGGGATTCCGCTTCCCATTCTTTTTCCTTCTCCTGCTGCCAAAACGATTGCCGCAATTTTTTCTCCCATGTATTTACCCCTGTCTGGTACCAATCTTTAATCCAGGTACCGCATTCAGATCTAAACCGCTTCTTACACCATTGATATAGTCATAGTATCCACAAACCCCGATCATTGCTGCATTATCTGTACAGAAAATAGGAGATGGATGATAAAATTCAATTCCTGCTTCCTTACATCTCTCGATCATTTTTGCACGAAATGCTCCATTGGATGCAACTCCACCTGCGATTGCAAGTTTCTTGTATCCTAATTCTTTCGCCGCTTCTACTCCGTGAGAACTCAAAACATCTACAACCGCTTCCTGGAAAGAAGCCGCGACATCCGCACGGTTTACTTCTTCCCCTTTCATCTCACATTTATTTAAATAATTTAATACAGAGGATTTTAACCCGCTAAAGCTAAAGTCCATCTTGGAATCATTTACTTTGGCTCTAGGGAATGAAATTGCATTCTTATCTCCCTCTTTTGCTAAGGCTTCAATCTTTGGACCCCCTGGATATCCCAGTCCTATCGCACGTGCTACTTTATCGAAGGCTTCTCCTGCTGCATCATCTCTTGTACAGCCAATGATCTCATATTTTCCATAATCCTTGACATCAACAAGGTGTGTATGCCCCCCTGATACGACCAGACATAAAAATGGAGGTTCTAAATCTGGATGTTCAATATAATTAGCGCAGATATGTCCTTCAATATGATGCACTCCTACCAATGGTTTCTTCTTTGCAAACGCGAGTGCTTTCGCTTCTGCCACACCAACTAATAGTGCACCGACTAATCCTGGTCCATAAGTAACCGCGATCGCATCAATACTGTCTAATGTTTCTCCTGCTTCTTTTAATGCTTCTCTTACTACAAAGTTCACTTTCTCTACATGTTTTCTTGAGGCAATCTCAGGGACAACACCGCCATATAGCTTATGCAGTTCGATCTGAGATGAAATGATATTGGATTTTACACATCTTCCATCCTCTACAACTGCTGCCGCTGTCTCATCGCAGGAAGATTCGATTGCCAGAATCTTAATCTTATCGCTCATCGTATTCTCCTATTCTTCCTGAAAATCTAAAGTTATCGTCTTACCGTCTTTTCCAGCTTTTGCTCTAGGGAAAATCGACTTCACTTTCCCCATAAATTCTTCTGCCCGGACTAATGACGGACTATAATGAGTTAACCACATCTGTTTTACATCTGCTTCTTTTGCAAGATGCGCAGCTTCATAAAATGTCATGTGTTTATATTCTCTTGCTTTCTTTTCTTTTCCTTCTTCTCCATACATTCCTTCACAAATAAATAAATCTGCATTCTTTGCGTGTTCAGAAATTGTCTGGACTGGTCTTGTATCCGTACAATATGTCAATTTAATTCCAGGTCTAGGACTTCCTAAGATCATATCACTTGTAAGTACACGACCATCTTCACTTGTCACAGTTTCTCCCTTTTGAAGCCTGTTCCAGTATTTCATCGGGATGTCATTTTCCTTTGCCTTTATAGGATCAAACTTCCCAGCTCTTGGGATGATCATATTATAGCCATAACAAGGCACATTATGTTTTACATAGAAAGCTTCTATTTTATAGCCATCCATCTCAATAACGTGCTCTTTCTCATTTAATTCATAAAATTCGATTGGAAATGGAAGTTCTGGTGCGATCACGCGCAGTGAATTCACAACCCTTTCTACGCCTTTTGGTCCTATGATCAAAAGAGGTTCTGTTCGTTCTGCATTTCCAAGTGTTAAAAGAAGTCCTGGAAGTCCACTGATATGATCTGCATGAAAATGTGTAAAACAGATCGCATCTAATGGTTTAACACTCCAGCCCCTCTCTTTAATTCCTACCTGTGTTCCCTCCCCGCAGTCGATCAACAGACTATGCCCGTTGAATCTTGTCATACATGCGGTCAACTTTCTATATGGAAGCGGCATCATTCCACCGGTTCCAAGTAAACATACATCTAACATAAATCACCTTTTATGATAATATCTCACTCTTCTCTGTTACCTTTGGAGAAATCTCAAATTGTTTTACGATACGATCGTAACATCTCTCACAAATCTTAAATTCATGAATCTGCGTATCTTTGTTTGAGAAATACCCCCATTCTTTTTTAACTTCTATATAATCTGTTTTATTGTTTAATAACTGTCCACATACATTACATTTCATCTCATTCTCCTCCTTACGCTCATCATTATAAACGGGCGTTTCTGAAGAATCCAGTGGAAATGATTGGTCATCTGTTGAAATTTCACAAAACATTAAGATCGCATCCTCGATTGGATCCTTATAATACTTTGCTCTGCGTCCATATTCTTCAAATCCATTCTTTAAATAAAACTGATACGCTGCTTCGTTTGATTCTCTGACCTCCAAATAGATCGTGTCTACCCCTATCTCCTGATACCTTCGTCTGAACTCATGAAACAACAATGTGCCAATTCCCATTTTCCTTATAAATGGAATCATTGCAATCCTATGTAATTCTGCCTGATCTAACACATGCTCAGCGATTATATATCCACTAATACGATTTCTGTCTCTCCATACATAAATATCACTAGTTTTACGATAATAGAAAGACTCAATACTATCGAAACTCCATGGTCTGTGAAAAGAAAGTTTTTCTATCTCTGCGATCATCGGAAGATCTTCTGGAAGTGCTTTCCTCACATGCCATTCTCTGGCTGTTATACTACTTTTGTCCATGAAGCCTCTCTTCTCTCTCTCGTTCAGCCTGAGATTTTCTTAAATATTCTGGCACAAATTCGTCTGCACTTTCATAAATTCCCTGTGCAAAATATACTTGTGCTAACGTTCCGACTGCTGCTGCTCTCTGGCGGTTTGCATGTGCTGGAGCAAAAATTGCCAGATCACCCATCTTCTCTAAGATTTCTTCTTTATATACTGGTACGCCATCCCCAAGGAATACAACTGGTTCATTGTATTCCATCAACTGTATCAAAGTATCTTCTACACTCTGGGCACATTGTTCCTTTAAGACTTTCATTTCACTGCCTTCAAATCGGTAAAATCCTGTATACACTTGTTTTCTTCTGGCATCCATCATTGGACAAATGATCATGGACGTTCCAAATAACTGATATGCAAGCCCATCTACAGTTGGCACAGGAATGATCGGTTTATCCAGTGCCAGCCCTAATCCTTTGGCTGTTGCTGCACCAATGCGAAGTCCCGTAAAAGAACCTGGTCCTTTTGCTACCGCAACCGCATCAATATCTTCTATCTCAAAGGATGTTCTCTTGATTACTTCATCTAACATCGGAAGTAACGTCTGAGAATGTGTTAATTTATTTCCAGTCGTATACTCTGCGATCAACTGATCATCTTCGATCAATGCCACAGAAGCTACCAGACCAGAGCTGTCCAGTACTAATAATTTCATCTATTGTTCCTCCATTTCAATCTCTCGATAGTCAAATCCTTTTTCTAAATCTTTACGGATCGTAATCTTTTGATAATGATCTGGCAGAATCTCCTCGATCAGATTTGCCCATTCGATCAGACAGACTCCTTCTCCATAAACATAATCCTCATATCCGATCTCGTCCATCTCTTCAATATCACCAATACGATAAACATCAAAATGATATAGTGGAAGCCTTCCCTCTTCATATTCTCTTACGATCGTAAAAGTCGGACTCTGAATTGGTTCTGTGATACCAAGTCCATCTGCCAACCCTTTTGTAAATACAGTCTTACCAACCCCAAGATCTCCATATAAACAGATCACCTGTCCAGGCTGTGCCTCCTGTCCGATCTTCTTTCCGATCTCATACGTATCTTCTGCACAAAAACTTTGTACGATCATTTTCTATTCTTCTCCTTCTGAATTCTCTTGAACTTCTGATTCCGATACTTCAATCTGAGTTTCCTTTTCTACTTCTGTCTCTTTCTGCTCAGTTTCTGTAGATGCCTTGGAATATTTTGAAATATCTCCTCCATCTGTCTGTGTCTGAACAGCCTTCTTTCTTGCTTCTTTGATGTGTTCTTTCATATAATCTAACATCTTTTCTCTGTCATCACCAAGTTCATAATCTGGAAATACAAATGCCTGCTGTTTTCCTGTATACAATAATGTCAGTCCCATAAAATGTGTGATCTTATAAACTCTGGCCCACTCGATCGTTGCACTTTCTTCTCCTAGTTCCACAAAAATACCATCATCTCGTAAGGTATAGTATGTTGGATTCTTGTATACTGGATTCTCAATTGCCTGTTTCTTTGCTTTTACATATATCATCAGTGGATTAATGACAACAAATAATGCAATAACAACTACACCAAAAATAATATTCGTCTGTCCTTCTGGCTGACCGATTCCGTGGACGATCATATATGCTCCGACTCCCAGCATAAAAATCGTCAAAATCGCCTGTACTCCGGAATACGTGTATGCTAATGAAAATTTAAAAATATCTTTCGCTTTTAATTGTGTATGAAATTTCATCTTAATTCTCCTTACCTTTTCTCTGTTAATGAAATATTATACCATAATCCGGGTATAAAACCAATGATTTTACAAATACTACAAGCATACACGAAAACCAATGAATATGGAGGATCTTAAGAATGAAAGCTACAGGTATTATACGAAGGATTGATGACCTTGGCCGGATCGTTATACCAAAAGAAATACGAAAAACCATGCATATCAGAGAAAGCGATCCTTTGGAGATATTTACAGAGAGGGACGGCGATATCATTTTAAAGAAATATTCCCCGATCGGTGAACTAGGAAACAGTGCGAAGCTATATGCAGAATCGATTGCTGCTCAGATTCCACATACAATCTGTATTTGTGATCAAGACTGTGTGATCGCTGCTGCCGGACCAAATGCCAAAAAACTAATCGGAAAATTATTAGATGAAAAGGCTGAAGAAGCTTTGATAGATCGAAAACATATATTGATGGACCGTGAAAAAGAAGATTTCTTTCCTCTGATCTTGGACTTCCCAGAGGTATTTCGCTATGTGTGTCTTTCTACGATCATTGCAGAAAGTGAAGCCGTTGGATTTGTATGTATTCTTTCTATTGAAGATGAATTAGATGATCAGGAGTTTAAAATTGCCAAAATTGCTTCTGATTTTCTAGGAAAACAGCTCGAAGCATAACGTAAAAAAGTGAAATACAGTCGCACAAAACGGCTGTACATTTCACTTTTTTCTTCATGATACATATTTATTATGATTCAATAATAATATTTTCTAATCCACCTTCGACTGCCCAGCTTTTAAATTCCTGCATCTGTTCTTTTGTGTACAGTTTGGGATTTTCTTCAAAACAATATTCTCTATCTACCAAGTGATATTTTGCTTCTGCCAATGGATTGTAGTTTAAGATTTCATAGGAAACATACTGATAGATTCCATTTAAATATTTTGCAATTCCCTTGATGTTATCTTTCGTTGCGGTCATTTCTGGAATCATCGGTGTTCTTATGATGACCTTCTCTCTGTTTGATGTCTCTAATAAGTATCTGATATTATCTTTGATCTTTTGATTTGAAACCCCAGTGTAATGCATATGGTCTTTTTCTGTTGCTAATTTAAAGTCTGCAAAAATCCGGTCTAAATATGGAAGGAGCTCTTTGATCACTTCCTGATCTGCATACAAGGATGTCTCGATCGCGGTGTGGATTCCTTCTTTTTTACATGCTTTTAACAGCTCTTTTGTAAACTTCCACTGTAATAACGGTTCCCCTCCTGAGATCGTAACTCCTCCATTTCCATAACGATAGAATGATTTATCTTTGCGGATTTCTTCCATAACCATTTCTACGCTCATCTCTCTGGAATCCATGGCGATTGCTCCCGTTGGACACCAGTCAATGATGGTATTCCAGTTTTCATTTCTGTTTGGATGAATGTGTATCTTGTCATTTTCCATCGTAACGCCCTGATTTTTTGATTTCGCAATACACGTCTTACAATGCATGCAGCGGTTTTCAAAATAAATTGGTCTTTTGCGGATCGAAATTCCTTCTGGATTCTGACACCAGACACATTTTAACGGACATCCTTTTAAAAATACTGTGGTACGGATTCCGTCTCCATCGTGCGTTGAAAATCTGCGAATATCAAATACTTTTCCTGTCATCTTAAATATCTCCATAACTTGTTCTTGCGATGATCTCATTTTGCAGTTCATCGGCAAGTTCTGTAAAGTAGGCTGTATAACCCGCAACTCTGACGGTCAATCCGCGGTATTGCTCTGGATTCTTCTTTGCTGCGAGCAAGTCTTCTTTTCTTACTACGTTAAACTGGATATGTGGAATCTCAAGATCTACAAATGTTCTTAAGAAATTTGCAAACTTATCAATTCCTGTCTCTGTCTTGAAAAATTCAGGAAGGAATTTCATATTTAATAATCCGCCATTGGTTGTAAGTGTCTTATCTAGTTTGGATACGGATTTTAATACGGCTGTTGGTCCTTTGATATCTCTTCCGTAAACAGGTGACATTCCTCCATCTGCTAATGGTTCCTTCGCATATCTTCCATCTGGAGTTGCGCCTACATTTTCACCCATTGGCACATGGGCTGATACGGTATACATTCCTGTATGATATGGACCTTTTCGATAGTTTTTAAATGTTCTTAATCGATTCTTGAAGTAATCTGCCCATTTTGTTCCCTGTTTGTCAACTTCATCGATGTCATTTCCGTACTTCGGAACCTTATTAACGCACATTGCTCTTAAGATTTCATATCCTTCAAAATTGTTCTTTAATGCATCAAGCATTTCTTTTTGTGTGCACTTTTTTTCATCATACACCAGCTGCTTGATTGCGACAAGACTGTCTGCAAGATTTGCAACCTGAATCATCTGAATTCCGGATAAATTGTATTTTGCACCGCCTGCTGTGACATCCATTCCATTTTCCATACAGTTTTCAATGGATGCTGATAAGAATGGAGATGGCAAAAGATCAATATGAGCTTTCTCTACTTCTTCGCATGCAAGAAGCATCTTATCCATGAAATAATCAATTTGTTTCTTGAATGCTGCTTCCAACTCTTCAAATGTCTCGTACGTTTCAAGGTTTCCATAATCTGGTGCGATCTTTTCTCCGGTTAAGAGACAGATTCCTCCTGTCAATGCCACTTCTAATGCTTTATTTAAGTTAAACATTGCAGAATCACTCCATCCAAGGTTATTTCCCTGCGTTGTTAATTCCACGCATCCAACGATCGCATAATCTCTTGCATCTTTTTCTTCGATTCCTAATTCCTGAATGGATGGAATGACTGCCTTGTCATTGAAGAACTGTGGCATTCCGCTTCCTTTGGCTACGACTCTGACTGCTTCTTTTAATAATTCGTCCGACGTTCCTTCGTGAAGTCTTACGGAAAGGTTTGGTTGTGGAAGTCCTAAATGTTTCTGAGCTTCTAAGAACAAGAATGATAAATCATTATATGTATCATTTCCATTCTCATCCTGACCGCCGATCGCGATATTAAATCCAATCGGGAATCCTGCAAAATATTTTGCTCCGTGAGAGTTTCTCATATATACGATCTCATTAAATTTCAACCATAAACATTCGATGATCTCTAACGCCTGCTGTTTATCTAAGTTTCCTTCTTTGATATCTTTTTCATAATAAGCTTCTAAATGTCTGTCTAATCTTCCTGGTGAAAATGAAGATGCATTGGATTCCATCTGTAAAATTACAAACAAGAACCATGTAGACTGTACTGCTTCATGAAATGTCTGTACTGGACGTTCAGAAATATTCTTACAGTTTTTGGCTACTTTGATCATGGTTTGTTTTCTTGTTTCATCTGATTCATTTTCTGCCATGTCCATGATCAGGTCATGATAACGGACCATAAAGTGTTTTGCTCCTTCCATGACGATCTTAACACTTTCATAGAAGTCTTTCTGTTCTGCTTTACATATCTTTAGTTTTTCTTCTGCCTGATCAAGCAGTCCCTGCGGTCCCATCTTTAACCATTTGACACAATCTGGGCAGATATGTCCTTGTGCGTGGTCTTTCTGGTTGATCTTTACAACTTTGGCAATCTTGTTGATCTCTTTTCCATATCTCTGGTTCAGGACATCTTCTAAGGATTTTCCTTCCCAGTATGGTTTGATGACCTTACGGAATGTCTCAATATCTTCTTGATGTACATTGAAGCGGTCCTGTGGTCTTGTTGGGAGTGTTTCAAATTCTTTATCTACCCATGTGCTACCACTCTCTGGAAATACAACTCCATAACGAACTCCAGCTGTACGATTTCCAACGATCAGTTCTTCAGGTTCTACACGGATCTCCATCTTCTCTAAAGCTGCTTTTAATGATTTTGCTCTCTGTATGATCTTTGGATCATCTTCATTCTCCTGATATGTTTTTGTAATGATCAGTGCCTGTTCAATTGATGCGTATCTTGGCTCTGATAACATTTTATCTTTTAAATCTTTGATTCGCTGTGTCTGATATAATCCTTCCATAGAATTTGTCCTTTCTAATTTAATTCTTTACTCAATAACTTCTACCTGATATTCTTTTAGTTTTTCACTAATTTTTTTTGACGGCTTTTCTTCACATAAAATACCGTCAACATCTTCAAATGTTGTATATACATAATTAGCTTTAAAGTCAAATTTACAGTTTTCCATTACCAAATATCGTCTTCTACTTCTTTTCATCGCATGAGATTTCATAATTCCATCTTCTGGTACATATGTCATTACTTCATCATTCTCTACATCTGCTCCCACAACTCCCATAAAACAGATATCAAATCTAAAATTCTTCATCATTTGAACCGTCAATTCTCCAAGAAAACCATTCTGAGCACGATTAAATTCTCCACCTAACAAAATAAATTTTACTTTCTTTGTCTGTGAAAAAATCTGTGCAATATCCATCATGCAGCTTATAACTGTAATTTCAAGTTCTTGTTTTTGGATTTCTTTTGCCAATTCAATGTTTGTTGTTGAAATATCCAGAAAAATCATATCTCCAGGGCGAATTAGCTTCACTGCTTTTTTTGCAATTTGCTGTTTTTCTTTTATATTCTTATCTTTTCTTGTTGACACAAAGTTTGTATGTCCGGGATGCATAGTATCTGGAAGTACTGCTCCCCCATAAGTTCTTTTTAGAAGATCCTTTGCTTCCATACTTGCTAAATCTTTTCGAATACAATCTTCTGTTACTTCAAATCGTTTGCTTAGCTCCTTGACTTTTACTTTTTCATTTTCCTGAAGCAAATGTAAGATTTTCTGATGTCGTTCTTCCACAAACATCTTTTTATTCTCCTTTATTATTTTTTATTGTTATTTATTATTTTATATTGTTTTTATTTATTGTCAAGTCAAAACAAGAAAAGACAGCCATTCAAAATGACTGTCTCAGACTGTAGACAAATATTTGTTTTTCTTTTATTTCTGTCACATACACACAAGCCTATCCACAGATTTTATCGATTAAGTATCCCTTTCAAATACTGCCCAGTATAAGATTCCTCAACCTCGCAGATCTCTTCTGGTGTCCCTGCTGCAACAACTGTTCCACCGCCTGATCCACCTTCTGGTCCCATATCGATAATATAATCCGCAGTCTTGATCACTTCCAGATTATGCTCGATCACAATCACAGTATTGCCACCTTCTGTCAGTCTTGCAAGGATATCCACCAGTTTGTGAACATCTGCAAAATGAAGTCCTGTCGTTGGCTCATCCAGGATATAAATGGTCTTTCCTGTACTTCGTTTGCTTAATTCTGCTGCCAGTTTAATCCTCTGTGCTTCTCCCCCTGATAATTCTGTGGATGGCTGCCCTAATCGAATGTATCCTAATCCAACATCTCTCAATGTCTCCATCTTACGGCTGATCGATGGAATATTAGAGAAGAAATCACAGGCTTCTTCCACTGTCATATTCAGAACATCATAAATACTCTTTCCCTTGTATTTAACTTCAAGTGTTTCTCTATTGTATCGTTTTCCATGACATACTTCACAAGGGACATACACATCTGGTAAAAAGTGCATCTCAATCTTGATGATACCATCTCCTGCACAGGCTTCGCATCGCCCGCCTTTCTTGTTGAAACTAAATCTTCCTTTATTGTATCCTTTTGCTTTTGCATCTTTTGTCATCGCAAACAGATCTCTGATCTGATCAAAGACTCCTGTGTAAGTTGCAGGATTGGATCTTGGTGTTCTTCC
>ENA-OPBF01002244-OPBF01002244.1-human-gut-metagenome-genome-assembly--contig:-NODE-2244-length-11180-cov-1.946067_pt1 | contig 11180 bp, 7 predicted proteins | sample MGYA00241067_ERZ501450 | MGnify/ENA primary metagenome ERZ501450 (study PRJEB25962, sample SAMEA2042516) | human gut metagenome | biome: human gut; feature: human-associated habitat; material: faeces... | reverse complement strand
GCCATAATCACATCACTGTCATATCCCGGCATTGCCCATGGTTCCGGACTTACATAGCTGTCCACCGGAGCTGCTGCCTGGATTCCTTTACAGAAAGCGATCACACCTTCCGCAGAGCCGAGGGTCACTGCCTGAATGATATCATGACGGGATTCTTTTCCATCCGGTACTACCGGATATCCCAGTCCTTCATAAATATTGGCTGCAAAGACTGCCCCTTTCAACGCACCGCATACCACAGTCGGTGCAAGGAAAAATCCCTGATAAAATGACTGCATGACTCCGAGAGATGCCCCCACTTCTTTTCCCAGTCCCGGAGAAGTCAGCCGGTAAGCACAGTTCTCGATCAGATCTTCCCGTCCGGCAATATAGCCACCGATCGGTGCAAGGCCGCCTCCCGGATTTTTGATCAGAGAACCGACGATCATATCTGCTCCTACATCACTCGGTTCAATCCGCTCTACAAATTCTCCATAGCAGTTATCTACCATACAGATCACATCCGGTCTTCTCTCTTTAATAAAAGCAATCAGTTCTCCGATCTTTTCTACGGAATAGCTTGGTCTTGTCTGATATCCTTTGGAACGTTGGATCGTCACCAGCTTTGTCTTTTCATTCAGGGCTGCCTCAATAGCCGGATAATCGAAATATCCGTCTTCTAAAAGTTCCACCTGCCGGTAAGTAATCCCATACTCCGCAAGAGATCCCTTGGATGGACGGATACCGATCACTTCTTCCAGTGTATCATACGGCTTTCCGACCGGAGAGAGCAGTTCATCGCCCGGACGCAGATTGGCAGCCAGTGCCAGTGCCAGTGCATGCGTTCCACAGGTAATCTGTGGACGTACCAGGGCTGCCTCGGTATGAAATACCGACGCATAAACCGACTCCAGTGTATCCCTTCCAAGATCATTATACCCATAACCGCTCACATAATTAAAGCAGCCTTCACTGACCCGGTTCTCCTGCATCGCCCGGATCACTTTCATCTGGTTATATTCTGCATTTTTGTCAAATTCTTCAAACCGTTCTTTCAGCCGGCTCTCTGTCCTCTGCCCGTACTCCCATACTTCTCTGGAAATTCCAAGTCCTTCATAGATTTTTTCTGTATCCATTATTCCCATTTTCTTTCCTCTTCTTTTACCTGATTATCTCTTTTTTTCTGAGCTGATCCAGCATAAATGTGATCAGCTTGTCTTCATCTCTTCCGACAATACTTTTATCTATCCAGATCACATCCCGTTCTCTTCTGAACCACGTCAGCTGACGCTTTGCGAAATGCCTTGTATCCCGCTGGATGATCCTGACTGCCTCTTCAAGCGGATATTCTCCTTCAAAATAGCCGAACAGCTCTTTATATCCAAGCCCCTGCATGGATACGTTTTCCCGTTTCAGCCCGCGTTTTCGCAGTGCCTCCACTTCTTCGGGCAGTCCCTGCTCCATCATTTTTTCCACACGGCGGTCGATCCGTTCATATAACCTTTTTCTCTCATCTGTCAGAACAAAATATGCGGACCGGTATGCAGCTTCTTTTTCCCGTTCTTTCTCATTATGCTCAGAAATTTTTGTTCCCGTCTGATGATAAAATTCCAATGCACGGATCACCCGCTTCACATTATGACAATGGATCTGGCTGGCTGATTCCGGATCTGCCTCCTGAAGCAACTTATGGAGATACTCTTCTCCTTTTTCCTCCGCGAGCTGCTCCAGTTCTTTCCGGTATGTGTGATCTGTCTCATTTTCCGTAAAATCTATATCATACAGAAGTGCCTGGATATAGAAACCTGTCCCGCCTACAACGATCGGGATATGACCACGTTCATAAATCCCCTTCATTGCCTCCTTTGCCAGTTCCTGAAAACGTACTACGTTAAACTCCTCTTCCGGTTCCAGCACATCGACCAGGTGATGAGGAACTCCTTCCATCTCTTCCGGTGTGATCTTGGCCGAACCTATGTCCATTTCTTTGTATACCTGCATGGAATCTGCTGAAATAATCTCTCCGCCTACAGCTTTTGCAAGTCCGATGGAGGCAGCAGTTTTGCCGACTGCCGTCGGACCGGTCAGAATAATCAGCGGCTTCTTTTCTTCTTTTTCCACTCTGTTCTCCTTATACGATTCGCTTAAATTTCTTTTCAAGATCATGCTTTGTCATGGCAATGATCGTCGGTCTTCCATGAGGGCAGTGATATGGATTATCCAGGGTCAGCAGTTCAGCGATCAGCTCGTCCACCTCCTGTGCAGACAATCGGTTATTTCCTTTGACTGCCGCCTTGCATGACATGGATGCCACTTTTTCATCAATCAGTTCCGGTGTCATTCCCGTGGACAGTCCGTCTGCCAGATCATCCAGCATTTCCATCAACAGTTCCTTTTTTGCAATGCTGAACAGATTGTCCGGCACTGCACGTACTGCATATTCTTCCCCGCCAAACGGTTCGATCTCAAATCCGATCCTGGTAAACCGGTCCAGATTTTCATTCAGAAGCTGTGCCTCCTGCATGGATAAAGACAAAATGATCGGAGGGCTTAAATACTGGGAAGTAAACTCTCTGGTCTTCATTCCCTGCAGTGTCCTTTCATACAGTACTCTCTCATGTGCCGCATGCTGATCGATAATATACAATTTATCCTGAAACTCAACCAGCCAGTACGTATCAAAGACCTGACCGATCAGTTTATATTCCGCACGTACTTCCCGCTTCAGGAAATTTTCTTCAAATAAATCCATCTGCTTTGGCTTTTCTTTCTGTTCCTGCACTCTTTCACTGATCCGCTCCATCTGCTCATCCTGCCGGAAGATTCCATTTTTATCCGAAACTTCCGCAGAAGATGAACGGTTATGATAAGACAGAACTCTCTCCCTCATCTTTCTGATAAAATAATCCTCATCCCTGACTGTAGCTCTTCCGGTTCCGGCATTGTCCGGCACCGGATCCGGCTGTACCTGCGTGCCTGCGGTGCTTTCCATGCTCTGTACTGCTCCGGTTCTCTCCTGATCTCCTGTCGGCTGCATGACTTCAGAATTTTCTGTATGTTCTGCCGGTTGTGCTGCCCCGGTTCTCTCCGTGGATTCTGCATCTTTCTTGGTATACGGATTCTCCCCGTAAACTGTCCGGCTTTCTCCTGCCATGGATGCAGAAGCTCTCGGACGCAGAAGAAAAGGACTTTCCTTTCTTCTCTCAGCTTTCTCTTCTGACCTGCGTTTCTCCTCTTCCATCCTGACAGCTACCGGTTCCGGTACTTCTGCCCGCTGAATCAGCTCCGGCTCAAGCAGCGTTCGATGCACTGCCTCAAAGACTGTCCCGTATACCTCCTGCTGCTTCTGAAACCGCAGTTCCATTTTTGTCGGATGAACATTGATATCGACTTCTTCCCCGTTTAAATGAAAATGAAGTACTGCAAATGGGAACTTATGCTGCATAACAAAATCCCGGTACGCATCCTCCAGTGCCTTTGAGATCATTCCGCTTTTTACATAGCGTCCGTTCACGAAAAAATTTTCAAAGTTCCGGTTTCCCCGGGTAATGACAGGCTTGCCAAGAAATCCGGTGATACGCAGTCCTCCTTTTTCATAATCCAGTTCGATCAGATTCGCAGCAACGTCTCTTCCGTAGATCTGATAGATCACATCCTTCAGCTTTCCATTCCCGGAAGTCCGTAGTTTCTCCTGTCCGTTATTAAGAAACTGCAATGCCACCTCAGGATGCGAAAGTGCAAGATGCATCAGCAGATCCTGGACATGTCCCGCTTCGGTCATCGGAGTCTTTAAAAACTTTCTTCTCGCAGGCACATTATAAAAGAGCTGATGCACAAGGAATGTCGTTCCATCCGGTGCACCTGTCTCTTCCAGGGAAACCTCTTTTCCGCCTTCAATGACATACTTTGTTCCGAGATCGCTGCCCTGCGTCTTGGTGATCACTTCGGTTCTTGTCACTGCGGCAATGCTTGACAATGCTTCTCCTCTGAACCCCAGCGACGCAATATGTGACAGGTCTTCCACCGTCTCGATCTTACTGGTCGAATGCCGGAGAAATGCACTTTTCACTTCTTCTTTCGGGATTCCGCATCCGTTATCCCGGATCCTGATAAAGGAAATTCCCCCATCTTTAATCTCCACCGTCACGGATGTAGAACCTGCATCAATGGCATTTTCTACAAGCTCTTTTACAATTGAGGCCGGTCTCTCGATCACCTCTCCTGCTGCGATCTTATCGATCGTGATCTGGTCTAATACATGAATATGCGGCATCTTTTCCTCCTTTTCATCCGGTCCGGCTACCAGCGGTTCTTCAGTTTGTTCTGAAGCCGGTATAATGTATTCAGTGCATCAATCGGTGTAAGATTGGTGACATCAATCTCCTTTAATTCGTTTAGCACATCATCATCCTTTACCGTATCAAATAAAGACATCTGTGCAATATCCACTTCATCATATTTTTTGGATCTGCCCTTTTTCTTTGCTGTATGTTCCCTTGCAGCGATCTCGCTGACCCGGCTGGTAATATCTTCGTCACTTAACTCTTCCACGATCTCTTTTGCCCGGTTGATCACCAGATCCGGAACTCCTGCCAGCTTTGCCACCTGGATTCCATAACTCTTATCTGCACCGCCTTTTACAATCTTACGCAGGAAGACAATATCGTCCCCTTTTTCCTTGACTGCAATGCAGTAATTATTCACATTTTCGATCTTTCCTTCCAGCTCTGTCAGCTCATGATAATGCGTGGCAAATAACGTCTTTGCACCTAATAATTTACTGTCACTGATATATTCTACAACCGCCCATGCGATGGAAAGTCCGTCAAAGGTACTCGTTCCTCTTCCGGTCTCATCCAGGATCAGAAGACTTTTCGATGTCGCATTCCGAAGAATATTCGCCACCTCTGTCATTTCCACCATGAACGTACTCTGTCCGGATGCCAGGTCATCCGATGCCCCTACACGGGTAAAGATCCGATCCGAAAGTCCGATATTCGCACTCTGTGCCGGAACAAAACAGCCCACCTGTGCCATCAGAGCGATCAGAGCTGTCTGACGCATATAAGTGGATTTTCCTGCCATATTCGGTCCCGTGATAATGGAAATCCGGTTCTTTTTATCATCCAGATACGTGTCATTTGAAATGAACATATCATTCGGGATCATTTTTTCCACAACCGGATGTCTTCCTTCTTTGATATCAATAATTCCTTTTTCATTGATCTTCGGGCGTACATAATGATTCCGTTCTGCCACAAGTGCCAGAGAGGTAAATACATCCAGTCCTGCGACCGCCTTTGCCGTCTTCTGGATCCGCTCCACCTGGGCTGCGATCGTCTCTCTGACCTCACTGTAAAGTTCATACTCCAGTGCATACAGTTTATCTTCTGCCCCCAGGATCATATCTTCAAGTTCTTTTAATTCCGGAGTAATATAACGCTCCGCATTGGCAAGCGTCTGCTTGCGGGTATAATAATCCGGTACAAGATCTTTATAGGAATTTGTGACTTCCAGATAATATCCAAATACTTTATTATACTTGATCTTGAGATTTTTAATTCCGGTCTTTTCCCGTTCATCTTCCTCCAGCTTCGCAAGCCAGTCTTTTCCATCCGACTTGGCTCTCCGCAGCTTATCTACTTCTTCATTATACCCTTCCCGGATAATATTTCCCTCTTTCATTGCGATCGGAGGCTCTTCCCGGATCGCTTTCGTCACAAGATCGCACAGATCTTCCAGTGCGTCCAGATCTTCGTAGATCTCCTGCAGCAGAGGTACTTTCATCTCCTCTAAAATATAACGGATCGGTGGCAGCATCTCAAGAGAGCTTTTAAATGCCGTCAGATCCCTCGGATTTGCCGAACCATAGGTAATCTTCGTGATCAGACGTTCCAGATCATAAACCGGGGAAAGATATTCTCTGATCTCTTCCCGTGAAATCGCCTGTTCTTTTAATTCTTCCACCGCATCCAGCCTTCGGTTGATCTCATTTTTATCAATCAGAGGCTGCTCCACGAACTTTCGCAGGGTACGTGCTCCCATGGCGGTTCTCGTCTTATCCAGCACCCACAGAAGGGAACCTCTTTTCTGCTTTTCCCGGAGTGTCTCGCACAGCTCCAGATTTCTTCTTGTCGAGCTGTCCAGCATCATATATTTTCCCGTTACGTATGGAGTCAGATGCGTCAGGTTGGAAAGGGAATTTTTCTGCGTTTCCAGCAGATAAGTAAGTAATGCCCCTGCACTGATTACACCACAGTCATAATCCTCCAGCCCCAGTCCTGCAAAACTTGAAACCTTGAAATGCTCCAGCAGTTTCTCCCTGCACATGGCATCATCAAAATACCAGGAATCCAGAGAATAAATTGTAATCCCCAGTTTCTCTTTCATCGTATCCAGATCCATACCGCTCATATAAAAAGCCTCATTGCAGATGATCTCCGATGGAGAGAATTTATAAATCTCATCCATCAGCCTGCTGCCGTCCGGAAGTTCCGTCACAAAATAATCTCCTGTAGAAATATCTGCAATGGACACTCCGTACCGGTCTGCAATATAGACAATGCACATAATATAATTATTCTTCGTCTCATCCAGTGCCTGCGTATCCAGGTTCGTTCCCGGAGTTACGATCCGCACGACCTCACGCTTTACGATTCCCTTCGCCTGCTTTGGATCTTCCACCTGCTCACAGATTGCCACTTTGTATCCTTTGGCAACCAGCCTGTTCAGATATCCTTCCACCGCATGATAAGGGACTCCGCACATTGGGGCACGTTCTTCCTGCCCACAGTTTTTCCCGGTCAGTGTGATCTCCAGTTCTCTGGATGCAGTCAGTGCATCCTCAAAGAACATTTCATAAAAATCGCCTAAGCGATAGAAGAGAATGCAGTCCTGATACTGGGACTTGGTCTCCATATACTGCTTCATCATTGGTGTTAACTCAGCCACATTCAAACTCCTTCATCTGTAAAATCTATTTTTGCATACAAAATGCGGTCCAAACCATACCAGATGGTTTTTCCTGCACAGATAGCATCATAAAGTAAAAAAACCGGAAAGAAAACCCATTAAAAAATGGGTTCTTTCCGATGTATTATAGCATTTTTATCTTTTCTGTTCAACCTGCATTACATCATCTGCAATCTGTTCTGCAGTCAGATGATTTTCCAGCAGTATCTCTTTCACGTCATACCGGTCAATGAACTCTTTTTTCAATCCGTAGTTCAGAACCTTCATGTCACTGTCGCCATAGAAACGTGCGATCTTCTCTCCAAATCCACCATTGAGGATTCCATCTTCCAGCGTGACCACGATATCATGATCTTTCTTCAGTTCTTTCAGGAGTTCTTCATCCAGCCCTGTAATATAATATGGATTGATCACTGTCGGTACAGTTCCTGTCTTTTCCCCGATCAGGTCTGCTGCCTGTCCTGCAAGTCCGTAGAATGTTCCAAGTCCGATGACCGCAACTTTTGAACCTTTTCTCGTCACTTCATACTGATCCAGTCTTCTGAAATCCTTTTTCACTTCTTTTCCGTCTGAGATCATTGCACCACCCGGAAGTTTGATCGCAACCGGATACTCTGTCTGCTCCACGCTCCAGTCCAGCATGGCAAGATACTCTTCTTTTGTTGTCGGTGCAAGATAGACTAAATTCGGAATATTTCCAAGCATCGGCATATCCTGCAAACCTAAATGAGTCACATCATTCATTCCATAAACAGAACCTGCAAAAATCACGATCGTTGCCGGATTTTTATCAATGCATAAATCCTGGGAAATCTGGTCAAAAGTTCTCTGTATAAAGGAACTGTAAACTCCATACACCGGCTTCCCTCCGTTGGCTGCGATTCCTGAAGCAAGTGCCACGGCAGTCTCCTCCGCAATTCCCACATCCACGAACTGTCTTCCGGCTTCTTTTCTTTTATCTTCTGTAAATCCCATGACTGTCGGTGTTCCTGAAGTGATCGCAACAACCGTCGGATCTTCTTTCATCTTTTTCAGAAGATAATCTCTCGTCACAGAAGAGTAATCTTCTCCGTCTGCCGGATAAAGAGGCATTCCGGTCTTCAGATCAAACGGAGCATTATAATGCCACTGCTCCTTGTGCTGCTCTGCAGGGGCATATCCCTTTCCCTTCAGCGTATTGATATGAACGACCACTGCATGGTCTGTATCTTTTGCTTTCTGAAATGCCTCGATCAGAGCGGCTGTATTATTTCCTTCGTTTACATAAATATAATCCAGTCCCATTGCCCTGAACAGATTGCAGTCTGCCTTGCCGTCTGTCTCCCGCAGAAGTTTTAAATTCTGGTAAAGCCCTCCATGGTTCTCTGCTATGGACATATCATTGTCATTGACTACAATAATCAGGTTGCCACCAAGCTCTGCAGCATAATCCAGTCCTTCCAGTGCCTCTCCGCCACTCAGAGATCCGTCTCCGATGACTGCGATCACATTCCCTTTTTCGTCTTTCAGGTCTCTTCCCTTTGCAAGTCCGCAGGCAAGGCTGACCGAAGTAGAGGTATGACCTACCGTAAAGAAATCGTGTTCACTTTCACCCGGATTGGTATATCCCGATACATCATCATAATGTTCTTCATACAGATAGGCATCTTTTCTTCCCGTCAGCATCTTATGTGGATAGCTCTGGTGTGATACATCGTACACGATCTTGTCCTTTGGTGATTCAAATACATAATGCATTGCAATGGTTGCTTCTACCATACCAAAATTCGGTCCAAAATGTCCTCCATGCTTACTTGCCCTGACAAGCAGTGCCTGTCGTATTTCCTCTGCAAGAACCGGCAGTTCCTCCAATGTCAGTTTCTTTACATCAGCCGGTCCGTTGATCTTCTCAATATACATTTTCTAATTCTCCTCTTCTTTTTCCCAGGACAGGACTCCTGTCTCTACTGCTTTCTGATAACGTGATATTTTATATTTCAGCCGTTCCATCGTTGCATTGATCTGTCGCCGCTGTTCCTCCAGCACTTCATACTGTTCCTGTAAAAGATCTCTGCGTGCCTCGATCGTACTGTCCCCCATCTGGTACAGTCGCACATATTCGATCAGTGCCTCGATCTGGACACCGGCACTCCGCATACATACTGCCTGTTCTACCCAGCCCAGGTCTTTTTCCTGATAATCCCGGATTCCGCCCGGTGTACGCGGAACCGGCGGGATCAGACCGATCCTTTCATAATATCGCAGCGTATCCTGGGAAATCCCGTATTTTTCACTGACTTCCTTGATCGTCAACATCGATCACCTGCCCTTTCTTTTTTCACAAGAACTATAACACTTGGAGTCAGCTCCAGGTCAAGAGGATTTTTCTATTTTTCTTTTTTCATCCTGTTTCCTTTATATTGTCTGTTCTCTTTTTAAAAAGTTCCTATAAAATCCAACTCCGATCACAGAGGTAAGCAGCTCTGTTACCGGGAAAGTCAGCCAGAAATACTGCAAACCGAATCTTGAAAAAATATATCCCAGCGGCACAAAAAACAACACGGTTCTCACGATCGTCAGTACCGAACTCTTCACGGCATATCCGATTGCCTGGAAAAAGACCGGAAAGATCAGGGAAGTGACCATAAAAATAAAACTGATCCCGATGTAATGGAATCCGTTCGTTCCTATTGCAATCACCTCGCTGTCGCCGGAGAATACAGCCAGCATCTGTCCAGGCAGAAACTCAAAACACAAGGTACCAAGAAACATCAGACATTCTCCCATGATCAGAGAATCTTTCAATACAAGCCTGCACCTTTTTATATCCTTCGCTGCATAATTATAACTGATCACCGGAACAATGCAGGTCTGTAATGCTCCCAATGGAATAAAAAAGAAGGTCTGCCACTTATAATATAATCCCAGTGCGGTAACTGCCTGGTCTGAAAATCCCGCCAGGATCAGATTCAGTCCGAGAATGTAGAGCGTATAAGCTGACTGCATAATGATATTGGGGATTCCAAGCTGATAGATTCTTTTTATATAACCGGAATAGCAGGATCTCCTGGGCGGTCTGTACCACGCTTTTTTCATTACGATCAAGGCTGCCACGATCTGTCCTGACACCGTTGCTACTGCTGCACCGGAGATTCCCATTTCAGGCATGCCCAGCATTCCAAAGATCAGAAGCGGATCCAAAATGATATTGACGACTGCACCTGCGATCTGAGCGATCATTGGTGTCCTCATATCGCCCTCTGCCTGCAGGATCTTACTCCAGATTCCCTCCGTAAAAAGACCAATGCTGAAAAGACAGACGATCCTGCCGTATGCCACCACATCCCGGATCACTTCCGGGGAATCTGTTGACATACCGGCATATGCCGGCAGCGTAACATAGCAGACTGCTGCAAAAATAATCCACAGGATCAGTCCCAGCGGTGTACCAGTTCCCGCCACCTCTTCTGCTTTTTTCTTCTTTCCGATTCCAAGATAATACGCCATATCAGTATTGATACCAACTCCTGTTCCCACTCCCAGTGCGATCATGAGAAGCTGCACCGGATAGATGATCGACAATGCCGTAAGTCCGGTCTCCGAATACTTTCCTACAAAAAAACTGTCTACAATATTGTATAATGCCTGGATCAGTTGTGCCAGCATGACCGGTGGTGCAATTTTTAACAGGATCCTGCTGACCTTTTCTGTTCCGTAAAAATCTGATGTTTCCATAAAACCCTCTTTATTATTTAGCAAATCAAGTTTTCCTTCATTTACAATAGAATAACACAGATATTTATATTTTTAAATGTTGTGTGCGTTTTCATTTACTTTTATAAATATCTGTGTTACCAGTTGAAAGCATTTTTCAATTTTTATCTTATCTCTTATTCATACCGTAACGCGTCGATCGGGTTCATGTTGGCTGCTTTCACCGACGGAATCAGTCCGAAGATTACTCCGATCAGCGTAGAGAACAGGACTGCCACTACAATTGCTGTACCGCTGATCGCCACAGGCACAGCGGAAACTCCCGAGATAATATACGCCAGTGCGATTCCCACCGCAACACCGATGATTCCACCAAGCAGAGTCAGTACTGCTGCCTCTGTCAGGAACTGGAACAGGATTCTCTTTTTTCTTGCTCCCAGTGCCTTTTTAAGTCCGATCTCTCTTGTACGCTCTGTGACCGATACAAGCATGATATTCATAACTCCGATTCCTCCTACTAAAAGAGAAATACTGGC
>ENA-OPBF01002228-OPBF01002228.1-human-gut-metagenome-genome-assembly--contig:-NODE-2228-length-11227-cov-1.475653_pt1 | contig 11227 bp, 10 predicted proteins | sample MGYA00241067_ERZ501450 | MGnify/ENA primary metagenome ERZ501450 (study PRJEB25962, sample SAMEA2042516) | human gut metagenome | biome: human gut; feature: human-associated habitat; material: faeces... | reverse complement strand
CCGCCTATAATGTGACAGGTGTACGCCGCAAGCAGCTGGTGACAGCAGTAGGCGACTTCATTGGCGCAAAGCCGGAATATCTGAGAGCGCCGACATACGCTTCCGCTGACAGCCACGCTCTGCATGAGCTGTCCCACCTCTCCAATCTGGTGTATGGCATTCAAATGTAACTACCAAACTAAGTATTTCCTTAATAAGTTCCCTTGACCATCATCTTTTATCTTCTTTATCACATAGCTCAACCATTCATCCGGTGTTGGTATCTCTCCAGCACAGGGAATTTTTCTCCATTGCTCCCGTTTGACCGGATCTTTATCATTCCACCCCTTTTCAATTCTATCGGAAATTATTGCCCGCATTTCCTCAACTGAAATGTTTCGCTCTCTTGCCATTCTTTCAAAAATATGCTCCTGCATTATTCTACCTCCAGTCTTTTGTGAATAGCATTTCCATCATCTACAATACTATAACTGTATAAGTCCCTTTTAGGAAGTATGATAGCTACCGATTGTGACTATTATACCACCATTCTGGGACTTAGAATAGATACAGATAGGTAGGTGATGATATGGATACGCAGAAACGAATCAGAGAACTGATGGAAGAACGCAGATGGACTGACTATCGACTGGCAAAAGAAGCAAACCTCTCCCATTCTACTGTCACAAATATGTTCAATAGAAATAACGCACCAACGCTGCCAACTCTGGAGGCAGTATGCAGGGCATTTGGTATCACACTGGCTCAGTTCTTTGCCGAGGGTGAAGAAGCGCAATTGACCGAAGATCAACAGAAACTCTTTTCAAAATGGAGTACCCTGACAGATAGGCAAAAGCAAATCCTTCTTGAACTAATGGATGCTATCTAAAGCGCATCGCTCCCACACCGGGAAAGATGTGCTTTTTCTTTTGTAATTTTGCAATAAAAAAAGCCCCTGCTAATTGCAGGAGCGAAAACAAAAACTTTATATGTAAATTTGAAATGCACCCATTCACGCAAGTTGGGTGCATTGTATCAATTTATGGTACGCAAGCCAGTTAGGATAACCTACAAAAATTATATCGTATTGTTCTATATTTTTCATATATTCTTTCAACTCCGGCCTGGCACCTTTTTTGTACTCATCTACAGCTTTTCCGACGCAGGCGCGATAACTCTCCGGATATGGCTGAGCAGTGTTCACTTGAAAAATATCACCACCAGTAATATCTCTTATCATTTCTGCTACTATCTCAGTGTTACCTTTTTCAAGATTTTTTATCTCTCCGTTACAATAGTTCTCTCCTTTGCGCGAATAATATACTATTAAAGTGTTTGTCATAAAAGCACCTCCTTAATCCTTCCATCTTTTATTTTAATCCAATATGAAAAAACAACAATCCCTTTTTATTTAAAAATCTAAAGAATTCTTTGCTTTGAGTTATCAGCCTCAGAAATTTATATAAAGTCCAAAAAGCCGGTCGGCTGCAGAATTATCCGCAGCCGGCCGGCTTTTCGCGTGTATTAAACAATTAGAAATTTCTTTTCGCTTCGCAATATTCTTCTATTTTCTCGCAAACATAAGCCATATCTCTTATGCAATACCGCTGGTCACACTGAATCATAAGATTCCTCTCAGACAGCTCCATCGCAGCCTTTCCCGGAGTGTAGTAATCGATAGGCAGCTTCCACTGTATTTCAGGAATTATATTGTTATTGACCAAATAGCTATACATTTTGTCGCGGTCTTCCCTGTCTTCCGCCAGCAAAGTAAGGCCAAAAGGAACATACTCTCCATTCCCCGCTTGCTCACTGCTGGCAATGGTTATTTCAGGAAGAGACTTGAGTCTGTCATAAAGATAATTATAGTTTTCACATCGGCGAGCCATCAAGCCGGCGGTGTCGGTGCCGAAAAAGATATATTTAGACTCGTCTGTCATCTCTCTCGGAGTAAGATCCTTATATCTGCCTGCGTTCGCTTCAGCCTCTCTATCTAAATACAGCTGTTTCATAGCTTCCGGGTGAGCATCATAGTAAGCTCTCAATGAAGATATTAAGAGCTCCTTATATACGCTCTCGTCATAGGGCTGCGTCAGTGGGAGCAATTCACCATCAACGCCGTCTCTTATAGCGACTATACCGCCGTCTGTCATTGGATACCATTTCCTTGTGCTGCCTACGATATAATCGCCAAATCCCATGCGCTCCTCATCACGACTGAAAAGAGCCTGGGTGATGTCTTCCATTATAAGCAGAGAATTAGCCTGCGCCAAAGCTTTGATTTTGTCTGTCACAGCTTTAGGTTGAGGTACAGAAAAATAATGGATAAAATATATCATTCCTGTATCTTGAGTTATGGCCTGTTCCATGCTGCCAATGTCTATGGTCAGATCCTTGTTAATATGATAAAAATCATATTCTACCTCTGCCGCTTTCAGAGCTGAGATTACAGACAGACACAGATAATCAGGCAAAAGAACCTTTTTGCCTTTCATTTTTTCTCGGCAATGATTAAAAGCGTATACAGACGCTGTCCTTCCGTTATTTGTGTATATCTTTTGGTTATAGTTGTTTTCAACATCGCACATCAAACGGAACCCATACTTTTCCTTGCATTCATCAGCATTCTCTACTGTTTGCTGAGTTTTAAGCATCGTCTCTACATCCAGAGAATAAAATCCACCGATAAACATTTTTTAACCTTTTCCTGTCTGCTATATTGCTTATTTTACTTCATATACAGGGATGTCATCACGCTTGAGGAATGCTGTCAAGCAGTGAACAGAACCGCCGCCTTTTTTAATCTCTTCCAGATCCAGCTCGATAACTTCAACTCCCTTTTTCTGCAAAAGCTCTACTGTCCTTGGCGCTCCTTTTGGCATTATTATCTTGCCTGGCTCAAGAGCCACAGAATTGGCGGCGAAGTTTATCTTTTCTTCAAATGCCGGAATTTCTACGAAATCAAAGCCTCTCTTTTCCAGCTCTTCGTATATAATGTTTGGTGTGATATACGGATATGTTACGGCAAGATGAGTGTCTACGATGGATAAAAATCCATCAAGATGATTCTGGTTTCTTGCAATGCTGAGCTCTATTATATTCTTGACTCCCATGCTGCGAAAAGTCTCGCTTACCTGTCTTAAGCCTTCCTGATTACACCTGGTACCGGTACCTACGAATACGGTCTCCTTATCTACCCATGTCGCACATGCACCGTCAAAGATACCGCTGCCGTTTATGGTCCTTACAATAGGAACGCCTATGGAGCTTACAGTTTGTGCTACATACTTTACTTCCTTCGATCTTACTTCTATGCCGGGTCTGGTTATTATTACTCCCTCAGGCGTTCCGAGAACCAGATCGTGGCAGAACATGGCGTTAGGGCATTCCTCGTCGGTCTCTTCTACATAATAGACATCTACACCGTTTTTCCTGTATACGTCTATCAGATTATCGTGCTCCCATCTGGCTTTGTCGCCGTCGATGTAATCTCTTACATAAGCCTTTTCCAGATCTTTGATGTCATCTACTTCCTTTCCTGGCCTATGTACTACCACAGCTCTGAGCTTTCCTATCTCTGATGTAACGCTCCAGTTGTCTCCCCAGACGGTCTTCATGTCTTCATAAAAAGTTTTCATTTTTTGTGTTTTCTCCTTTCACCTTTTATATATCCGTATTGAATTCCCTTATAAATCCTTTTCATCTCCGGAAAATAGCGGATGGCGCCGATATTTTACATACTTTCCGGAACAATATCCATCATCGGATGCTTCATTTGCGGCAACGTGTGCAATGTCTGTGATAGGCTCATATTCCATAAGGAGCTTGATAAATGCAACATCAGATATATGATGGGCTCTCGCATTAAGCTCCATATATTCTCCTACAGCTGTTTCATCCGCCACTTCTGTAGTCCAATCAACAGCGGTTATCTCCGGATTGCTTACGCCATAATTGGCAGGTCTTGGATGTTTGTCTGTATCGGTCCAATAAAATACCACTTCGTTAAATTTGTCGATTTTAAACAGGTCCGGAAACCACCTCTGAGCATATTTTTCAAATCTCTCTGCAAAGTCTTTGTTTAATTCATAAATATCTTTATCAGCATTTATAGCTGCTGACACCTTTTCTCTGATCAGATTACCGATTTTGACCATGTGCTCGCTGCTTCCGCTGAACCAGATATAACCGTAGTAAAATGCTCTCGGAACCCAGAAGCTCTTGTACCACGGGGAAATATAACCTGAAAACGGTTGAACAAGTTCGTGACCCTCAAATCCATGATTATCGGTTATGACATCAAACAAGTACTTGGACCATATTTTCCTCAAAACTCTTGCTTCTCCATACTTGCTGTTTGGATTATTAAAGTCCTTGCGGAACTCAAATCCTGCACTGTTATATCGTGCCGGATGACACAACCATTTTGGATGTCTGCTATGTACATCGCAATGTAACATTCCTCCATCTATATTTATAAAAGGAACGAGTATCACATTTATCTTATCCAGCACATATTCCATATCTGAAAGGAGCCTGTCGATAAGCATAAATGTAGAATTCATGCTGGAAGCTTCATTACCGTGGTGTCTGGCAGTAAACAGTGCTGTTATCCTCTCATTTCTTACTTTTGAAGCCGAGTAAAATACATTCGCTTCCCGTTTAATACATTCAACAGCATATATTTTCCTTCCCTTATAAGTCGTCTCCACAGGGAAAATCCGTAAAGATTGATTTTTGTCATAGTACCCAAGAAGTTGCATATATTGCTCATAATCTATTACGTCATTTTCCAATATACGGTTCTTTTCTTCTTCAGATATTTGAGACGGCATTTTTACTCTTTTCGCAATATGAATACTTTCATTTTGTTCCCCATCGCTCAGCCTGATAACAACGTTTTCTTCTGAGAACATGTCAATTACGCCTTTTTCTATCATATCAGAAAGCACTTTTGCTCTTTCTATCACTCCTCTGCCTTTTGCGAAAACATCTAAAATGCTCACATCTCCGTCAAATGCAATGCTTTTTATACTCAAGCCTACATCATCTGCCGCATCTATAGGAAAACTTACATTACATGTCTCTAATAATGAGCCTTCCGCCAAATCATCATACATTATCACTTCAATTTCTGTCTTTTGACCTGTGCAGATCTCAGGTTCAGGCATGATCAAACCCACATTGTCAAGCTCGCGGCCGCATTCACGTTCCCCGAAAGTTTTAAACCAGTCCAAAAGATAGAAATAAATATCTTCCTGAAGGGCTTCAGCTGTTGATATTCTTTCTTGTCGGAATCCAAGATCTCTATCTGTTTCGCTCATTTTTATATTAATTTGCAATTTATTGAATAGAGGTTGCGCCTCTACCAGACCGTCGATTCCGTATTTTCTTACAAGCCTTCTTTCAAGTTCCGGAATGAGTTCATCTTCCATAAACCGCCAAACTTTTTCAATGTCCGTTTCGATTCTCTCTGAAGCTGTTCTTTTACCATCAATCTCTGCTTCCAACCACCCTGTGGTCACATGGGTCACTCCGATTTGCGGATATTTCTTAATATATGATTTTTCAACATATTTAGGATCAAAACAGTCTCTGTATAAAACATGCCCCTCTTCGTCCATAGCCTCCAAGCAATATACATGTCCCATATTGTCATCTCTTTGAAAATGAACGTTATCACGGTTTAAACAAAGTTCTCTTTCTATAAGTTCGTCTACAGGGAAAAGTTCCTGCAGCCATCTTGTAGGAATGTCAAAAAACTTCTCCGGATCATCCATGTGTTTTCCATAGTTAGGCATGGATTCATCTTCAAAAGTATCGTCGCCTCTTGAATTCATCAAATATGAAAATCTGATCTTCACACTGTGACATCTTCCTATAGGTTTTAGAGCAGGTAAAACATCTTCTTCTATCCAGGAATATCCGGATTTGTATGAACTTAGAATCCTGATTTTCCCTGGTATGGCTCCTTTGGCGATTATTTCATCTTTAAGCTTCTTTTCCAAAGAACGCCTTATTTGGGCGTCTTCACTCAACATTCCTGAAACCTTAACTATTTGTCCTCCTTTTATATCCGGCAGGACTTTATTTTTAAAAGTTTTCAGAAAATCGTCACCCTCCCAGCTCATATATGATGACGTTCTGAATACTTCTCTTCCATCATTGAAATTTGATACAACAACCTCCTTTGAGTTGCCTGACAGATATCTTTCCAGAGCTACTCTGTCGACCACTCCCGCCGCATATTCTTTCGTAATAAGTCTGCTATTGTTTCCAAAAATATCAGCATGCTCTGCTACGGCTAACGCTGCTTGTCCTATTTCATTTTTGCAAGCTAAAATATCTTCTATGCATGTTATCAATTCTTCCTTAAACGGATCTTCTTCCGCTTTTGAAAACGCATATACAATATTGGTCATATTATCTCTTGAACCAACAAAGATAATGTCATTTCCTTCTTTTTTTACCATAGACACGCTTTCTGAATTTTCGAATCTGATATATCTGTATAGGGCAACCTTTTCCGTCATTGAATACGGATACACCGTCTCATAGTTCTCCATGGCTGTTCTCAAGGATGCTGCAAGTACAGACTCAGGTTCCCACTCTTGAATATTTTCTGTAAAAATTCTGAAGTCAGTGTTTTGAATATAATGTTTTTTTGCACGCTGATATGAATTGCAATTCCCCAATGTAGACTCTTTAGTAAGGTCGCGGCAATCTTTACCATGCGATTCAGCATCTAAACATGAAAAATCTGATACAGTTAAATCATCACAATTAATTTTTATATGGTTTATATTTTCTATATTTCTTAAATCGCGTCCATTGCCGTCGAAAGGATATATTGTTGTTAAGAACTCAACGCCCCTGTCCATATCGCTTATGGAAGAAGCCGATAGTTGTATTCCCCCCTCAGAAAGAGTTAAAACGCAAGTACCGGCAGGCACATCTGCTCTCATAGTAAGCCTAATGGCATCTTCATATTTTTCTCCTGAGAGAGGCGGCTCAAAACCGCTGATTTCTACTCCTAGTCTGGATGTGAGATTAACATAAAGCCTAAGCAATTCAGGAGCAATATCTTTTGCCACACATAAAATTTCTTTGCGGTTTAACGTCACTCCTTTTGACCTTTTTAACAATCCATATTCTGAAAAAATGTTCGACAAGCTGTTTATCATCACTAACCTCCAAAACACATGACGCGTCGCCGCGAAGTAGCCTTTTTTTGCATATCTACCCGCACGCGACGCGCTACGCTAATCGTTTTATTAAATTATGAGTAAATCGATACAGAATCCTAAAACTATATCAGATGACATGCTACGTAATGGCCTCCACCCACATCTCTTAATTCAGGCGCCTGCTCATGGCAAATTCCTTTACATAAGCTACACCGTCCTGCGAATTTACATCCCTGTCCAACATCTATAGGACTTGGCACATCTCCCTGCAAAAGTATCCTCTTTTTTGCTCTTGTTACTTTAGGATCAGCAATAGGTATTGCTGAAAGCAAGGCTTGAGTATATGGGTGCAGCTGATGCTCATAAAGTTCATCACTTTCGGCAAGTTCTACTACGGCTCCGAGATACATAACAGCAACACGGTCAGAAACGTGACGCACAATCCCCAAGTCGTGTGCTATGAACAAATATGTCAGGTCATGGCTCTCTTGCAGCTCCAAAAGCAAATTTATTATCTGAGCCTGTATCGACACATCCAATGCAGAAATAGGTTCATCACATACAACAAATTCGGGGTCTATAGCGAGAGCTCTCGCTATACCTATTCTCTGACGCTGACCGCCTGAAAATTCATGCACAAATCTATTAGCATGTTCTTTATTCAGCCCAACGGTTTCAAGGAGCTGATAAGTACGTTCTTTTCTTTCTTTGGAATCATACATCCCATGAATTACCATGCCTTCAGCGATTATGTCTCCTGCTGTCATCCTGGAATCCAAAGAAGCGTATGGGTCTTGGAATATCATCTGTGCTCTGCGTGTAAATGCCAAATATTCCTTCTTATCCATATGAGTCACATCTTTTCCGTCAAATATTATCTGACCCGAGGTAGCAGGGATGAGATGCATTATGGTCTTGCCGGTCGTAGATTTTCCACATCCGGATTCTCCTACCACTCCAAGAGTTTCTCCTCTTCTTACGAAAAAATTGACATTGTCCACAGCAGTAAGCACTCTGTGACCGCCTACATCAAAACATTTTTTTAAGTTTTTTACTTCAAGCAATATATTGTTGTCCATCTATTTCACCTCACGTTTCGTCACGGGGTTTATTACTGCAGGTGCCATTTCATGATGAAGGAAACAGTTTGCAACATGCCCCGGGCTTATCTGGTAAGATTGAGGCTGATATTGATGGCACACGCTCATAGCATATTTACATCTATGTTTAAACGGGCAGCCTTTTATTTCCGCATGTAGATCAGGCGGTGTCCCTTTGATGCTTTCGAGCTTTTCTTTGTTTTTCTGTCCCACTTTAGGTATGCTTCCCAAAAGTCCCCATGTATACGGATGCTGAGGATTATAGAATATCTCTTCACAACTTCCGCTTTCTACTATGTTGCCTGCATACATTATCATAACTCTGTCTGCCATTTCAGCTACAATTCCAAGGTCATGAGTTATGAGAATTATCGCTGTTCCAAGGTCGTTCTGAAGCTTTTTCATCAATTCCAGAATCTGCGCCTGTATAGTTACATCAAGAGCTGTCGTCGGTTCATCAGCAATCAACAATTTAGGGTTGCAAGCAAGAGCTATCGCTATAGATACTCTTTGTCTCATCCCTCCGGAGAATTCATGTGGGTATTGCTTAACACGCTTTTCAGGCTCCGGTATGCCAATCATCTTAAGCATCTCGATGGACTTATCAATAGCCTGAGGTTTTTTAAGATTCTGATGTTTTATCAATCCCTCAGCTATCTGTTTGCCTACCGGCATCATAGGGTTAAGGGAGGTAAGCGGATCTTGAAGTATCATTCCGATTTCTCCGCCCCTTATCTTGCACAGTTCCTTTTCGCTCAGTTTAAGGATTTCACGGCCGTTAAAGTCTATATGTCCCGTCTTGTATCTTATGGAATTGTCAGGAGCCAATCTCATAACAGACTGAGCAGTCACGCTTTTTCCGGAACCTGATTCTCCAACTATAGCCAGGGTTTCACCCTTGTCTACTCTAAAGCTTACGCCTCTTACCGCACGTACCTCTCCCGCATATGTATCGAAGGAAACTCTCAGATCCTCAACTGTTAATAATGTTTCAGCCATCTTTTAAGTCCTCCTATTTTCTAAGCTTAGGGTCTAGTGAATCACGAAGGCCATCTCCAAACAGTTGCATCGCCAACATGGTTACACTTATAAATATTGCCGGTATGATAAGCTGATATGGATACGTCTTTATAACAGCCGCGCCTTCGTTGGCAAGAAGTCCCCAGCTGGTCAAAGGCGGCTGCAATCCTATACCTATGTAGCTGAGATATGCTTCGGTGAATATGGCGTTAGGAATGCTCATGGTCAATGTAACTATGATTACTCCAAGCATATTAGGCACCATATGTCTTATTATTATTCTCATATTAGAACCGCCAAGCCCTTTGGCTGCCATAACGTAATCGCTTTCTTTAAGAGAAAGAGCCTGTCCTCTTACCAGTCTCGCCATTCTTATCCAGCCTGTCAAAGCAAATGCTATGATTATCGGAGCCATACCTGAACCCATAATCATCATGATTAATATTACATACACCAACAGTGGTATGGAGTCTACGATATCGGAAAATCTCATGAGAAACATGTCAACCTTTCCACCGAAAAATCCCGAAACACCTCCTATGATTATTCCTACTGTGCTTTGTACCAACGCTGCAATAAAGGCAATGAACAAAGATACTCTGGCTCCCATCCATACACGAGCCCACAAATCACGTCCTAAATTATCAGTACCAAACCAGTGTTCAGAAGATGGGCTATTATCCATAGCAGCAAAATTTACTGTAGAATGATCATAAGGTGATAATATAGGCGCGAAAATTGCCAATACTACAAGCACTATTATAAATATCATACTTGCCATAGCTACTTTATTTTTCTTCAGACGCCTCCAGGCATCCTTCCAGTAGCTGATGCTCGGCGTATACATTTTCTCTGCCGCATTTTCATCTCTTTCAACAAAGTTGAACATATCTTCCGTAAAAACAGGCTGTTCACATTCTGTTTCTACAGCATATACTTCTTCTTGTTTTTTTTGCTTTTTCATAATACAGCCCCTCTCTACCGCAATTTTATTCTTGGATCTACAAGTCCGTAAACGAGATCGACAACAAGCTGCATCAGAACGAGAAATACACTGTACACAATTGTCATGCCCAGTATAAGAGGATAATCTAACGTCTGTATACTGATAACATAGTGCCGTCCAAGTCCCGGTATAGCAAAAATATTCTCTATTACAAACGTTCCTGTAAGCAATGTTGCAACCATCGGTCCCATTACTGTTATTACAGGAAGCAATGAATTTCTTAGCTGATGATTTAAAGTTATCTCACCCCTGCTTAAACCTTTTGCCTTTGCTGTTTTTATGAAGTCTTCATTGCTCACTTCCAACATGCTGGTACGCATCAGTCTGGCTATAGTCGCTACTGAGCCGAAGCCAAGAGCAAAAGTAGGCAAAATGGTAGATGCAAAGCTATCCCACCTGGCCACCGGTAGTATTCCAAGCTTTACCGATAAGAAATACTGCAAGACACTTCCTACTATAAAGCTCGGTATAGATATTCCTATTACCGCCACAGCCATACTGAAATGGTCGAGAAACTTATTTTGGTTTAAAGCGGCAATTATTCCAAGCACAAGTCCTGCCGCCACCGCAAATATCAATGCTCTAATACCTAAATCTATTGAATACGGAAACGCAGAACTTATAATTTCATTTACTGTTCTTCCCTGCGTTCTCAGGCTGTAACCCAAATCTCCATGGATAAGATTATCCATATAAGTCAAATATTGTTTAAATAATGGCTCATCAAGTCCGTAATATTCTCTCATCTTTTCCTGAGTTGCCTCAGGTACTTTTGGGTCTGTAAAAGGGTCCCCCCGGCAGCAGTCTGACCATTACAAATACTGCTGAAATCAATATAAAGAGTGTTATTACGGCAATGACTATTCTTTTTAATGTATATTTCAACATAGCCGTATTTCCTTTCCGTCAGTCAAATAGCGAAGCCCCGCTCCGCC
>ENA-OPBF01002222-OPBF01002222.1-human-gut-metagenome-genome-assembly--contig:-NODE-2222-length-11246-cov-3.306318_pt1 | contig 11246 bp, 8 predicted proteins | sample MGYA00241067_ERZ501450 | MGnify/ENA primary metagenome ERZ501450 (study PRJEB25962, sample SAMEA2042516) | human gut metagenome | biome: human gut; feature: human-associated habitat; material: faeces... | reverse complement strand
TCATTTTTCCTCATCTGTCAAAAAAAGAGACGACTTCACTCGCCTCTTTTTCAGGTTCTCTCTTTATGGTGGAGACTCACCGCTTTTTTAGGTTCTCTCTTTATGGTGGAGACTCACCTGCTTTTTTAGGTTTCCACTTTATGGTAGAAACTCACCTAAGACAATTCTTTGTCTATAATAAGTATATGCAATTCTCCCTAAAAAATCAATATAATTCTATAATTTTTCAAAAATATAAACCTCCCAAGGAGCATTCCCTGAGAGGTTTGTAAAATCTTTTTGAAATTGTACGTCCCGAAACGTATGATTAACGTTTGGAGAACTGCGGAGCTCTACGAGCTGCTTTAAGACCGTATTTCTTACGTTCTTTCATTCTCGGATCACGAGTTAAGTAACCTGCGCTCTTAAGCACCGGTCTGTAATCAGCGTCAGCCTCAAGGAGTGCTCTTGAAATTCCATGACGGATTGCTCCTGCCTGTCCTGTATAACCACCGCCGCATACATTAACAATCACATCGAATTTATCTGCTGTTCCTGTTGCCACGAGCGGCTGGCGAACAACAACTTTCAATGTTTCAAGACCAAGATACTCGTCGATATCTCTTTTGTTGATCGTGATTTTACCTGTTCCCGGTACAAGATATACTCTTGCGATTGATTTTTTTCTTCTTCCTGTTCCGTAATATTTTGCGTTAGCCACTGTTATTTCCTCCTTTCAACCTCTACCTAAAATGTAAGAACTTCCGGCTTCTGAGCCTGATTTGCATGCTCTGGGCCAGCGTAAACATGAAGCTTCTTGATCATGTCTCTTCCCATAGGTCCTTTCGGAAGCATTCCTTTAACAGCCAGCTCGATCACTTTCTCAGGTTTCTTAGCCATCATCTCTGCCAGCGTAGTCTCTCTCATTCCGCCTACATAATCAGAGTGATTGTAGTAGATCTTCTGCTGAAGTTTCTTTCCTGTTACTTTTACTTTCGCTGCATTGACAACGATCACATAATCTCCTGTATCAATGTGCGGTGTGTACTCCGGTTTATTTTTTCCTCTGAGCACTTTAGCAACCTCAGATGCGAGACGTCCGAGTGTACATCCCTCAGCGTCAACCACATACCATTTTCTTTCAATCTTGTCAGGGTTAGCCATATAAGTTTTCATGGGTGTTCCTCCTATAAAATCATCAGATAACATTTACTTGCCTGTATATGTGAAATCAGCACACTCCGGGGCTATGGCGTATACTGTTTCTCCTTTATTCATGCTGTAATATTATAATCCCTGCTCTCACACATGTCAAGCTTTTTTGTAAAACCTCTTCCCTTATTTTATAAAACCTCTTTCCTTATTTTCACAAAATCTATCATACTATTTACAAATCTTATCGTTTCCCCTGCATTTCTCAGCACTTTTTTCAATTTTCCGCTATCGCATTTTCCGCCAATAAAATTTCCTGTTCGATTTCTACTCCTTTTTCCAAAATACACTTTTTAAGCTCTTCTAATTCTCCCGCATTAAGCTTTTCCAATTTTTCTTTCTTTTTCTCTTCCAGAGGAATGCCCGCTCCTCTTTCAAGCGCTTCTTGAAATGCTTCTCGATCCATTTTATACGGCTTCAATTTCGGAAAAATATTTTTCTTATTAAACCGGAAAATACGAATGCCTCCCATATCCATATCTCCCCAATGAAAATACTGTATCTCTCCTTCCGCCACTTCCATTAATCTTTTCAAAAAAATCCGTTCTTTCGGAGAATAAAATCCATGACAGAACAGATAAAGCGTATCCTCTCTGTATTTCATTTCTTCATAATTTGCCTTATTTTCAATCGTTACAATTCTTTGGACTCCTTTTATAGAAACGGGAAAGGCACGTTCCAATGTCTGCGAATTAATCACTGTTCCGTATTGATTTTGAGATGTATCTATTTCATATTCCTTTTCCCTCGCCTTATCTTCTATATACTCCTGTCCGCCCTTTAATTTATACAGAAGCGGACCTTTCCATTCCATCACCTGTGCATAACTGAGAATTCCATGAACGCTTAATATCTCATCGTCAGTCATCCCCTCTTCATACAAAGGTGATCTGACCAGTACTTTCACCACTTTTTTCTCATAATCTTTTTTAAAACGCTTAGAGTCATTAAGCACAGCAGCACTGAATACGCGCATCCACAGAGATTTTTTCAAATTCACAACTGCATTCAAACATCGGAAAAAATCAACGTCCTCCATATCGGGTGATTTTACGATCTCCCCAAGTTCCAACCGTCTTATGATCTCATCATAATAACCTTCCAAAAAACTGCCTTGTACCTCAGCGCGCAGTTGTTCTATTTGTTTTATATAACGAAGCTGCTGCTTTCTTGGATCTTCAATTCCTTCTTTTTCGCACAGCTTTGGAATGACATCTATGGAATAATAGATTTTTTTTCATATCCGCGCCCAGATTGCTTTTTTCTGTCCGGATATATCCGCTTTTCTCCAACTCATCAGCCTGTCTGATCAGCTCAGGCAAGCCACCTGCTGCCTTGATCATTTCTCTGTCCGGTTTCGGATGTTTCATGCCTGTCAGCGTTCCCGCCCGATAAGCTTCACTTTTTTCCGCTTTCCCAATAATCCACTTTGCCAACAAATTGCCGCTCATATGCGATTCAACATTTTCCTTCCTTTTTATCAACTTTTAACTATTGCTCCATCATCCAAAAACATTTCTACACCTCTTCCGATCTGCTTTCCCCTGCGATCATATCGAGATAATTTCCTTTGTCAATATGCATCATCGTAACCTGATTTCTAAACCTGCGGAAGCCGTATACGCTGTCCACATTTCGGATCAGAGACTGAAGTCTTTCATCCGGCACGCAGACAATCAACTGAAGTTCCAATTCTCTTGCGTATTTTAAGCAGACTTCGCTTCGCTCCTTATCCATTTTTGAAAATGCCTCATCAAGAAGAACAAGGCGAATCTTTGAATCCCGATTACTCTGCTGCATATAGAGCATTGCGAATCCTGCAAGAAGCGCCACATATTTCGGGTTCTGTCCCTCTCCTCCGGAATCGACGCCCGCCATGTCGTCCACATAATTTTTCTTCTCGATCCCGTTTTCATCGATAGATTGTTCATACATATTAAAGTCCAAATAGTTTCTGTAGTCAGCAAAGCGTTCCATTTCATTTTTGTGCTTTTCACGCCCTGCCCCGTCTTCCTCTCTGGACGGCATGAATTTCTCGGTAAGAAGTCCGATCTTCCTTTCATATTTTCTGAAAAATTCATCTTCCATCAAACTCATCTGACCGTCAAACCCACTATGATCTATTACTTTGCTGTCCAGTTCTTCTGCCATAAGCATCTCATAAAACTGTCCGTTTTCATTTTTTGCCGGAGAGATATCAATCTGATAAATGCTGTCCGAAAAACGGATCTGCGACAGCATTTTATTGATCTGACGCCGATGTCTGTATGCCGACTTGATTTCCCCGTGTATCGTTGCGATCACGTTATCGCGCAGAGAATGGTACACGAGCTCGTATTGTTTTTCAAATTCTTCTTTATATTTCGGCTCAAAATCTTTTCTGCATCGCTCCAAAACTTTGTCGTAAACTTCATTGTCATGTTCTACACCTGAAAATCCATATGCGGGATATGTATTGTTAAATGCATTTCTTGATTTTATCCGCTCATCCTGAAGTTTTGTTTCTTTCTCAAAAAGCCTCTCCGCCATCACTGTCATCTCTTTTTTATAAGCCGCTTCGCTCTTCGTTTCCAAAGCCGACCTCACTTCGGCAAATATCTCATCATTCGGAACATATCCCTTCATCAAAAAATCGAGTCTTTCTTTCAGCGCTTTAATTTTCTCTTCCAGTTTGCCCTTTTTCTTCCCTGTTTCGATTTCTTTTTCTCTTAATCTTCCTGCCGCCTGTTCTTTTTCTTCAATCCGGCTTGTAAGTTCTTTCGTTTTAGCCTGCAGTTCTGCTGCCAAAGTTCCGTTTTTCAGTTCTTTGATTTCTTCTTTGAGCCGGTCTTGGCGGCGGTAATGATCGGCCAGTTCGTCTGCCGCACCCGCAAGACGCATCAAATGTTCCGGTTCCTGACCGAACCGTTCAAATTGCCGGGCTTCTTTCAACGACTCTTCCGTCTGACGATCTGCGATCAGCGAACTTTGAAGATCTATAATTTCCTCCTGCAGCTCTCTTAGCTTTGCCTTCGATACTTTTGTACCGATACATGCATTTTTCGTATAATCCTTCCTGCGCAGATGGCGGAACATATATCCGCTGTACGAATAACAATCCGGTGTGACTCCGTCTTTTACCGTACTTAACTCTTCCACCGTCTCACATTTTTGTATTCTTCCAAGATAACGTTTCAAGCACCGGTCAACATATCCGCTTTCTGCGTGTACCGCTTCATATAGCGAGTTTTCGTCCGCTTCCGGAGAATCCTTTTGAACCGCCTCACTATTGATCAGATCAACTTCTTCAAACTGCTGCATCCTGCGAAATATTTTCGCTGCATCAAGAGCGTATGCCGGTTCTGTAATCATACTTTTTTTAATCCTGCCAAGCCGTCCTTCGATCGCATTTTTCCATTTTTCATCCGTAATATCAAACAAATCCGCGAAAATATGAACTTCGATTTTCCTTCCGTACCTGTCGCTCAACGCACGCTGCAGTTCCTGTCTCGCCTTTTTCAATTCCAACGGATACGGTTTTCTGTCGTTTTGGAGATCTTCGACAGCATCTTGTTTTTCTTTGATGTCTTTTTCCGTTTCATGGATCGAAATACGAAGTTCCGACAATTCATTTGTAATATTATCAAGGGCCAAGTCAAGATGTGTCCTCAGTTCTTTACATAACTTTTCCGTAAGCGCTCCGCCTCGTATTTCCTGAATAAGCTGAAGAGCTCTGTTGCTCACATAATCAGTGACAACATCCTCTTCTTCCCATCGTTTCAATCCTTTCACGATCTGCCGCCACTGTGCCGAATTATCCGCCAGAAGAGCAATTCTGTATTCTAAATCTTTTAGTTCCTGTTCTTTCTTTCCATAATCGCTGTTATTTAATTCTGCCTGTACCCGGGCTCTTTCATCCCGTATCGTCTGCAGTTCGTCCTGAAGTATCTTCTGTTCTTTTTTCGCCTCGTCCGCTTCTTTTTCAACGGATTCCAACTCACTTTCCCGTCCTTTGAGTCGAATTATATTTTCCTCGATATCAATGCATTTGAGCACTGTTTCCGTTCGTACTTTCTCCGCACGCACATTCGTCAGTTCTCTGTCATATACTTGGATCTTATCCAGCATTTCGATCCGTTTTTCCAGATCTTCCACCCGTTCTTTGATCTCTCTGTACGCGCCAAGCTGTTCACTGATCGTCGCCACCGTATCTTCTTTCGTTTTCGGAAACATATAATCTCTTATAAACTGACCTGTTCCACTCGTCATTTTCAGAGCAATGGCGCTTTTTTCCATCGTGATCATACGACCTTGTTCTACCTGACCGAAGATTTCCCCGTACAGCGTATAAAGATAAGCTTCTTTCGACGGATACACTTTATTTACTTCACCCCGGCCTCTGTTATCGGCGCTTCTGCTTCTTTCTTCCGTAAGTTTTCTAATCTGTGCGATCGAATAAGGTACGTTATTTTCCAAATATTCATCCTTTGGAATTCTTCCCGAATGACTGAAATAAGTATATTTTTTCAGATCCGTATCCCCTTTTGCCACCTCGAACGCCGCCCCGACACAAGTCACAATATGAGTGGCGGTATCTTCAATCTCAAGAACAATCTGTGAACAAAAATCAACGTCTCCCCTGTTTGCCGTTCCGTCTTTTTGCGCTCCTCTAAGATAGCTTAAAACGCTTCTCTTGTTTTTAGAATCATCTGCCGCTTTATTCAGAAAATTAGCAGACACACTCCCATACAGAACAACCTGTATCGCATCCATAACCGTCGATTTCCCCGATCCGCTCTTTCCGCTGAAAAGATTCACATACTCGTGGAATTCCAACATTTTATGGCTGATGCCGCCCCAGTTATTGATCAGCATTCTTGTAAAAATTTTCTTCGGCTGTTTCATATCCGTCTGCCTCCTCTCTATATTCTTCAATCAAATCATTCATATCTTTCGCCGTCACATACAGATTGATCGTACTGTAAATATAGATCGGCGTATCGTCTTCTACGTCCCTCACCGCTCCCGGCACGTCGATGATCTGATGAAGCCGCATCAGATAAAGAGAAGCTTTCCATTCATCTGCCTTCAATTTTCTTACGATCAGGTTCGTATTCTTTCCGTATTCGCGCATTTCTTTCAGCGTTGTCACAGGAGCGTTTAACCCTTCTCCCATAATTTTATCTTTATAGATCAGTTTTATGATAAGAAGGATCACCGTTTCTGTCATATTCAGTTTTTCCCTTGCAGCTCCGTCGCCTGTCAAACAGAAAATATGCTCTTGTGCATCATGCGTAAGCTCACATCCAAGTACCGAAAGATAGTCTTCTATAAAATGTCTGTGCCGGACACAGATTTCATACTGTACATTATCTTTCGGCACAAGTGTTGCCGGATCATATTTCACCTGCAAAATACATGTCTGGCGAAACAACGCCTGTATCGTCTTTTTTATCTGTTCCCCTTCTGTGATAGAAATACTTTCCAAATACTCAAACATGACTTAGTCCTCTCTTATTTCCAGCGTTGAAAAACGCATTCCCTGTTCGGTTTCTTCTTCCTCTCCTACGGTGATCTCCCCACTGCCAAACGCATTTTCCGTCGCTTCCTGCCATATAAAAAACAATTTTTCCAAATCTTCAGCCGACCGAACCGTCTGCCGCGTAGTTCTAAATACGTTTCCGACACTGTTTCTTTCTTTGAACTCCTGCAGCTCTTTCCTTGTATAAAGCGGTTTTAAGACAAACGACTCCAAATTTTCTTCCGCCTGTCCGCCTTCCGAAACAGTAGCCGGAACAAACGCTTCTCTCCCTTTTTCTTTCCGTTTGTACAGACTTTCATCCGTCAACGCTCTGTGAGGTCTGCTAAGGCGGATACGCTCCGCCAGTTTTTCCGATATTTCTTCTTTTCTCCTGCTTTTATTCAACAGATCTACAAGCGCAACCGTACGGTCTTCTTCTGCTCCTTCCTGAAGAACGTACCGTATTCTCGCAGCCGCCCTGGACGCAAAAATCGTCTTCTGTTCGATCAGTTTATTATATCTTCTTTCGATCGCATCAAACTGCCTTTCGATTCGTATCAGCGTATCTGCCGCTTCCTCGCACATTGCCGCCGCCCGTTCCAGCCGCAGTTCTTTTATTTTCTCCGCCTCATCTGTTTTTTTCGGATCTTTAACTTTTCCCGCGTTTTCTTCGTCTTTCATCTTCTTTTGACGGACCTCTTCCAGTTCCCGCAACAGTTTCAGCCTGCTCATATCATTTTCCTGTAAATTTCTGTCAAGCAGTTCTTTAACAGCTTCTTTATATCGATAAAAACTGTCCGTTGTCGTCAAGATCGCATATTTTCGGCTGTCACTGTTATTGATCTCCTTTACAAGGACGTCCTGTATTCCCCGAAAATCTTTCTGACGGGACAGTTCATCAAAATACCCTCTCATACCGTCCTGCATATTTACAAGCATCTGCACAAGCTTTTTGGAAACACGAAGGGCGCTTTTTAAAATCTCATTATTTTTTTCTTTATCGGAACTATATGTATACAGATGGCTGTATATCGTCATAACGCTTTCCCGCTCTTCGCTCTCTTGTTCATCAAGCAGACTCCTAAACAACTCCACATACATCTGACTATATTCAGGAAATGTCACAACGTAACTGTTCAAAGCCTCGTCATAGTCCTGTTTCAGCCATCCCCACTCCTGAAAATGTTTCAGACACACGGACGCCATATTAGAACGTGTAAGAAACTCTCCCTCTTCATCATAATTTTCCTCATCCCACAGAAGAGCCGCTGCCGCGATCTTTTCATTCATAACTGCCCTGCACTCTTTTTCCGTCAATCCAAGCACGGAATAAGACAGACTCATTTCCTCATAGATTGCCGTGAGAAACAGCATATAGTAATCCGTATATTTACTTGAAAATAATTTATAAAAATCTTTGGGGATCCTTTCCATCAAACTCATTTTTTACCGTTTTTACTTCCTTTATCTTTGTTTTTGTGCCTTTATTCAGTATATCTACTACACTTTTTAATGTCAATTCTGCCTTGATATGTTACAATCTACCTATCAACAGTTGGCTGTACAGATGTCCGTTTACGAGGAAACATATATCTGATCACAGCAAAAATATAATAACTGAAAGGACTGAAATTATGTGGGCTTACAATGAAACTTTTTATCAGATTTATCCGATCGGCTTCTGCGGCGCGCCGACGCACAATGACGGCGTGACAATGCACCGGATTTTGAAAATTGCAGACTGGGCCGGATATCTCGAAGAGCTCGGGATCGGATCGATCATTCTAAATCCGATTTTTGAATCAGATAATCACGGCTATGACACAAGAGATCTTACGAAGATCGACTGTCGCCTCGGAACGAACGAAGATTTCCAAACAGTATGTGAAACGCTTCATTCGCACAATATCAAGATCATGCTCGACGGGGTATTCAATCACGTCGGCAGAGGTTTTTGGGCATTTCAGGATGTGTTAGAGAAGAAATGGGATTCTCCGTATAAAGACTGGTTTTATATTAATTTTGACGGCAACAGCGCATATAACGACGGCTTCTGGTATGAAGGCTGGGAAGGACACTACGAACTTGTGAAGTTAAACCTGCAAAATCCTGCCGTCACAGACCATCTGCTTAGCTGCATAAAAATGTGGATCGAAACTTTCGGCATTGACGGACTGCGCCTTGATGTCGCTTATTCTCTCGATCATAACTTCATGCGCCGCCTCCGCTCTTTCTGCGAAGAGATTAAGCCGGGATTCGCTCTTGTAGGAGAAGTTTTATTCGGAGACTACAACCTGATCGTCAACAACGAAATGCTTCACAGCTGCACGAACTACGAATGTTACAAAGGATTATATTCCAGCTTTAACAGCATGAACTTGTTCGAGATCGCCCACTCATTAAACCGCCAATACGGACCGGAGCAGTGGTGCATTTACAGAGGAAAGCATCTCATGACTTTTGCAGATAACCATGACGTCACGCGGCTTGCTTCCATATTGACAAACAAGCGGCATATCCCCCTTGCTTACGGACTTTTGTTCGGTATGCCGGGTATTCCCTGTATTTATTACGGAAGCGAATGGGGAGAGGAAGGAACGAAATCACCTGATAATGATTATGCCTTAAGGCCTTGTTTCGATGCGCCTAAGCCAAACGATCTCACCGATCTGATCCGCCGCCTGATCGCTCTTCGCAGAGAAAGCGATGCGCTGTGCAGCGGTTCTTATCGAAATATCGTTATTACAAATCATCAGCTTATTTTCGAGCGCAAAACAGAAAAAGAGCAATTCCTTGTTGCCGTCAACGCATCCGACTGTGAATTCACAGCCGGACACCATGAGTTAAACGGCACATATGAACAGATCCTTTCCTTTGAAAACGAAACGATCACAAGCGGCAAGGACACTTCCGTACAGGAACTTAACGGACAGCTCGTCCTGCCCGCATACAGCATCCGGTATTTAAAAAGAGCTTTATAAAAGTCTTATATGATCCAGCGGGCATGGCTTCCATGGCCGCTTTTTGTCACAGTCAGCTTCCAGTCGATCTGCTCTTTCAATTCATTGACATGAGAAATGATACCTACAAGTCCTTTTTCTCCTGCAAGTTCTTTCAAGATACGGATCGCCCTCTCCCGCGACTGATCATCCAAAGAACCGAATCCTTCGTCTACGAACATCGTCTCCAAACTCACCGCTCCGGCTGTGTTCTGAATGATATCCGCAAGTCCTAACGCCATTGACAACGCCGCCATAAATGATTCTCCGCCTGACAGAGATTTTACGTCGCGGACAGAATCTGTCACCAGATCGTACACATCCAGATCTAATCCGGCCTGCCCCTGACTGCTTAAATCTTTCAATTCCCGACACTGCAGGATAAATCCTCCGGAAGTCATTTTGGCAAGCCTTCGGTTCGCCGCTTGTATGATCTGCCGGAAATACTTTCTCTGAACATACGTCTCAAAATCAAGCTTCACACTGCCTGTCAAACTTCCGTTCGCCGTCCTGCTCAGATTACCGACAACTTCATACTTTTCCCGAAGTTCCTCCTCTGCCGCAAAATACTTTTTAAGGCTGTCACAGGCGCTTTGATGGGTAATATTTTTCCCGTGAATCTCCAGTTTTCGCACATTCTTTTCTTTCAAAAGCATATCTGTCTCATTTTTCTTTCTGACGTCACTTTCCGTCTCCTGCCGCCTTTTACCGTTTAACTGACCTTTCAATGTCTCAACACTGCTTTTCTTTTGAACGACCAGACTTTCATACGTCTTTACTTGATCGTTCATCTGCCTCCAGCCTTCGATCCATTTTTTCGCCTCCCGGTATTCCTCCTGATCCGCAAACCGCTGCTTTCGTATCTCCTGACGAAACATTTCCTGTTCCTGCTCGAACCGCTCTTCCAGTTCCGTTTTCTGTAAAACCAGATTTTCCGCCCGCCCTGCCTGACGTTGGTTTTCTTCTGCAGTTTTTCTGTATGCGTCCTGAAGCTTTTTCAAATTCGATCTTTTTTGCGCAAGCAGGCTCTCATATTCTGCAAGCCGGTCTTCCGCCTGTTTTTCATCTTCCCGAGAATACCTTTCTCCAAAAAGCGCTTTTTCTTCTGTTTCAAATTGTGCGCGAACTTCCTGATATTTTTCCTGTGCCGCCGCTCTCTTTCGCTCCGCTTCATCACGGATCTTTTTCGCCTCTTCTACTGTCTTTTCATCGACTCCGCCTTCGGAAATTTTCGCCTTATGCGGATGATGCACCGACCCGCACACAGGACACGGAGAACCTTCCTTAAGTTCTTGTGCAAGAATCCCCGCCTGTTCGCCGAAAAAGATTCTGTATTTTTCTTCATAATCTTCCGACGCCGCTTTACACTGATCTATGCAGCGTGTCATCTGAACTGTCTGTTTCTCATACTCTGCTTTTAATTTCCGTACTTTTGCATATCTGGGAAGAATCTCACGCAAACGCACGATCTGTTCTCGAAGCTTCGGTTCGATCCGATCCATCTCACTCTCCGCCTGCTCCGCATCTTCTTTCAGCCTGTTCTCCCGCTTACTGTG
>ENA-OPBF01002217-OPBF01002217.1-human-gut-metagenome-genome-assembly--contig:-NODE-2217-length-11265-cov-3.492417_pt1 | contig 11265 bp, 12 predicted proteins | sample MGYA00241067_ERZ501450 | MGnify/ENA primary metagenome ERZ501450 (study PRJEB25962, sample SAMEA2042516) | human gut metagenome | biome: human gut; feature: human-associated habitat; material: faeces... | reverse complement strand
ACATCTCCTGTCTTGAAGGATACATATAGTACTTGTCCTTGTGTTTTGAAGGACAATTCCTGTGGTATCTTGTAGCCAGCACTCCTATCATAATGCTCTCTTGGCATGAAATTATCTGTCATGCTTCTAAGGCATACACCAGTCTTACATTCCTTAATCTGATTAATCTGAATACAATTACAGGGTAGCCTTCCCCTAAAATCCTCTATATGTATTGTTTCTTCTCTGTCTTCAAAAAGTTTAGGCATTCCAAACACTCCCAAGAAATCAATTGTATATTGCACAGCTTGCTCAAGAGTTACATCTTGGAGAAGAGGATGCCTTAGTACTCTACTTAGGGCTTCTCTTATATTTATATAGTTATATTCTTTTATCATATTATTCTCCAAATAAATAATTCCACACATCATAACCAGCAGCTGTATAACCCATAGCATCTAATGTAGTATCTATAGCATTTCTATACCTTCCAAACCAAGGGGTACTTCTAACAATATTAGTACCTCCAATAATACCTGCTGCATCCCCTGCTAATTCTGCATTATTAACCCATGAAGTATCTCCTTGCATTAATTGAGCAATGTCAGCACCAAAACCTATAGTACTCATAGTAGTTTGTCCTTTATCCATTTTAGTAAGTAGTTTATCTGTGGTTTCTCTTACTTTGCCAGCAGGACTACTTGTACTATATACAGGATGACCATGTCTACTGGTAGTTCTACTTAATCTTCTAGCTACTGCATTAGTACCTTTTAAAGCCCCTTTAGTTAGAAAATAAGCACCCGATAATAATTCAGCTGCTGTAGTTCCTGCTTCTATACCTAACTTATAAGGTGCCCATTTATCTTTGGCTTCTTGTTCTTGTTTAGCAGAAGCCTCATTTATATTAATACCTCTAAGAGAATTAGCTTGGTCATGTAATGCACCCATTACTAATTCTATATCTTTAGAATAATCTTTATTAGAAGATTCAGTGCTTTTACTTTTATATTCACTTAGATTTTTATCTGATTGTCTACTTCTAATTAGAAGTTGTATTTGAGCATCTGTATAATGAGGGTATTGCTCTCTTAATTGCTGCTCTATAGGACCTCCTTCTTCAAACTTATTCCTGATTTCTTTAAGATTAGTAATACCATTAGCAACACCTACTTTTATTATAGCTGCCCTTTCTCTCATAGAAAGCTCTTCCCATTTCTTCATAACTTAAAAGCATCTATTTTTCCTTCTTTTATTTTTTGTTTTAATCTTCTCTTCAGTTCTCTATTAATATTAAATTCATAGAAAACCTGATTATTATAATCTGCTAAGTGCTTATTATAGTAGACTTTAAAGATTTCTTTTTCCTCCACTTTAACCAGTGTTTTATTCTTATAGGCTTCTTCATCTTCATACCATAATTTAAGTGTTCTATCCCAATCTATAGGCAAGTTAGTTTTAACCTTTTCACCATCAAAACTAACTCTCACATCATATTTCCTTAGCTCTATTCTGCCCATTCTATGTGGTAACTTAATATCATTACCATGAAGGAAACTATCAGCTAAGTAGTCATTGACTTTCCTTACAATACTATAGAACTCATGTTCTGTAAGACATCTTCCTATATTGAGCCAGTTATTCTTTCTTATCCACTTATAGGCATCATATACACCATAGGAACCTCTAACCTTATGAACTCTTGGCTCATTCACTTTTTTAATGGAGTTTAGGAAATCAACCAATCCTTTATCCTTCTCTTCTTGACAAGACTCCATAACTCACTATTTAGTTGCTACTTCTGACAACTCATCCTTTGCATCATTGGATTCATCCTTAGGTCTGTACTCAGCACCTAATAACTCCTTAACTACAAGTTCAATCATAGGAGGTATAAGAGCATCCTCAATAGGGAAAGTCTTATCTAATACATCACATACTGTATCACCATTCTCATCAGGGCACTGCAATTCTGATGCAGCCTGTGGGTCTTCAAATATACCTGTCATTCTTGCCTTTTCAAGATACAAGTACTGTGGATTGAAAGACTTAAAGTATAGGTAATTATCTGGACCAATAGAAGCATAGATGATATTTTTCAGATACTTATTATATCCCACATATCTCATCCTTTCTCTACTTACATAAGTAATCTCCCCTTGATAATAATCAACTGGGTACACCATAGGATTACCTATCTTCATTAGGAAAGGTATCTTCTCCTTACTTCTTAGATAAGAACCACCTTCACAAGGCTCACCTGATATAGCAGGTACCTCAATTAAATCCAAGCATATAGTCTGATAGTTACTCTCAGGTATCTGCTTCTTTACATCTGAATATCTCTGTTTCAGTAAGAATGTCCTATACTTGCCAAGTAGAAACATAACATGCTCCTCTGTGTATAGGGCATCATCTGAGTACAGTTTCAATTCATCAAGTACCATGTAGGTTAATTCTTTATATGTACTCATAACATCATTATTTACTATAACTAAAAATCCTTGTGCAAAGGTAAGTAATTATTATCAGTTACACAAGGATTTTACTATTTTTATGTCAGAAGTATTAATGTAATAATTATACTGACTTGCCTGTACAAGAGATTGAAGTGTTTGCTATATACTCTGGATAAGGTATTAAGCAAGTAGAACCATATAGACAGTATAGGGCACTATCTAAAATTCTATACTCTTCTTCTGTTATAAAGGACTTACAATCACTCTCAAGCAAATCATATATGAATATCAGCACCAATAGTTTATCTACCTCTGAATAACTCATATATCCTAACTTTGATAGGACATTGAAATATCTTGTAAGTGATTCATTAAGTACCTTGTCCATAGCATCCACAATTAGGGGTTATCACTGAATCTTTAATTCCCATAAAGAATCTCTTCCAATACTTTATTGCCTCAGTATAATGACCTGTCTTTACAGCAAGTTCAAATGCCTTATATTGAAGTATATAGTTGATGAAATTTTTAGGGATAGAACAAGTGTCACTCAATTCTTTAATGTAACTAAAGGCATGTTGGTACAGAGGATAAAGGTTAGATACAACTCCTAATGTAGTAATATTATCCATCCCACAAGGAGTATTTGCAGCAGGTGTGCCCTTAGTCCTAATATACACGAAGAAAAGATTGTCATTAAGAGTTGGTAATAGGTCTCCTGTTCCCAGTTCTAATCTGACAGATTTTGAGTTACCATCAATAGTCTTTGTATATGCAACCTCACTACTTGGACCAGACTCAACAAAGGTATCTTGAGTATCTATCTGTATAGTATCAAGATATACATTTGTGTAATACTCTAAGTCCTTGACAGATACATCTATAATCAGCTTTTGCCCATCAGGGGTTATTCTTAACTCTTGAAATGTTACCATAATCAAATGTTTATATAAAAAGAAAGGGAGGCTAAATAGCCTCCCTTATAAATTTGTTTAGCTTGCTGACACATTAAGAGTAGCTATAGTTAAACCTGTAGCAGTATTAATTGCAGAGATAATACTGTTAGCAAGAGCATTACTTGCTTGGTTATTAGCTCCTACCTTTGGTACTACAAGAGTGATTGTCTTTTCAGACTTTTGTACACTCTCATTGCTACCTACATAAGCATAATGAATATCAATCACATTATACTTAACAGTTGGGTCTACAAGGTAAGTAGTAGGAATATTGTTAGGGAATCCAATTCCTCTATGAATATCACCTCTCTCACCCATGCAGAAGTATTCAAGGTCTGCAATAGTCTTACCATTGCCAATAGAACCACTTGTGCCCTCTGTTAGAGTAGCCCAATGTCTTTCATCACCATTTACTGTAACAGGTACTGATTGTACTGTGAAGTAAACAGGAGTCTGTGCCATAACTCCAAGTCTCCAAGGTTGCTCTACCTCAGTAATTCTAATGCTATCAATATCTGATACAACTGCTGAAGTTCTATCATAGTATGGGTTAGTAGTATTACTCTTACCATTATCCTTAGTAGTAGGAGTTACTACCATGTAACCATTAGAGTCAAATCCTCCCTTACTCTTAGTAGCCTTACTATGTACTTCAATCTTAATCAGAGGTACTACCTCTCTACTGAAGTTCTTAGCAATTGACTGAGCAAGAACCTTATAGAACTCATCTGCATCCATACCAGCATAGGCATGAACCATACCATACTTAAAGTACTGGTCTTCATCAGACATACCTACATACTGTCTAAATGCAATTCTTAGGATGTAATCCTGTCCTGCAACAGGAGAACCACCATTTACATTTGAGTCAAGTGCTACAGTAACTGACTTAATATCATAAGCCATATCTGCTGCATCAGTAGCCTTTGCATATAGTATATTCTTTATGTCAATAAGGTCACTTCTCATCAGATTATCAGCTCCTTTATACTCAAAGTACAGGTGATTTTTGGAAGTATCACTTTTCACAGCAATAGTACCAGCAGTATCTGATGCAAGTACATGTCCACTTGTTTTCACACCTGTTGCTACATAAAGCTGTCTTACTTGATTTGTACTAAATGTTGCCATTTTAATTTAATATTAAATTATACAATAGTTTTATTCTTTTCCTGTATTTGGAACCCTACTTATGATGGCAAGTTTTACTGCTCTCTCAAGTATAGCTCTATGTATTACAGGGTTCAATTCACATTCTGTTTTTACACTTATGCCATTGATTGACAGATTATCTGTCAAATTAGTTAATATAATGGGAGCAGGTCTTGAAAGGTATCTAACAAGATAACTCTCCACATTATACTTTGATACTATCTCTACTACCTTACCACTCAAATCAAGCCTTAAAGCTCTTCTTTCATTAGTGCCCCTGAAAGGATTCTTTCTTATTCTATGGTACTCATCCTGAGTAATTGGTATTACAGAGATGTCTTCACCACTCATACATCCTAATCCATCATCCTTCAAATTAACTGCTTCATAGGTTATGAACCATAAGTCATCAGGTAATTCAAAGAATACTGAGGATTTGGATAGTCCTGTATATCCTACTTTCTTATCAGTAGTTGTGTAAGTCTTTATTAGGTCACTCAAGTATCTTCTGATTTCCTCAGTCCTCTCAAATGAGTCTCCAAATGGATTCTTACCATTATACATACCTATCACTATCTCTTCTTGAGCATTAGTGAGAAATACAGATTTCTCATATTCATCGAGGGTAATGAGTAGTCTATGCTCCTCTCCATAAGGAGGATTATCACTGTAACTATTTAGTAAGGTGTCAAACTCATTAGAAAATTCTTCAGTTGTCATTATTCACTTCTTTGACCAAGTTCTACACTACTCTTCAAGTCTCCTATGTAAGCAGACTTTGCAAGTTCTACTGCTCTTTGAAGAATTTCTGGATGAAGAATAGGGTTTAATTCACATTCTGTAATGGTTTTTATTCCCTCAATAGACACATTAGAATATTCATCAGCCAGATTTGCAAGTATGATAGGCTTTGGTCTCTTCACATATCTAATCTTGTAATCAGTCAAAGTACTATCATATTTAATGACTACCTCAGAGATAAAATCAACCCCACCAGTAGATTGGAATAATCTCCAACCTTGATTCTTTAGGGGCTGCTTCCAAGGCTTAGACATAAGTCTTGCATACTCTTCATAATTCATAGGAATTATACTAATCAGTCTCTTAACTCCATCTACAGTACTAATGCCTGTCTCATTCAACATAAATAGAATATCTTTAGGCATTTTGTAGAGCTTGCTTCTATCATCAAATTTGACATATCCCTCAACAGAGGTTTGTTGTGATGGTTTAGCAACAGTTATCAGAGTAGAAAAATCTATATGTCTCTTGGCACTTTCATCAAATCCCTGTCCATACTTATTGCCCTTAGGATTGAAATAATTTTTCAATATCTCTGATTGAGCCTTAGTTAGAAAGACAGACTTCTCATACTCATCAAGACCTGGAGCCTGATTGCTCATTATATTGTTATACAGAACATCAAATTCATTAGAAAATTCCTGTGTTGTCATACTCTTTTTCTTACTTCAGCTTAGCTTCCAAAGCAAACTTAACTTCTTGATGCTTAGGAGAGTTTAAGTATTTAGCTGCTACATTCAATGTAGGCTCTTCATTAGCCTCACAAAGTGGAGTATTATCCTTTCTCAAGTATAGGTAATTACCCCTATTAGAAATCAGACCTGCCTCTATAGCTCTCTTAATAAGAACCTTTGTAGAAAGCATTGGGTCAGTAATAACCTTCAAGAATATCTTGCTATCAGCCTGTATCAAGCTATTAACCTTAGTCTGTAAGAACTCAAGTTTAGCAGTCTGTGATGTAGGTCTACCATCAATGGTCTCAACAATAACTCTTAATGTATCAACATCATCCTCAATCTTACCAAACTCTTTGTAGCACATCATTGTAGTGCTCATATTATTCTTAGCAACCTTAGTCTCTTCACCCTCAGAAATGATAACAAACTGGTAAGTAGCCTTAGGAGTATCTTGCAATGCTTGCAATGAAGGAGCAATATAATCCTTGTTGGCTAATAGTATCTTATATCTGATATAATCCTCTGGGTCAGATAGATTGAAGTAGTTATCCTGCTTTGTCAATCTTACCTTATTGATACCATTCTCATTGGAATCATCCCAGAAGTTATCTACCTTCTTATAGATACTTAGTGCATTATATTCAAGACCCATTATTTCCTCAAGAAATGCCTTTTCCTTGTCTGTAAGGACATTAACAAACATACCTGAAGATAATCTTGGTACTACAAATGTTCTAACTGCACCTTCTGCCATACCTCCTGACAACACATGCTTAGGGTTATTACCCCACATACCTGTCAGCTTAGGCACATGTCTTACAATAATTCTCTCATTTCTCAGACAACTAACTAAAGCAGATTCATCTATTTCCACCTTATTTTGTGTCTTCTTAGGGCTTTTTACAGTAGCCTCTTCTTTTGGTACTTCCTGAAGTGGAGTTTCTGTATTGTCTATATCAAAGTCAGGTACAGTATAATCCACCTTCTCTTCCATTTTCTTTTCTGCCATATCTTCTCCTTAACTTTTTGAAATAAAATAAGGGAAGTAGGAGCTTATCCTACTCCCCTTTTATCATTAGCCCTGTAGAATTGCAGGGATTAGTGACATAGTTCTTGTTGGGTCAAGAACACAGATACCAAGAGTAGCCATTCTGTGAATTACAGCAGAATCCTCATCAAATGACATGTAAGGATTACCCTTTTGACCTGTGAATGGGTTTCTTAGACCCCATTGATAACCTCTGTACTCATTGTCACCCTTAATCTTACACTTAAAGATATTAGGTTGGTCCATAGTACCAATGTACATAATATCATATCTGTAAGAGAATGCAACACCTCCATTTGGATGGAGTATCTTGTTTCTTACTGGGTCATCATAGAATGGGTCTACATCAATCTTAACTCTAACACCATTAGGAGCCTTATACTCAACAAATTGGAAACCAGCACTCAATGAGTTTTGGTGCAACTTAGACTGAGTCTTTTGAATAACACCAATAGAGCTGTTGTCAAGAACAAATTGTGTCCAACCTGATACTGTCTTTAGTACTTCCTTGTGGAATTGGATAGCACCTCTTTCACCAGTCTTAATCAAGAAGTATCTGTCTCCAAAGCCTAACTTAGAAGCAGAAAGCTCATATAGAGCATCTTCAAGAAGCTTCAAGCTGAATGTGTTGTAATACATAGTATTAGCAACTTCCATCTGCTCAAACAGACCAGCACCTGTCTTAATAACATTACCAGACTTACCAAAGTTCATGTACTCACCATTGGCATTTCTGTTGCTTCTACCAAATGCAAGTGCATTGTTCTTGTACTCAGAGAATTGCTGTTCTACTTCCCAATCTACATTGTGCATCCACATTGTAGCAACTGACTTAGTATATCTACCCTCAGTTTCCTTAACAATAGGAATACCTACAGCCAGCTTCTTGTTCAACATAGAACCTGGAACCTTGTGTTGGATTCTTACTACAGACCACTCATTTCTCATAGAAACAGGGCTTGTAAATCTTACATCACCAACCTTTCTTGAAAGTTCCTTCTCAACAAATGCAGCTTCAACTGAGAATCTTTCACCTGCAAGCAATCTTTCAGCAGGAACACCTACTGTATTACCACCAGCAAGCTCTACCTTATACACTGCATTAGTACCCTCCATTCTTGGGTCTCCAAGTATTCTGAACTGATAGATTTCATTCAGATTACCTACAATGTATTCACCATCAGCAAACCAATCCTCAGGGAATACCAAATAGAAGGGAGCAGTGCCTACTCCAATCATACCATTGGCACCTGTAACAACAGTACCATTTTCATCTCTTGCCTCTACAAGAGGAATGTTTCTCCTTGAAGAACCAATAACATCCCAGTAGTATTCATTATCATCCTCAAACTCTCTTGTTGGGAATTGATTTAGGAATGTGTCAAGTGTCTTTCCTCTGTAATAAGCCAACAGTTGCACCATTAGGTTTGTAGCCTTCTGTGGAGCTAACTGAAAGATAGAACCAAGGTGGTTTTCCTTAGTAAGACCCTTCCAGTGTTGGAAGCCTACCATTTGAAACTTACCTAATTTTCCAGCCATAAATAATTTAATTTATCAGTTATTTTACTCTATACTATAGGCTTAGACATCAAGATTCCACCCTTTTCCTATGAAAGATTCAGGGTCCTCATCAACTCCACTGACAAACTTTAGATTACCATCTGAGGTTCTTGCTGTGTTGTTGAGAGTATGTTCCAGCTCTCTAAGACCTTTCTTTACTTCTTTCTTTACTTTACCTTTCACCAAACCATCAAGGTTCTTAAAGCCATTAGTTAGTGTGAAAAGTAACCCAATGTTCTTTAGGAAGTCTGTTCTGTTCTCCATCTCATACTTTTGGATGGCAGTAAAGTACTCTCCTGTCTCTGGGTCTTTATACACAGGCTTAGCTATGTTATCATAAATCTTCTGTCTTGTTGATTTATCTATTGATAAATCCCCAAACACATCCTTGTCATTAAGGATTGATGATTTAAGCTTTTCAGCCTGTTCCTTTCTTTCTTTCTCTTCCTGTTCTGCTTCTGACTTAGCCTCATTGATAAGCTCATCATACTTATCTTTGAAGAAGTCAATATTACTTTTCAAAGCCTCTTTTGCATCATCAATATCAGTACCAGCATTGAAAGACTTTTGCACTTCTCTTGCAGCTCTTTCCTTACTATAACCTCTATTGATAAAGTCTTGATAAATCAGGTCTTTTCTAAGTTTTTCTCCCTTATCACCTTCATCAGAGATATTCTCCTCCTTAATAGAATCAAGGAAGTTTATAGTATTCTCATACTTTCTAATCTCTGTAGGTTCAACTCCAGCATTCAAGGCTTCATCAATTCTTTTCTGTCTTTCATCAAGACCTGCCTTTATCTGTTGGTCAATTAAATCTCTAAAGTCTTCAGGGTCTTTAACCTTAGATAAGCCCTCATCATCAAGGTCTGGGAAGATACCTTCCTCTTTCAAGGCTTTGGCAATGGAAGAGTAGAAGTTTTTGGGAGAAGTACCATCCCCTTTAGGAGTGGTATCTTCCTTTTCCTCTGTATTTTCTTTTCCACTACCTACGCTCTCTGGTGTATCAGTAAATAAGTTATCTACATCAACAACCTCAGTAGTTTCTTCTTTATCCTTATCTGGCTCCTCCTCTTTCTTAGGAGGCTCCCCATTTGCAGGTGGGGTATCCTGTGTATCCTCATCTTCTACAAACAGATTCTCAATTTCCTCTGCTCCTAAGATGTTATCTAAGCTAAGTTCTTCTTCCATACTCTTCTACCTTTTTGTTCTTAAAACAGTGCAAAGGTAAGTAAAGTTTTGCATATCTACAACATGGTAAATGAAAATACATGTAGTAAGTAAGTTTTTTATTAACATTAATAATTTGCTTATGTGATAAATTGTTAGTATCTTTGCATAATCAAATCATAAAAAAAAAATATGGAATACTGGAAAGATTTATTAGGATATGAGGGTGATTACCTCATTAGCTCTACAGGTAAAATTAAAACAATTAGAAAGAGAGTAAAATCTGGTAACGGGGGTTACAGGATTATAGAAGAAAAGATAAAAATGCCCAATTCTAAAGGGATAGTATCTATTAAAGGACATCCTTATAACATAGATTCTCTTCTTCTACAAAATTTCCCACAGGAGTATATGACGAAATTTAATAGGGAAACTACTATAATTAGAGAAGAATGGAGAGATATTAAGGGATATAAAGGATTATATCAAGTGAGTAGTCTTGGGAGAGTCAGAAGCTTACCAATTGTAACTGAAGCTATACAGCAGAATACAACAAGGAAAGGAATAGCAATAACCATAAATGTACCTCAAGTGAAGCTTGGAAGAGTATTGAAACTCAATAATGTAGGAGTAAAATGTTCAGATGGGTACATGAAAGGAGTTACTTTATCTAAACTTGGACATAATAAAAGATTTCTCGTGCATAGGCTTGTAGCAGAAGCTTTTATTCCTAATCCTAACAACTTGCAAGAAGTAAATCACAAGAACAGAGATAGGTCTGATAATACTATAGGTAATCTTGAGTGGATTTCTCCTGAAGAGAATAAGGCTCATGCCCATATAAGCAAGGAGGTACTTATAGAGTTATATAAGTTATCAATACAAGAAGGTCAATCCACTGAAGCTATGTTAAAGACTCTTATAAGTAACTATAAAAAGAAAGGGTAAGATTACCTCTTACCCTTACCTTTTCCTTTACAACCACATTTCTTTGCCATAACTATAGAATTTTAATGGTTATTTTTTCACCTTTATCATGCTTGTCTTTAAGGAGCTTGTATAGCTCTTTGAAAGTTTCTCTGCTGTTTATTACCTGACCTTTAACTTTATTGACACCTACTAATAGGCATCCTGCTGAGTCTTTGTCAGTATTACCAGCGTGAATAAGTATTCCATCAAATCCCTTTACATTAAGTAATCTTGGTACCTTACCATTACATACTTGCTTGTAAAAACTATTAGTACAATACTTAGGAGAGATAACATCTAAGGTAATTTCATAAGTACCTTTTGGGATAGCTGTAATTGAGGGCTTTTTCAATTCCCTAATCTTAGCTATGCTCATAGAGTCATCTAACCCCCTATCAGCATCTTCAAGTACATTGCAAAACCACTTCCCATCAATAGTAAGATTACTTATGGTGTAGCTCTGCTTCTTCCATTTCCTATCTACTATCAGTTCCATT
>ENA-OPBF01002209-OPBF01002209.1-human-gut-metagenome-genome-assembly--contig:-NODE-2209-length-11309-cov-2.158077_pt1 | contig 11309 bp, 7 predicted proteins | sample MGYA00241067_ERZ501450 | MGnify/ENA primary metagenome ERZ501450 (study PRJEB25962, sample SAMEA2042516) | human gut metagenome | biome: human gut; feature: human-associated habitat; material: faeces... | reverse complement strand
ACCGCCACGGAAGCCATCAATGGCAATAATATCAGCGCCACTGCGGGCAATACCACTTGCGATAGCTGCAATATTATGGACAGCCGCAACTTTGACAATGACAGGTTTTTTGTATTTAGTAGCTTCTTTCAGTGAGAAAACAAGCTGACGTAAATCTTCAATGGAATAAATATCATGATGCGGAGCAGGAGAAATAGCATCAGAACCTTCAGGAATCATACGGGTACGTGATACATCACCGATAATTTTTGTGCCGGGAAGATGTCCCCCAATGCCTGGTTTTGCACCTTGTCCCATTTTTATTTCTATTGCAGCACCTGCTTTTAAATAATCTTCGTAAACGCCGAAACGTCCGGAAGCTACCTGTACAATAGTATTTTTTCCATAGCAGTAAAAGTCTTCATGCAATCCTCCTTCACCGGTATTATATAATATTCCGAGCTCTGTTGCTGCCAGAGCAAGAGATTTATGAGCGTTATAGCTGATAGATCCGTAGCTCATAGCAGAAAACATAACAGGCATGGAGAGTTCCAACTGGGGAGGCAGTTTGCAGTCTAATTTCCCATCTGCTGTACGATTTACTTTGGAAGGCTTCTTTCCAAGATAAACACGGGTTTCCATGGGTTCGCGCAAAGGATCAATGGAAGGGTTTGTTACCTGTGAAGCGTTAATAAGGATTTTGTCCCAGTATACAGGTAGTGATTTAGGGTTTCCCATGGAAGATAAAAGGACACCGCCGCTGTTTGCCTGTTTATAAATCTCATTTATTGTGTCTCCGGACCAGTTGGAATTTTCCCGCAGGTTACAGTCACTTTTTATGATTTTTAATGCTCTGGCAGGGCAGAATGAAACACATCTCTGACAGTTGACGCATTTTGACTCATCATGCTTCATAACCTTATGTTCTTTGTCGTAGCTGTGAACTCCATTGGCACATTGGCGTTCGCATATCCGACAGGCAATACATCTGTTTTCATTTCTGACTACTTCAAATTCCGGATAGATAAATTCTATACTCATTAAAATGCACCTTCCTTTACTTTTATAATGACCGGTTCACCACCTGCAGGAGACCATATTTTTTCAGCGTTTGGTTCCATGGTTCGGATAGCAGATTCTTCGCTGGCAATGAATACTTTGTCATTTTTTTCACCGACAACCATAGAACGCAGTTTGAGGCGGTCGTTGAGTGCCATCAGCCCCCCGTTAAATCCGAAAACAATCGAAAAAGGACCGGTTACCAGCAGACTTGGGAACATAGTTCTGAGATAAGTGTGTTTTTGCTGATCTTCCAAATCTGTTTTTGTTGCAATGGTGCTCCAGAAGGGCGCAGCAATGACGCTTGCGGCTTCACCGAGGGTGAGACCCTGTATACGGAGCAGATAATCCATGATGTAGGTAATGACTTCCGTATCGGTTTGGAGTGTGCATTTGTAGCCGAACATTTCCATAAAACGGCGATTTGCATCATAAGATGAAATTTCACCATTATGCACAATAGAATAATCAAGCAGTGTAAAGGGGTGTGCCCCGCCCCACCAACCGGGAGTATTTGTTGGATAACGTCCGTGAGCGGTCCAGGAATACCCCTCATATTCCTCCAGTTTATAAAACATTCCTACATCTTCAGGAAATCCCACTGCTTTAAAAGTTCCCATGTTTTTTCCACTGGAGAAAACATAGGCGCCGGATATTTCCGCATTTATTTTCATGACCGTTCGGGCAACAAATTCCTTTTCGTCCAATTGCAGAGAAGTTAAAACAGATTGCAGAGGAGCAACAAAATACCGCCATATAATAGGCTCATCTGTAATCGCTGGTATCTTGCGGGTTGGAATGATTTCGGACTGGACAATTTCAAATTGCTCCTTTAAGAAAGCTTCGCATTTCTTTCTTGTATCTCGGGTATCAAAAAATATATGTAATGCATAAAAACCTTTATAATCGGGGTAAATGCCATAACCGGCAAAACCTCCTCCTAATCCATTAGAGCGGTCGTGCATGGGTTTCATGGAATTTGTAATCATTTCACCGGACATTTTCTTTCCGTCTTTGGAAATTACTGCTGAGATTGCACATCCGGAAGGAATTCTCACCTGACCTTCAATTTTCATATTATCTGCACCTTCCTTTCAGTATAAATGAAAAACAAAGGCATCCATTTTAAGGGCAGAAAAATTCTACACAAAAAATGAACGCCTTTGCTCATATTCCATATATACAGCCTATGATAAGTTTTGTCAAGAGAGATCTTTCATGAAATGAGAAAAATGAAAAAGATTGTGCAACAGAAAAAAGGGGTTGACAAATAATTTTATCGGGTGTATTATCCAACACGTAAAGGCAAGGGCGTCTTTGAGATATAGTTCTCAGAGGCGTTTTTTATTTTAATATAAAAGGCAAGGATGTCTTTCAGATACAGAGAAAAGTATCGGGAAAGATATTCTTGCCTTTTTAAATTGAGAGGAGTGGCATTATGAAAAATATTTCAGACTTTTTTGGATGTATGGTTTTTGATGACAGAGTGATGAAAGCAAATTTATCAGCTGAGGTTTACAACTCCTTAAGAAAGACCATTGATAAGGGAGCAAAACTTGATATTAGCGTGGCAAATGCGGTTGCAGCAGCAATGAAGGACTGGGCAGTTGCAAATGGCGCCACGCATTATACACATTGGTTTCAGCCGCTTACCGGTGTAACGGCAGAAAAACATGATAGCTTTATTTCTCCATCTCCGGATGGAGGCGTGATTATGGAATTTTCCGGAAAAGAACTGATTAAAGGTGAACCGGATGCATCTTCTTTTCCATCAGGTGGATTGCGTGCAACCTTTGAGGCAAGAGGGTACACAGCATGGGATCCTACCTCTTACGCATTTATCAAAGGAAAAACATTATGTATCCCCACAGCGTTCTGTTCTTATGGCGGAGAGGCATTGGATAAGAAAACACCATTACTTCGCTCTATGGAGGCATTGAACAGGCAGGCACTTCGTATTCTCCATCTGTTTGGAAACGATGATGTGAAATGTGTACGTACTTCTGTAGGACCGGAGCAGGAGTATTTCCTCATTACAAAGGAAATGTATGAACAGAGAAAAGACCTTCGATTTACAGGACGAACTCTTTTTGGAGCAAAACCACCGAAGGGACAGGAGATGGATGATCATTACTTTGGTGTGATTAAGCCTAGGGTTGCTGCATATATGGAAGAATTAAATGAAGAACTATGGAAATTGGGTATTCTGGCTAAAACAGAACATAATGAAGTGGCTCCGGCACAGCATGAATTAGCTCCTATTTATACCACAACTAATATTGCAACAGACCATAATCAGCTGACAATGGAAGTTATGCAGAAGGTCGCAGAAAAAAATGGACTTGTATGTTTACTTCATGAGAAACCATTCGCAGGTGTAAACGGTAGTGGAAAACATAATAACTGGTCGATTGCGACAGACAAAGGTGTAAATTTATTGTCACCAGGAGAGACTCCTTATGAAAATGCACAGTTTTTATTGTTCTTATGTGCAGTTATTAAAGCAGTGGATGATTATCAGGATTTGCTGCGGCTTTCAGTTGCAACTGCAGGAAATGATCACAGATTGGGGGCGAATGAGGCACCTCCGGCAGTTGTTTCTGTTTTTCTTGGAGATGAATTGAATGCAGTACTGGAAGCTATTGAGACAGGTGTCACGTATGAAGGAACGAAGAAGACTCAGATGAAGTTGGGAGTAGATGTGCTTCCAAAATTTAATCGAGACACTACAGACCGCAATCGTACTTCTCCATTTGCATTTACCGGAAATAAATTTGAGTTTCGCATGTTGGGATCATCTAACAGTATCGCATGTGCAAATATTATGCTCAATAGTGCAGTGGCAGAAAGCTTGAAAATTTATGCGGACAGGCTGGAAAAAGCAGAGAATTTTGAGGATACACTACATGAAATGATCAGAAAAACGATTAAAGATCATAAACATATTATTTTCAACGGCAATGGCTATGATGATACATGGATTAAAGAAGCAACAGAAAAACGAGGATTGCTTAATTATCGTACAACACCAGACTGTATGCCTCATCTTTTAGATGAAAAAAATGTACGGATGTTGACATCTCATAAAATATTTTCAGAGGCAGAATTAAAGTCCAGATGTGAAATTATGCTGGACAACTATTGCAAAACGGTATTAATTGAAGCAAATACTATGATTGACATGGCAAAAACAGAAATTGCTCCGGCAGTAAGTTCCTATGTCCTTGAACTGGCGAATACAGCAGTGGCAAAGCAAACAGTAGATGCATTGATTTCCTGCAGATATGAAAATGATTTATTAAAGAAGCTATCCAGACTGGAAGAGCAGATTGCAGTCAGAGCAGAAGAGCTGGAAGATGCTGTATTGAAATTACAGAGCGCCGGAGATATTGAAGAAGAAGCTTATATGATAAGAGATATAATTTTAAGTAAAATGTGTGAACTCCGAGTTGCCTGTGACGAGGCGGAAACAATGACAGCAAAGAAATACTGGCCGTTTCCAACTTACAGTGACTTGTTGTTTGGCGTAAAATAAATCAGTATTTAGTAAATTACGGAGGTATATTCATATGTGTTCTATTATGGGTTATTGCAGCCGCAGCATTTCTTTTTATGATTTTATGAAAGGGTTTGAAAAGACAAAATCAAGAGGTCCGGATGACAGCCGTGTAGTGAAGACAGAAAAAGGTATTCTCGGATTTCACAGACTTTCAATCATGGGGCTGACCCCGTCTGGTATGCAGCCGTTTCAGTATGGAAAAAATTATGTAGTCTGTAATGGAGAGATTTATGGATTTGAGAAATTAAAGAAAGAACTGTCAGATAAATATACATTTGAAAGTGACTCAGATTGTGAAATACTTTTACCGCTGTATCAGGAATATGGTACAGATATGTTTTCTATGCTGGATGCAGAGTTTGCCTGTATCATTTATGATGGTAAAACAGAAAAATTCATTGCTGCAAGAGATCCTATTGGAATTAGACCATTATATTATGGTTATGACAAAGAAGGAGCTGTTGTTTTTGCCAGTGAATCCAAAAATCTGATAGGAATTGCAAAGAAGATTATGCCTTTTCCACCAGGACACTATTATAAAGATGGCCAATTCATCTGTTATCATGATATTACAAAGGTAGACGAAGTCTGCAACGACAGTATGGAAAAAATTTGTGGAAAAATTCACGATAAGCTTATAACTGCTGTGGAAAAACGTCTTGTATCAGACGCTAAAGTAGGATTTCTGCTTTCGGGTGGACTGGACTCTTCTCTAGTATGTGCAATTGCGGCGAAAAAAACCAAAGAACCAATTAAAACTTTTGCCATTGGTATGAGTGAAGATGCCATTGATTTAAAATATGCAAGGCAAGTGTCAGATTACATCGGTAGTGATCATACAGAAGTGTATATGACACCGCAGGAAGTACTTGCCTCACTGGAAACAGTTATTTATTTATTGGGAACATACGACATCACAACAATTCGTGCCTCTATGGGAATGTATTTGGTGTGTAAAGCAATCCATGAACACACGGATATCCGAGTCCTTTTAACAGGGGAGATTTCTGATGAATTATTTGGATATAAGTACACAGATTTTGCACCAAATGCAGAAGCTTTTCAACGAGAATCTCAGAAACGAATACGTGAAATTCATATGTATGATGTTCTTCGTGCGGACCGCTGTATATCTGTAAATTCATTGGAAGCAAGAGTTCCTTTTGGAGATCTCGATTTTGTAAAATATGTAATGGCAATAAATCCAGAGATGAAGATTAACATCTATGGAAAAGGAAAATATCTGTTGCGTCATGCATTTGAAAAAGATAATTATTTGCCGGAGGAAATTCTTTGGAGAGAAAAAGCTGCATTTTCAGATGCAGTAGGACATTCTTTAGTTGATTATTTGAAGCAATATGCAGAAGATAAGTATACAGATGAAGAGTTTGAAAGCAGATGTGAAAATTATGTACATGCCATACCATTTACCAAAGAATCTTTATTGTACAGAGAAATTTTTGAAAAGTATTATAAGGGACAATCTGAGATGGTCGTAGATTTCTGGATGCCGAATGCGGAATGGGAAGGATGTAATGTAAAAGATCCTTCCGCAAGAGTCCTTGCCAATTATGGTGACAGTGGGAAATAAAAGAAAATCTCGAAATACCTATTGACATAGTAGGTGAAAGGAAATATAATGCAAAAAACAAACCTATTAAATTAGTAGGTAAAAGGAGGATGCTATGTCAACATACAGATTTGAAACACTTCAGCTTCATGTGGGGCAGGAAACTCCTGACCCTGTTACAGATGCACGTGCAGTGCCTATTTATGCAACTACTTCTTATGTTTTTCATGATTGTGCCCATGCAGCAGCTCGCTTTGGACTTGAAGATGCCGGAAATATTTATGGTCGTTTAACGAACTCCACACAGGATGTATTGGAAAAACGTGTTGCTGCTTTGGAAGGAGGTATTGCTGCTCTGGCACTTTCTTCAGGAGCAGCTGCAATTGCTTATACCTTGCAGGCCCTGGGACAAAATGGCGGACATATTGTTGCACAGAAAACAATTTACGGAGGCAGTTATAATCTGATGGCACATACGCTTCCGGGATTTGGAATTACGGCTTCCTTTGTTAATATACATGATCTTAATGAAGTAGAAGCAGCTATTAAAGAAAATACAAGGGCAATTTATATAGAAACTCTTGGTAATCCTAACAGTGATATTCCGGATATTGATGCCTTGGCTGGGATTGCTCATAAACATGGCTTACCTCTTGTAGTGGATAATACATTTGGTACACCATATTTTATTCGACCGATTGAACATGGAGCTGATATTGTAGTGCATTCTGCTACAAAATTTCTTGGTGGTCATGGTACTACTCTTGGAGGAATTATTGTAGACGCAGGAAAATTTGATTGGGCTGTTTCCGGAAAGTATCCGGCAATTGCTGCCCCGAATCCAAGTTATCATGGTGTTTCTTTTGTAAATGCTGCGGGACCGGCAGCGTTTGTTACATATATTAGGGCAATTCTCCTTCGTGATACAGGAGCAAGCATTTCTCCTTTTGCAGCATTTTTACTATTACAGGGAATTGAAACATTGTCACTGCGCTTGGAACGCCATGCAGAAAATACTAAGAAAGTGGTAGAATTTTTAAAAAATCATTCGCAAGTTGAAAAAGTAAATCATCCGTCCCTTCCTTCGCATCCGGATTATTTTCTTTATCAGAAATATTTTCCAAATGGAGGCGCATCTATTTTTACATTCGATATCAAAGGAGGGAAGGAAGAAGCATATAGGTTTATTGATCACTTGCAAATTTTCTCATTGCTTGCAAATGTAGCGGATGTGAAAAGTCTTGTAATTCATCCGGCAACTACAACACATAGCCAGCTTTCACCGGAAGAATTGGAAGAGCAGGAAATTAAACCTAATACAATCCGACTTTCTATCGGAACAGAAAATATAATAGATATAATAGATGATTTACAGCATGGGTTTGATGCGGTAGAATAAAGGAAGGAGAGTTTTGATATGTCAAGAATATATACTTCGGCAGAACAGCTGATTGGGAATACTCCACTTTTGAAACTCACTCAGATCGAAAGAGAGTATGATTTGCAGACAGAAATCCTGGCTAAGCTGGAATATTTTAATCCGGCCGGATCAGTAAAAGATCGTGTAGCAAAAGCCATTTTGGATGATGCGGAAAATACCGGAAAATTAAAACGTGATACAGTTATTATTGAACCAACTTCTGGAAATACAGGTATCGGTCTTGCTTCTGTTGCTGCGGCCAGAGGATATCGTGTCATCCTTGTAATGCCGGACACCATGTCTGTGGAACGGCGACAACTTATGAAAGCATACGGAGCAGAACTTGTACTTAGTGATGGAAAAAAGGGAATGAAAGGCGCTATTGCAAAAGCGGAAGAGCTGGCAAAGGAAATAGCGAATAGCTTTATTCCCGGACAATTTATAAATCCTGCAAATCCCAAAGCCCATAGAGAGAGCACCGGACCTGAAATATACAGAGATACAGATGGGAACGTCGATATCTTTGTAGCAGGAGTAGGTACAGGAGGGACAGTGACAGGTGTTGGAGAATATCTGAAAAAACAAAATGCAGATATTCAGATTGTAGCTGTCGAGCCAGAATCTTCCGCTGTACTTTCTACAGGTATAGGAGGTTCCCATAAAATACAGGGTATCGGAGCTGGATTTGTTCCTGAGATACTAAATACTTCTGTTTATGACGAGATTATTACGGTAAAGGATGAAGATGCTTTTGCAACTGGAAAACTTATAGGTTATAAAGAAGGGATACTGGTAGGTATTTCCTCCGGAGCTGCTTTGTGGGCAGCTATCCAGCTTGCCAAAAGAGACGAAAACAAAGGAAAAAGTATTGTCGTGTTGCTGCCGGATACAGGAGACAGATATTTATCGACACCTCTCTTTGCAGAATAAAAAACAAGGAAAGAAGGAAGACAGATATGATGATCTCAACAAGAGGAAGGTATGCATTGCGTGTATTGCTCGATCTTGCAGAAAATCAAAATAAGGGTTATGTTGCAATGAAGAAAGTTGCAGAACGACAGGAATTATCATTAAAATATATTGAAAGAATTATGCCTGTACTTTCTAAAAATCATTATGTGGAAGGTGTACAGGGAAAAGGCGGGGGATATCGTCTTGCAAAAGAGCCAAAGGATTATCGGATTGGAGATATTTTAAGATTGACTGAAGGACAGTTGGTTCCTGTAGCATGTTTGAAATGTAATGCGGAAACTTGTAAGCGCGCAAATATATGTAAAACATTGCCAATGTGGAAAGAGTTTCATCATATGGTAAACAATTATTTTGACAATATTACCCTTTCAGATTTAATGAAATATGGTGACAAAAGTAAAGATTTTCAATAAAATAGATTGACAAGAGAAATCATAAGAGGTAAAATAGCGTGCGTAAAGGCAAAGGCGTCTTTAAGTTAAAAGAAACTTAAAGGCACTTTTGCCTTTTTGTTTGATGGGAAATTGTATTTTATGAAACAGAAAATAAAGGAAGGAAGTGAGCGACAGTGACGAAATATATTTTTGTAACAGGAGGGGTAGTATCAGGACTGGGAAAGGGAATTACAGCAGCTTCACTTGGAAGACTTTTAAAGGCAAGAGGTTTGAAAGTAGCTGCACAGAAGCTGGATCCCTATATTAATGTAGATCCTGGAACAATGAGTCCATATCAACATGGTGAAGTATATGTGACCGAAGATGGAGCAGAAACAGATTTGGATCTGGGACATTATGAGAGATTTATTGACGAAAATCTAAATCAATATTCTAACCTTACAACAGGAAAAGTTTACTGGAATGTATTAAATAAGGAACGAAAAGGGGAATATCTTGGTTCTACAGTTCAGGTTATTCCTCATGTTACGAATGAAATTAAAGAATTTGTGTATCGCGTAGGGGAAAAAACGGATGCAGATGTAGTAATTACGGAGATTGGTGGAACAATCGGAGATATTGAATCTCAGCCATTTCTGGAAGCAGTGCGACAGATTTCCTTAGAAATAGGAAAGGAAAACAGTCTTTTTATTCATGTGACGTTAGTTCCTTATTTGAGCGGTTCTGAAGAACACAAGTCTAAACCAACACAACATTCAGTCAAGGAATTAAGAGGTATGGGAATCAATCCAGATATTATTGTGTTGCGTTCCGATAAACCGCTGGAGGCATCTATTTTCGAAAAAATTTCACTTTTCTGCAATGTAAAGTCAGATTGTGTTGTTGAAAACAGAACCTTGTCTAACCTTTATGAAGCGCCATTGATGTTGGAAAAATCCAGATTTTCAGACGTAGTATGCAGGGAACTTAATATTGATGCACCGAAACCGGTACTGGCAGAGTGGGAACAGATGGTAAGACGTATTCGAAACCGTACAGGGGAAGTCCATATTGGACTTGTTGGAAAATATGTAAAACTTCATGATGCATATTTATCTGTGGCAGAGGCAATGAATCATGCCGGGTATGAAATGAATACGTTTGTGAAAGTCCATTGGATCGACTCGGAGGATATTACTAAAGACAGTGTAAATAATATATTGAAAGATTTGTCTGGGGTTATTATTCCGGGAGGATTTGGAAATCGTGGGATAGAGGGTATGATTTTGGCGGCAAAATATGCCCGCGAAAAACAAATTCCGTATTTGGGCATTTGCCTTGGAATGCAGATTGCAGTTATTGAATTTGCAAGAAATATGTTGGGGCTTAAAGATGCTAATTCGGGAGAATTTGACGAACAATGCAAACATAAAGTAATTGACTTTATGCCAGGACAAAGTGAAGAAGTAGAAAAAGGAGGGACTCTTCGTTTGGGGAGTTATCCATGTAGTATTAAGTTCGGCACAAAATTGGAATCATACTATGGAAAACAAACCATATATGAACGTCATCGCCATCGTTATGAATTTAATAATAAATATCGCGAAAAGCTGACAGATGCAGGACTTGTAATCAGTGGGACTTCTCCAGATAACAGTCTGGTGGAAGCTATAGAACTGCAGGAGCATCCGTTTTTTACTGGCGTACAGTTTCATCCAGAATTCAAGAGCCGCCCAAATCAGGCTCATCCACTATTTAGAGGCTTTATTTCGGCTGCATTAAAGGAGCAAAATTATGGGAATTCATGAGGAATGTGGCGTATTCGGAATAATAAATACAAGAAAAAAGAATGTGGCAGAAATCGTTTATTATGGATTGTATGCGCTGCAACATAGAGGACAGGAAAGCTGTGGAATTGTTGTAAATGATGAGGGGGTATTTACTTCTCATAAGGATCTTGGACTTGTAAGTGAAGTATTTACTAAAGATTCGTTGTCTCATTTACCAGAAGGAACCATGGCTGTGGGTCATGTACGATATGGAACCACAGGAGGAACAACGCGAAATAACTGTCAGCCCATTGAAGTGAACCATCAGAAAGGCAAAATGGCAGTGGCGCATAATGGAAATCTAAGTAATGCATTGGAATTGCGTGATAAGTTAGAATTGTCAGGCGCAATTTTTCATACGACAAGTGACACGGAAACGATAGCTTATGTTATTACCAGAGAAAGGCTGATGACGCCAAGTATTGAAGATGCAGTGAGCAATACTATGAATTTACTGGAAGGGGCGTATTCTTTGGTCTTGGTATCGTCTGCAAAGATGATTGCTGCAAGAGACCCTTACGGGTTCAGACCGCTTTGTTATGGACAG
>ENA-OPBF01002203-OPBF01002203.1-human-gut-metagenome-genome-assembly--contig:-NODE-2203-length-11335-cov-1.613564_pt1 | contig 11335 bp, 8 predicted proteins | sample MGYA00241067_ERZ501450 | MGnify/ENA primary metagenome ERZ501450 (study PRJEB25962, sample SAMEA2042516) | human gut metagenome | biome: human gut; feature: human-associated habitat; material: faeces... | reverse complement strand
TGAAATAACAGGAATTTCCGGAGCTTTTTCTGAAAACAAAGCGGATATATGATTGTATATTCGACAGAATCATGGTAATATGTTTATATATCTACATAAATCACAAAATGGAAGGAGATTTATCATGAATCGAACCAGACAGATTTTAAAAAAATCAGCTGCAGCAGTCTTATGTGCATCCCTGATTCTCTCAGGAAGCAGTACAGCATTTGCAGCAGGTTCCTATCAGGAAACAGAAAAGGCTGCCCTTAACAAACTCACAGACGGTATTCCGGAAACTTGGGATACTTATCTCGAAAATTACAAGAAATCTGCCGCCGGAAGTAAAAGCAATATGACACTTAAAGTAGAGGATACCGGACGTGCTCTGATTGGTGCACTTATGGGTGGAACGGATGTTTCCTGGCTACAGAGCATCAGCCTAGACAGTAATATTTCCATCAAAGATGGTGTCGAAGCAATCGTGTCTTCTGTTCTTCTGAATGATAACAAACTTTGTGATTTTAACGTATATATGGATCTTGCAAATATGATGGAATATATTCAGATTCCGGAATTGTCAGATTCCTATATGAAAGCTCCTGTTTCTTCAGATTCTGAAGAAAATTCAGAAGAAGCGCAACAGTTCCTGAACACTTATATGACAACACTTTCAGATCTTACTTCCGTGCTTCCGGATTCCAAAACACTTTCTACATTGCTGGATCGTTATGGAAACATTATAATTGACAGTTTTGAAGAAGGTTCTTCTGTAGAAGAAAGTGTATCTGTAGATGGCATCAGCGAAGAATGCACAGCATATGAAGGTATTATTTCTGAAAAATCAGCGTATACAATTGTCGAAAAAGTACTGACAACAGCCAAAGATGATGAAGAGATCAAGGCACTTTTTGACCAATGGTCAGATGATGCATCAAATGAGGAAAACCAGTACAAAGATTTCCAGAATTTAATCACAGATGCACTGGATGATATGAACAGAGATGACGAAGGATCCACTGAGAATGAAGCATTTTCCTCCAAAGTGTGGGTGAACGGAGATGGTAAGATCGTAGGTCGTCAGTTTGGTATAACGGATGGTACTGATACAACGCCTGTCTTTACCTGGAAAGCACCTTCTGAAGGAGAAGATTCTGCATTACTGCTTGAGCTTGCAGCGGATGATTCCTCTTTCACGTTTACAGGAAGTGGCAAAACAGCAGATGGTCTTCTGAATGGAGATTATATCCTTGCGGTAAACGGTACAGAAACTGTTGATATCAATGTAGAAAATCTGGAAACGAAACCTGCAAAAGCAGGATATTATAACGGAACCTTTAATATTTCCTTCCCTGCAGCAGAAACAGACAGCAGCGATTCAGAAGCAGGAGAAAGCACAGAAGATGATACAGATACCTCGGCAACAGATATGCTGGCTGGATTTGGTGCAGTTATTAAACTTACATCTGATGCGGATGCAGATACGTCTACATTGGATCTGACAGTGACAACATCTGGTGCAGCACTGGCAACATTGTCTATCACAGGTTCCTATGGTGAAGGTGTTGAAATTCCGGATTTTGCATCTCTTGATAAAACTTACGATGCAACAGATGATGAAGCTATGACCGAATATCTCACAGAAATAAACTGGGATACTTTCCTTGCTAATGTCAAGGCAGCAGGTGTTCCGGATGAGCTGGCTACTCAGCTTGAAGATGTATTAAAAGCAGCGGTTGAAAGCGCTTCACAGCCAGCAGAAGAGGAAAATGCGGATACTGAAACAGACACAGATACTACCGCAGAAGATGATGCAGCATAACATAACAGCTGATAGCAGAAGCGTGATAATTGAGTCTTAATTTAAAAAGAGGATATCCTCTCAGGCAGAAGCCTTGAGGATATCCTCTTTTTTTACTTTACACCTTCCATATTCTACATTACATAATAGAAACGCAGAAACAGTTGGAAGAATTCCAATCCAGGAAGCCTTCAGATCCAAGATCTGTGTTGCCAGGAAGGAAACGGCAACGCCCCCATAAAAACTGAGCAGTACTTTTCCAAAATAAATTCCTCTGTGAAGAGACTGTTCATCTTTGCTGCACAGATATTCTGTAAATCCTGTTACGCACTGACGAAGATTGTTGCTACAAAAAATACTGGAGCTTGCAAAACCATCTGCTCCTTTAAATGAACACCACTGAAAAGCTGTAGCAAAAAAGATTGGAAACAGAGCAACAAATGGATTCATTTCCGCCGGATAAAAACCAATGATCAGCAAAACAGCTCCATCTATCAGAATACTGAGTCTTTTTTGACTCATCTTTGAGATCTTATGAGAGAGGATCACAGTCAACGATACTGATGCAACATAAATTATCAACGCTATGATACGGAAAAACCACTCCTCATCTGCATGTCCTACGGCATCCATAGCCAACGAAACCATATTTCCAGTCTGTGCAGATCCAAGTATATCATGGCGATTTATAACACCATATCCAACCATAAACCCACCAATCAGAGTCATATTCAGATGCAGCCTTCTTTCTAGCGTTGCTTCATCCATGAAAATCATTCCTTTTCTTATTTTGTCATTTTTTATTATAATCTCGCTCATATATATTGTAAAATTGATATTTTGTCTATATAATATAAATTATGTTTATATTTATGTTTTTACATATGGAGGAAAATACATGACATATCAGGATATACACACGTTTCTTACCATAGCATCCAGTTCTTCTCTTTCCAAAGCAGCAGAAAGTCTTTTTGTATCACAGCCGGCATTAAGTCATCGTCTGTCAGCACTGGAAGAGGAGCTGGGGACAGAGCTGATCATACGTCGCAAAGGATCCCGTACACTGGAGCTTACCGATGCGGGCCAGCGTTTTGTCCCAATTGCCAGAAAATGGGAACAGCTGTGGATTGAAACCGGAAAGATTAAGTTCGAGCGGCCATCCACACAGCTTCGAATTGTAAATGTAGACAGCCTTAATTTTTATTTTATGCCACAGGTAATTGAGAATTTTCTGGAGAGTCATCCAAAATGTAGTCTGCATATCAACACCATGCAGTCAAATCTTTCTTATAAATCTATCGAAAATAAAGAAGCAGATCTTGGCCTGATCACCAATCCCCATTTCTTCAAAAAGGTTCAGACAATCCCGCTTTTTGAAGAACAGCTTGTATTTGTGTGCCACAAAAGTGCTTCCTATCAGGATGGGATTCTCCCGTCTCAGTTAAACAGCACCGATGAGATCTATATTCCATGGAGCAATACTTTTCTTATGTGGCATGATTACTGGTTTGGAAATGATCCTGAAGTCAAAGTTATGCTGGATAATATGGCATTATTGCGTCAGCTGCTTGATCTGAAAGATGCTTGGGCAATCATGCCGGCAACTCTTGGACATAAATTAGCCGAAAACGAAAACTGCCGGATCGTTTCTCTTGAAAACGGTCCGGAGTATCGTACATGCTATGCAATTATGAATGACCAGCGAAATGCGCATCCTCTGGTTACGGAATTTCTGCAGGAGCTTCTGAATACAGTAAGCAAAATTCCTGAAATCAGGCTTCTGGATCCTCAGTATCATCAGAATCTGTAAACGCATCTGAATTTTCATCATATTCTTCATCTGATTCTGTAGCTGTTTCAGAATCACTTACTGTACCGTCCTTGATCCAGGAACTTCTTTTCTGGATCTTTTGCATGATTCGAGTAGCCTCTTCGCCCTCAGCAGGAGTTGGCTGGTAGTTATTATAATCAGAATCAGATGAGATGGAACATGGAATGATATTGGTTACATTGTCATCTTTTACACCATTCTGATCAATCGTGAATGTCTGCTGGAAAATTATAGTGTCCATATCACTTGGATATGCATTTCCACCAAAGCAGAAATTTCCAAGGCTGTATACGATATTCTTACCTTTATATTCTTCGATTCCCTGCAGAACATGTGGATGATGGCCGCAGACAAGATCTGCCCCCTCATCAATTGCCAGATGTCCAAGTGTTTTCTGGTTTTCATCCGGAACTTCCTCTTTTTCATTTCCCCAGTGAAAGATAACAACGATCAGCTGTGCACCATCTTGTTTTACTTTGGCAATATTCTGTTTCAGCTGTTCTTCCCGGCCAAGATGATCATTCAGCTCATAGATTCCTACCAGCCCTACTTTGACATCCTTTACTTCTGTAACAGCAGTCTCATCATAGCCAAAATGAAGGATATTCGCTGTATCCAGAGCCTTCAATGTATCATTGAAACTTTCCTCACCATAGTCGTGGCTGTGATTATTTGCTGTATTAACAGCTTCTACAGAGCCTGCTGTAAGTATATTTGCGTAGGAAGCGGGTGCCTTAAAGGCAAATTGCTTGTCTTCTCGTTCCGTAGATTCTGTAAGAGTTCCTTCAAAATTTGCAATTGTCAGGTCATCCTTAGAAAAAATACTTTTTACATTTGCCATAAAATAGTCCGCGCCATAATTTTCGTAATATGCATTCAGGCTGGTATCATAATCGAAGTATTCGTCAGTTCCCAATGTACAGTCGCCGACAACACTGAGTGTTAACGATACCGGATCCATCTTTGGTTCTGGTGTGACAGTGAGTGATCCTGTCTGACTGATGTTTTCTGCTTTACTGGAAGAAGCCGCTTTTGATTTTCGAGAACTGCATCCTTTTACTGCAAAACTTAAGATTAGAATAAGTAGTAATATGCCTGCACCAATTCCGATATATAAAATTCGCAATTGACGTTCACGATAGTATCTCGATTTCTTTACCATTTTTCTTTTACGTTTTTTTGAATGTCTGCCGGTCTGATTCATTATATACTCCCTTTCCTGTCTGGAATTATTTGCAAAATTCGACAAAAAATTCTATTTAAAAAGAGTATAAGAAGTTTGACAGATTCCGTCAATCATTTTAAGATAAAGAATATAAAAAGATAAAAAAGAGAGTTACTGCGAACGGAGTGGACAGTAACGAAGGAGAAGTAATATGACTGTTTTATATATTGGAAACCACACTTCATCATCTAAGGGGTATGCAGCAATGGCAAGGCAGATTATAAAAAATGGAGGAAATACGTTTGCATTTTTCACAAGAAATCCCCGTGGAGGTAAAGCAAAAGCCATTGATGAAACAGATATTCAGAATTTTCTTGTACTTGCACAGGAAAATCATTTTGGAAAGATCGTTGCGCATGCACCATATACGTTAAATGCGTGCGCTGCAAAAGAAGAACTTCGAACTTTTGCGCGTGAAACATTTGCAGATGATCTTCGACGAATGGAATATACACCGGGAAATTATTATAATTTTCATCCGGGAAGTCATGTAGGTCAGGGCAGCGAAATTGGTATTCAGAAAATTGCTGAAATTCTTAACGATGTTCTTACCGAAGAACAGACAACCACTGTTTTACTGGAGACAATGTCCGGTAAAGGAACGGAAGTTGGAAGAAATTTTGAAGAACTCAGAAAAATATTGAATCTCGTAGAAAAGAAAAGCAAAATGGGAATTTGCCTGGATACCTGTCATGTCTGGGATGGAGGATATGATATTGTACATGATTTAGATGGCGTTTTAAATGATTTTGATCATATCATTGGTCTGGAGCGTTTAAAAGCCATTCATCTTAATGACAGTCTGAATGACTGCGGAAGCCACAAGGACCGCCATGCCAGAATAGGAGAGGGAAAAATTGGCATGGAGGCTCTTGTCCGTATAATAAAACATCCGGCTTTGCGGGAAATCCCTTTTATCCTCGAAACCCCAAATGATGATTCTGGATGGACAGAAGAAATCCGTGTTCTGAAAGAAGCTTTTTATAAATAGATTTCGTTTTTTAATTCCATTCCTGTCCGAAAAGCTTCTGCATTTTGCAAGGTTGTTTCTGCAATATTGGTCAGAGCTTCTTCGGTAAAAAATCCCTGATGTGATGTCAGCGCAACATTTGGAAAAGAGAGCAGCCGCTGTACAGTAGAAGTTTTTAAAATATATTCGGACATATCTTCATACACAAAATCAGATTCTTCTTCGTAAACATCAAGCCCTACTGCCCAGAATTTATGATCACGGATACCGGTGATCAGATCTTCTGTACAGATCAGTCCTCCGCGTGATGTATTTACGAGAATTACGCCATCCTTCATCCGGGAAATCGATTTTTTGTTTATCATATGATGCGTTTCCGGTGTAAGAGGACAGTGCAGACTGATCAGATCACTGATTGCCAGCAGTCTGTCCAGAGAAACATATTCCAGTCCGGAGCTTTCGTTTGGATAAAGATCATAAGCAACGATTTTCATCCCAAATCCCTGACAGATTCGTGCCATTGCAAGACCAATCTTTCCGGTACCTACGATCCCGGCTGTTTTTCCATACAGATTAACTCCCATGAGCCCATTCAGTGAGAAGTTATTTTCTCTGCATTTGATATATGCTTTATGGGTATGACGATTTGCGGTAAGTACCAGCGCCATAGCGTGTTCGGCAACTGCCTCGGGGGAATATCCGGGAACACGAAGAACTTTTATGCCACATTCTGCAGTTTTGTTCAGGTCTACATTATTATATCCTGCACAGCGCATCAATATCAGTCGTATTCCCTGATGTCTCAGTTCTTCAATGACTTCTGCTCCGAGATCTGCATTTACAAACGCACAGATTCCATCGTATCCTGCGGCCAGAGATGCAGTTTCTTTATATAAGTTTGATTCAAGAAATGTAAATTCAATATCTGGATATTCTGGTTTTAACCTGTCGAAAAATATCTGATCATAATCTCTGGTTCCATAGAATAAAATTTTCATAAAGACCTCCTGTAAATTTCATCTGAATCTGCATATATAGCTCAGACTCTGTTTACTGATAGAATGTCTCACCAGATAAAAACGTATACATTTGTTCATAAAAAACCTGCCTTTTCCATTTTTATGTAAAGACAGGTTTTCTTATCTATATTTGTGATTGGATATTTATTTGTCTCCCAGGCTGTAAAGATCCTGATAAAAATTCGGATAAGAAATCTTTACACAGTCACCATGCAGAATCTCCATCGGACCGTCACAAATCGTTCCTGCAACAGCAAAAGACATCGCTACTCTGTGATCCAAATGAGAATCAATGGTAGCTCCATGCAATGGTTTTCCTCCATGAATGATCATACCATCATCTGTTCCCTCTATATCAGCACCCATACGCTTCAGATTTTCAACCATAACTGTAATACGGTCAGATTCTTTAACTTTGAGTTCCTGTGCATCACGGATAACAGTTGTTCCATCAGCAAACGCTGCCATAACCGCAATCATTGGAATTTCATCGATCAGTGTAGGAATAACAGCTCCCTCAACCGTGGTTCCCTTAAGGTTGCTGGTGCGAATCAGAAGATCGGCAGTCGGTTCACCTTCTGTACTCTGATTCAGAAGGGTGATGTCAGCGCCCATATCCATACACACCTTAAGCATTCCGGCTCTTGTTGGATTGATCCCGACATTTTTCAGCAGAATTTCGCTTCCTGGAGTCAGAAGTCCGGCTGCGATAAAATATGCTGATGATGAAATGTCACCAGGTACTTTTACAGCTCTGCCTTCCAGTACAGGTTCCGGAAGAATAGAAGCAGTTGTTCCCTCGGATGTTACATTTGCACCAAAATAATTCAGCATGATTTCTGTATGGTTACGGGATAAAAACGGCTCTGTAACACTAGTTACCCCATCTGCATACATACCGGCAAGAAGGACGCAGGATTTGACCTGCGCAGAAGCCACCGGAGAATCATAATGAACTGCGTGAAGTTCCTTACCATGGATCAGAAGAGGAACACAGCCATTTCCTCTTTTGCTTGTGATATCGGCACCCATGGAAGCAAGCGGTGTCATGATACGTTTCATCGGACGAGTACGGATGGAGTCATCCCCATCAAGTTCTGAAATAAATTTCTGTCCCGCAAGGATACCTGAAATCAGGCGGGTGGTTGTTCCGCTGTTACCGACATCCAGCAGCGCCTCCGGAGCGGAAAGGCCGTGAAGTCCCTTTCCGCGAACCAGAATCTCAGACTTCCTGCGTTCTATTGAAATCCCCATTTTACGAAAGCAGGAGATCGTAGAAAGGCAGTCTGCACCCTCAAGGAAATGAGAGATGCATGTAGTTCCCTTTGCAAGAGAGCCAAACATAACTGCCCGGTGGGAGATGGATTTGTCTCCCGGTACTGTTAAAGTACCTCTTAAATTTGTCTGTTTTTTGATTTCCATATGACTACCTACCGTTCATATACCATGTAGTTGCGTTTTTTCAGAAGCGCACAGCCTTTTTCCAGTGCATTCTGCTCATAGAATTCTATTTTCAGAACACCTTGTTCGAATTCACGGTTATGAATAATACCAATATTTTTGATACTGATTCCTTCCATTGCAAGAATTGTAGCAATCGTAGCGATTCCACCTGCCTCATCTACAATATCAATATAAAGCATATATGTTTTGTTGATCAGACCGGAAGATGAAGCGTCGATAGAATCTCGGTAATCTCTGGATCTGGCGAACATATCGTAAAGGTATGAAGCTTCCTGATTGTCGATAGAACAGCGAATCTGAATCAGCATGCGGATATACTCATCAAGTACTGATGAAATATTTTCATGATTTTCAATACAAATCTGTTCCCACATAACAGGTGAAGAGGAAGCGATTCTGGTAATATCACGAAAACCACCTGCTGCGATCGTCTTCATATATTCTGCTTCATTATCTAGCTTGTTTATCAGATTAACAAGAGAAGAAGCAATGATATGAGGCAGATGACTGACACCTGCGGTAATAAAATCATGTTCTTCAGCAGTCAGAACCATAGGGATAGAGCCCAGTGAATCAATCAGTTCTGAGAATTCCGTAAGCTTTTCAAGCGGCACCTGACCACCCGGAGTCAGAATATAATATGCATTTTCAAGCAGATGATCTGAGGAATGCTCAAATCCGGACTGTTCAGATCCGGCCATCGGATGTCCGCCAATAAAACAGTGATCCATACCAAGTTCTTCAACAGCTTTATGGATTGGTCCTTTGACACTTCCTGCATCTGTGATGATACAGTCATCAGAAATTACATTTTTCAGATATTTCAGATATTCTATATTGTATTCTACCGGTGCACAGAGAAAGATATAATCGCAGGTATGGTATCGCTCATCCTTTTCCTCCAGTACAGCATCGATTGCATTACAGTTTAATGCAGCTGCCAGAGTTTCTTTATGTTTTGCATATGCCAGAATATGATAGTCTGGATGAAATTTGCGGATCGTTTTTGCGATAGATCCTCCGATCAGGCCAAGCCCGATAAAACCAATGGTTTTCATGATGTTTGATATCCTTTCCAAGTTAAACTATGCTTTTATTTTAAAAGAATATACTATAAATGTCAAATAAAGCCATAAAATCGGTAAATTCGTTAATAATTTACACAATTCGAACAAAAAATGTTGTTAAAATTATATAAAATACTTGAAAAGTGCGAGAAATTTTAGTAGAATATGAACATATTAGACATACAGGGAGGTATTACATATGGACGTTTATAGAACTGACCGAATTCGCAATGTGGTTCTTTTAGGACATGGGGGATCCGGAAAGACTACATTAGCAGAAGCAATGGCTTATCTGGCAGGAATGACTAACCGCCTTGGCAGAGTAGAAGATGGAAATACCGTCAGTGATTTTGATAAAGAAGAGATCAAAAGACATTTTTCTATTTCTACTACACTGATTCCGGTACCGTGGGATAAGGTAAAGATCAATGTACTTGATACACCGGGATATTTTGATTTTGTGGGTGAAGTAGAGGAAGCTGTCAGCGCAGCTGATGCAGCAATTATCGTTGTTTCAGGTAAAGCAGGTGTACAGGTAGGTACACAGAAAGCCTGGAATCTCTGCGAGAAATATAAACTGCCACGTATGTTCTTTGTAACAGACATGGATGTAGATGATGTCAGCTATCGAAAAGTCGTGGAAGAACTGACAGAGTTATATGGCAAAAAAATCGCACCACTCCATTTCCCAATCCGTGAAAATGGTAAATTCGTAGGATATGTCAATGTTGTCAAACAGGCCGGTCGTAAATATATTGACAAAGCAGGTAAAGAACCATGTGATATTCCAGAGTATCTGAATGAATATCTGGAAAAATATCATGATATCCTGATGGAATCTGTAGCAGAGACCAGCGAAGAGTTTATGGATCGTTATTTTGAGGGTGATGAGTTCTCTGTAACTGAAGTTTCCGCAGCACTTGCAACAAATGTACAGGATGCAAGTATTGTTCCGGTATGTATGGGATCTCCGATCAATCTTCGCGGTGTATCCAATCTTCTTGATGACATCTGTGGATATTTCCCAAGTCCGGACAAACGTTCCTGCAATGGTATTTCACAGAAGACCAATGAGATCTTTGAAGCAAATTACGATTTTGCAAAAACAAAATCCGCATATGTGTGGAAGACAATCGTAGATCCGTTCCTCGGCAAATATTCTCTGATCAAAGTTGCATCTGGTGTTATCAAATCAGATGATACACTTCTCAATGTAGAAAAAGGAGAAGAAGAACGACTCAATAAATTATATGTTCTGGAAGGTTCCAAACCTCTCGAAGTTCCGGAACTTCATGCAGGTGATATTGGCGCCATTGCAAAACTCGCAAGCGTACAGACAGGTGACAGCCTTGCAGCCAAGGCAAGTCCGGTCCTTTATCCGAAAGCTGTAATTTCTACCCCTTATACCTATAAGAGATACAAAGCGGTTAAGAAAGGTGATGAAGACAAAATTGCACAGGCACTTGCAAAAATGGCAAGTGAAGACAAGACGCTCCGTGTTGTAAATGATTCTGCCAACAGACAGACGCTCCTTTACGGAATGGGAGATCAGCATCTTGATATTATAGTCAGCAAACTGAAAGAGCGCTACAAAGTAGACATCGAACTTTCCAAACCAAAGGTTGCTTTCCGTGAAACTATCCGCAAGAATTCTGATGTGGAAGGTAAACATAAGAAACAGTCCGGTGGACACGGACAGTATGGTCACGTTAAGATGCGTTTTGAGCCATCCGGTGATCTGGAAACTCCATATGTATTTGAACAGGTTGTTGTTGGTGGTGCTGTACCGAAAAACTACTTCCCGGCAGTTGAAAAAGGTCTGCAGGAATGCGTTCAGAAAGGACCTCTGGCTGCCTATCCTGTAGTTGGTGTCAAAGCTACACTTTACGATGGTTCTTATCATCCGGTAGACTCCTCTGAAATGGCATTTAAGATGGCAACGATACTTGCATTCAAAAAAGGATTTATGGATGCAT
>ENA-OPBF01002187-OPBF01002187.1-human-gut-metagenome-genome-assembly--contig:-NODE-2187-length-11428-cov-3.185527_pt1 | contig 11428 bp, 12 predicted proteins | sample MGYA00241067_ERZ501450 | MGnify/ENA primary metagenome ERZ501450 (study PRJEB25962, sample SAMEA2042516) | human gut metagenome | biome: human gut; feature: human-associated habitat; material: faeces... | reverse complement strand
ACATGTAATGTTACATTTGCAATTTTTACACCTTTTTCTTCTATTTTCTTTAATAATTCTGGTGTAAAATGTAGTCCTGCTGTTGGGGCTGCTGCTGAACCTTCATATTTTGCATATACAGTTTGATATCTATCATTATCTTTTAAATCTTCATGAATATATGGTGGTAATGGCATTAATCCAATTTCTTCTAATATTTCATTGAAGATACCATTATAAGTGAACTGTACTTTTCTAGTTCCTCCTGGCATAGTATCTAAAATTTCTGCTACTAATTTTTCTTCTCCAAATATTACTTTTGTTCCTATATGTAGTTTATTTCCTGGTCTTACTATTGTTTCCCAAATATCTCCTTCAATATTATTTAATAATAAAAATTCAACATTTGCTCCTGTTTCTTTTTTTCCGTAAATTCTTGCTGGTAATACTTTTGTATTATTTCTTACTAAACAATCTCCTGGTTCTAGATAATCTATAATATCTTTGAATCTTTTATGTTCTATTGTTTTAGTTTTTCTATCTAAAACAATCAATCTTGATTCATCTCTTTTTTCTAATGGTGTTTGTGCTATTAATTCTTCTGGTAAATTATAATTAAAATCTGATACTTTCACTTTTATTGCTCCTTTTACTATTTTAAATTTCTCATCATTCTTATTTATATAATTTTACTAATCTTTTTACATACCTTATTAAATACTTGCTGTATTTCTTCAATAAAGTTTTGTGGCTCTTTATATACATCTAGTTTATATGAATATTCAAAATTTGAATTTTTAGCTGGTTTCATATTATAAATCTCAACTGGCAATCCTACTTTTCCATTATTAGTCTCAATTTCTTTATTCATATAATCCATATACCATTTCTTTTGTCCTACTAATTTTTCATCTGTATAACCATATTCTTTGTAATCATGTAATGCTGGTATTTCATAGCCTGATTCTCTTGCTGTCCTTTCTAATGAATGTAAAAATTCATGTAAAAAAACCTCTTCTGGAAATTCATTTATTCCTTTTTTATATTTATATGTATAACTTTTTGAAGCATTTGGCAGTCTTATATTTGAAAATCCAATACCATAATAGTCCATTGAACCTAGCCCTATCCAATCTTTCACTTCTATTTCAGTCATATATTTATCATTTCCTAATCTTACAATTGCAAATATGTGGTCATAATTATTTTGATTTATTGTATCTTTTATTTGTAACTCTATATCTTTTGGTTCTAAATAATATCCAAACTCATCATCATATGATAAACTTGATACTGGTTGTTTTATTATATGTATATCACAATTTGCTTTCATTTTTCCTTTTGATAAAACATAGCATGACTTTTCAAATCTTTTAATTGTATCTTTTATATTTTGAATATCTTCATTTGTAACATTTATATTTATTAGTTTTCCATCTATATTTACACTCGTATTTTCAAAAATAAAACAGGCATAATTCCAATTATTATTTTCTTCTTTATTACCTTTTTCAATCGAAAAATCCGAGAACCAAACTTCTCCTTTTGCGTTTCCATCTACTCCACCTAATCTAAATGCTATATCTACTTTTTCTCTATTCTTTGAATTAAATACAAATTCTAACTTTTGCCAATCCTGAGTTCCACTTACTGAAATAGATTTTTCAGTTGTGTCTGAAATTGAAATTTGTGCACCTACATCTGATTTTTCTTTTTCCGGTTCTACATTATTAGTTTTTACCATACAAGTTACCCTATATGGAGTATTTTTTTCTACATCTATTTCTTTTGAAAACATTGCATCATTGTATTCATTTGATTCTATCTTATAGCTTCTTACATTTGAGTATTTTACCTCTTCATCTCTTAAAAACTTTGATGTGTGTAATTTTGCCTCACTTCTTAAAAAATCATTAAAATTATTATCTAAATAAAAATTCCAGGCAAGAAATAAAATAAACATTAAAATGATTGTGGTTACAATATTTACTAAAAAAACTTTTATCTCTGTTCTATTTGACATATTTTCTTCCTCTTCATATTTTCCATATTATTATATCTTATTTTAGCCAATATATCAATTATTTTGTATTTTTTCTAATAAATATTTTTATATTTTTGGGTTAAAATATTATAAATATACTTTAAAGGTTATTTTGAAAGAAATTAAAAATCTTTCATATTTATATTTATCTTTTTTAGTAAATCAAGAAAGGATTATATTTTTATGAATCAAATTTTAAATACTGACTTGAAAAACAATAACGCTTTTGAAAAAAATTCTCCTTTAACTACTAACAATACAAAGAAAAATAAATTTTTAAGTTTACAATTTTTCTTATCTGTTTTTGCTGTTTTTTCATTAATATCTTACTTTCTTTATCATAACTTTTTATTAAAAAAGCAAGAAAATTTTTCAAAATTAATTAAAGATAATTATAGCATTTCAAAATTATATTCCAACATTGATAAAACTACTAATTCAATTTCTAGTAATTCTTCATCACTGCCTCCTGATTCTATCCTTGGCATAATTAAAATTCCTAAACTAAATTTATCTTATACATTTTTTTCTGGTTTAACTGATGAATTATTAAAAATATCTCCTTGTCGTTTTTATGGTAATCTGCCAAATGATGATAATCATATTGAAAATAAAAATTTATGTATAGCTGGACATAATTATAATAATAAACAATTTTTTAGCCAAATTGATAAATTAAAAATTAATGACAAAATTATTATTGTTGATAATTTCAATAATGAATATAATTTTTCGGTTATAAAAAATTATGAAGTTAAAAGTGATGACCTTTCTCCTATATATACAAATTTAAGTAGTACTCATGAATTAACTTTGGTTACTTGTAATAATATAAACAATAATCGAATTATTGTAAAAGCTACTTTATGATATAAAAAACCACCCTAATATAGGATGGTTAATTATCTTAAATATTTCTATAATCTTTGATTTTTTTGTATGCATATACTGCTGAAATTCCAAATACAACAACTAATAATACTACTGGTAAAGATTCTTGTAAACCTGTTTTTGGTAAACTTGTATTATTATATGAACTTACATTGTTTCCTCTTACACCATTTGTATTTAAAGAATTTGTGTTGCTTTTATTTGTATTAGAATTTGTATTTGCCTTGTTTTTATTAGAATTTGTATTAGCTTTGTTTGAGTTAGTATTTGCTTTATTACTGCTTGAATTTGAAGAAGGCACATCATCAAAATTAACAAAATTCTCATCTGCTGCTGATACAAAATTTGTTGTAAACATAATCATTGATAAACTTACTAATGTTATTATTAAACCTTTTACAATATTTGATTTTTTCATATTATCTCTCCTTACTCTTAATAGTACATTTTATATTATTATTCTACAAACAATTATTATTATACCACTTTTTTTTAATAATTGCAAGTTTATAAACACACTATAATATTTTTTTCTTCTTATGTATAATATTTCCTACTTTTTTACATATTTTTTCAAAATACATAAGCTTCTTTTTAATTATGATATACTTATTTTTATAATAAGTCAATATTAAAAATATTATTTTTATTTACATTTATGTTACAAAAATATTACATAATTTTAAACATTAAATTTGAATAGAACAATATCGCCATCTTGCATAATATATTCTTTTCCTTCTGATCTAACTAAACCTTTTTCTTTGGCAGCTAACATATTTCCTTGTTCTACCAAATCTTTATATGAAACTACTTCTGCTCTAATAAATCCTCTTTCTATGTCAGAATGAATTTTTCCAGCTGCCTGTGGTGCTTTTGTTCCTTTTTTTATTGTCCAAGCTCTAACTTCTGGTTCTCCGGCAGTTAAAAATGACATTAATCCCAACAAGTCGTAGCTTCTTTTTATAACCTTATCTAATCCTGATTCTTCTAATCCCAGAGCTTCTAACATTTCTTTTTTATCATCATCTTCTAATGTTGATAAATCCTCTTCTATTTTTACACATAAAGGAATAACCTCTGCATTTTCTCTTTTAGCATATTCTCTTACTTCATTTACTAATTTATCACTTTCTGCATCTTGTAATTGTTCTTCTGACACATTTGCAATATATAAAATTGGTTTTGTTGTTAATAAAAACATATCTTTTACAATTGCTTTTTCGTCTTCATTAAAATCAATTGCCCTAGCAGATATACCATTTTCTAAATTTTCTTTTATTTTTTCTAATACATCTATTTCTTCTTGATATTTTTTATCTGCTTTTAAGTTCTTTCTTGCTTTATCTAATCTTTTATTTACTGTTTCTATATCAGCAAAAATTAATTCTAAATTTATTGTTTCAATATCTCTTATTGGGTTTACATTACCATCTACATGAACAACATTTGAATCTTCAAAACATCTTACAACTTCACAAATTGCATCTGTTTCTCTTATATGAGATAAAAATTTGTTTCCTAATCCTTCACCTTTACTTGCGCCTTTTACTAATCCTGCAATATCAACAAACTCAATTACAGCATGTGTGATTTTTTGTGGATTATACATTTTAGCTAATACATCTAATCTTTCATCAGGTACTGGTACTACTCCTACATTTGGCTCTATTGTACAAAATGGATAGTTTGCACATTCTGCTCCTGCTTTTGTTATACTATTAAATAATGTACTCTTTCCTACATTTGGTAAACCTACTATTCCTAATTTCATTTTATTCCTTCCTTTTTTCGTAATTTTTCATTTGATATTTTATCATATTAGTTTTTTTTAGTCAAATTATTTTTTAGTATATCAAGTACCAATAAGTAAATTTCATAAAAAAACAAATTAATAAGATTAACTTTATTTAAAAGTTTTTTCCTATTAATTTGTTTAATTTGCATTATATTTTATAATATACTTTTTCTAATATTTTTATTTTATAAAATCACTTGGATTTACTGGCATAGAATCCTTTAATATTTCAAAATGTAAATGAGGCTCATCTGCTATTTCAAATACTGCTGTATTTCCAACAGTTCCTAATGATTGACCTTTTTCTACCTTTTCCCCTTCTACAACAAATTCAGATGTTAATAAATTTGCATACACTGTTTTATAACCATTTTCATGTTCAACAACTATTGTCAATCCATATCTTGGGTCATTTTTTATTGTTTTAACTGTTCCTTTTTCTGCTGATTTTACTACTGTTGTTTTATCTGCTTTAATATCTATGCCACTATGTGTAACCCATTCTTGTAAAGTTTCAGAATATACTAAATTTTCTTGTGCATATTCTTTTGATATTTCGCCTTCTACTGGTTTAGCAAATTTTAATTCTACTTTTTCTTCTTTTATTTCTTTCTTTTCACCTTTTTTGTCATTTGATGTTGTATTTATTTTATTATTTGTTGTCACATTTTTATTAGTATTTGTTACTGTTTTATTTTCTGCATTTGTATTTGTGTTTTTACTACTTAGCTCATTATTTTCTATATTATTTGCATTTGTATTACTTTCATTTTTTGATTCTTCAACTGTTTTACCAAATTCCGTACTAGCACTTTCTGTTTCCTTATTTTCCCTATCTAGTGCTTCTGTCATTTGCCCTAATGTCATAGTTCCATTTTTAACATCTTTACTTATTTTATTACTATATATTAATAATGCTATTATCAATATTGCAACAACTGATATTCCTATTATGCTATATAGTATAATTTTGTCATTAATATTTTTTTCTTTATCAGACTTTAAATTTAATTTTCTTTTCATATACTCCTCCTTAAATACTTTATTATTACAAGTATTTCCTTTTTTTAGAAGAATATACATATTTATTATATTTTTAATTATAATTCATTTATACTTTTTATTTCTATTCCTGCATAAAAATGTTTTATTATTTCTTCGTAATTTTTACCTTGCTTAGCCATACTATCAGCCCCTGTTTGACTCATTCCTACTCCATGTCCATATCCTTTAACTTTAAAAATTACTCTATCTTTTTCTTTTATTATTTCAAAATTAGTAGATTTAAGTCCTAAAATGCTTCTTGCTTCTGTTCCTGATATATTAATATTTCCAAATTTTACTGTTTTTACCCTTTTACTGTCTGTATATTCTAGTATTTTTATTTCTTCATTATCTTCAAAATTTATTTTTATATCTGAATACTTTTCTTTCAGTTTATTTAATAATTCATCATTAGTTAGATTTATTTCTGAATTAAATTGATTATATGTATCTTCTCCTGATGTTTCTACTATTTGTAAATATGGTAAATCGCTTCCTCCTCCCCATACATTTACAGGAAGCTCAGTTATTCCTCCACTATTTGAGTGAAAAAAGGCATTAATTGGCTCATTATTATATGTTATTATTTTTCCTTTGGTCGAATTAACTGCTGTTTCTATCTTGTTCCAGTTTTCTTCTTTTTTTCCATCTGCCCATCTTTCAAACCTTTTATTCTTAGATATCCAAGCTTGACAACATTTAGAGTCATCACATATATCCGCATTTTGATGTTTTTTATTATTTATCTTATATACAGTATATGTCCTTGCAACAATTGCTTGTGCTTTTAATGCTTCTATATCAAAGTCTGCTGGCATTTCTGCTGAAACTACATTGCATAAATATGTATCTAATTCTACTTCTTCAATTTCTCCTGTTTTTGAATGTAACAATTTTATTTTTCCATATTTATTATATTCGTATTTTTCTTTATTTACATTATTAATTGAATTTTCGCCTTTTTCTTGTGTCTTATTATTTTGTTCTATATTTTCTACTTTTGCTGGAGTTTTAGTCAAAATTGCTGGTAAAATAAAACATATTATTAAAAATGTGAATAAATAAATCAAAACATTTTTCATTTTATCTCTTCCTTTAATGATATTTTTCTTTTACACTAATCCACAAAAGCAATATTAGATTTTATCTTCAAAATTTAGCTTTTAAATTAATTAAATTCTGTCACTAAGTTAAAACTTTTAATAAATTATATAATAATTTTTGAATATATCACCTAAATCATTTGCATAAATAGACCAAATATAATTAATTCAAGAAATGATTTTTGTCTCCGACCCCAAAATCATTTCTTTCATGTTTTTTAGGATTCTTTTTTCTAGCCTCGAAACTTGAACTTGTGTTATTCCTAGAATTTTTGCTACTTGTGTCTGTGTTTTTTCTTTATAAAATCTTAATAATATAATTTCTTTATCTCGTGGTTTTAATACATTTATAACTTTTTCTAATGTCATTTTATTTGTTATTATTTCTTCTTCATCTATGTTGTTTGAAAGTCTTTCTATTAAGTTTATGCTGTTTCCATCTTTATTATCTCTATAATATGTACTATCTATTGATTCCACTGTATTTGTTGCTTCTAATGCTAGTGAAATATCTTCTTTTGCAATTTTTAGTTTTTTTGATATTTCTTCTATTGATATTTCTTCTCCTTTTTTATAAAAATATTCTTTTTGTAGTTCTTTTACTTTTATTCCTAATTCTTTTATTCCTCTACTTACTTTTATTGGTCCATCATCTCTAATATATCTTTTTATTTCTCCTATCATATATGGAACAGCATATGTTGATAATTTAACATCATAATTTGTATCAAATCTTTTTATTGATTTTATAAATCCTATACAGCCAATTTGATATAAATCTTCTAAATCATAACCTCTTCCATTGAAGCGTTTTACTATACTCCATATAAGCCCGATTATTGTCTCTGATTATTCTTTCCATTTCAAATTTGTCTCCGAGTTTGGGCTTTTTTTATTGCCTCTACACTATTTTCGAACATTTTTCTCCCTACTTTACTTTTAGTTTACTCTTTTGTAATCATTGCAAATTCATCATCTTCGTCATCTTCTTCTATTTTGTTTTTTATTTTTTTGGTCATTGTTATTTTTGTTCCTAATCCTACTACTGACTCAATTTCAACTGAATCCATAAAACTCTCCATTATAGTAAAGCCCATTCCTGACCTTTCTAAATTAGGTTTTGTTGTATATAGTGGTTCTTTTGCAATATCTATATTTTCAATTCCTTTTCCTTTGTCTGATATTTCTATTATTATTTCGTTTTCCCTTAACCTAGCAAAAATTTTTACAATTCCTTGCTTTCTTTCATATCCATGAATAATAGAATTAGTGACTGCCTCAGATACTGCTGTTTTTATATCTGCTAATTCTTCTATTGTTGGATCTAATTGAGATGCAAATGCTGCAACTGAAATCCTAGCAAAGGCTTCATTTGCTGATTTACTTATAAATTCTATTTTCATTTCATTATCATACTCATTTTTCATTTTATATAATCCCTTTCTTTTATTTACTTCTTATAGCCAATTTTGGTTTTCGTACAAGTGTAATGGAAAACTCTCACAGGCAATAATTCTTGTATCTTTTTATTCTATTATTTTTATATTGTAGTAGTAGGTATTAATTTTAATATTCCACTCATTTCAAAAATTCTTTTTACACTACTTGTTAAATTAGTTAATTCTAATTTTCCACCTAACATTTTTACAAATTTGTATCTTCCTATAATTAGTCCGATTCCTGCACTATCCATGAAAGAAACACTATCAAAATCAAATACAACTCTTTTAGGCATATATCTTTCAATTTCATAATCAGCCCTCCTTCTTATCTTTTGAACTGAAAAGTCGTCAATTTCATCTGTAATTTTAAATACTAAAAGCTTGTCCTCTTTATAATAATTAGATTCCATATTAGCCTCCCTAAAAATTTATATTGATATTATATACTCTTTTACAGTTTTTTCCAAGAGAGAAAAATAAGAAGTTTTGTCTAAACTGGTCTATTTTCTATAAAAATATATTTAATTTTCATTTTATGTCATTCTTAATTCTTGTATGCCCCCAATTTTAGATATAAATAATTTAACAATTTAACATTTTATTTTAAATACAATAAAAAAGAGTATTATATTTACTAAAACTAAAAAATTAAATATTTTAGTTTAATTACATTTATATACTCTTTCTTTGTTTATATAATTTTTTTACACTTTACTTTTCTTATAAAATTTTATTCGTCATCATCTATTGTTTCGTCATATTCAAATTCATATGTTACCTCTTCTGGCTCTTTTTCAATCTTTTCTTTCTTTTTTACATTTGAATTCTTTTCTTTTTTTTCATTATTTAATTCATTAGTTTGTAATTTGCTTTGTAAACATTGATTCAATACATTTCCTGCCTTCTCCATTAAATCAGGCATATAATCTAATAACTTGTCAAGAGATGATGTATGATTTACTGGCATTAATTTTACATTACTTTCTTGAATTACTAAAAAAGCTATTGGATTTATTGTAACTCCTGCACCTGAACCACCTCCAAATGGTAACCTATATTGAACTTGCTCTTCTTTTTCTTTCTTTTTGTATTCATCAACTGTTTCTCCCTTAAATTCACTTCCACCTGCTGCAAATCCAAAAGATACTTTTGATATTGGAATAATAACAATATTATTTGATGTTTCAATAGGTTCTCCTATAATTGTATTTACATCTATCATATCTTGTATACTATTCATAGCCGTAGTCATAAGTCCTTCTATTGGATGTTCGCTCATTCTTCTTCACTCCTTCTTTTTTTATTAAGATATATATTATATTTATAATATGTATCATTTTCATTTCAAATATACCAGAAATTAGTATTTCTAATATATTTTGATTTAAATATATTGGTTCTACTATATATTTTTGTTTCTCTACATTAGTTATTTTTTTCATAAGAATTATTGATATAATTGAACTTATTATTGGAATTATCATAGATGTAAAAAATGCATTTTCTGTTCCTATTTTTATTTTTAAATTCAATTTATTTATTTTTATATCTGTTATATTTTTTATAATTTCTTTTTTTATTTTATCTTTTATAAATTTATTCTTTTTTTCTGAAAATTCCTTTTTATTTTTTATTTTATTTATTTTTAATGTTAACCTGTCTTTGTCTAGATTAAATTTTATTATTGGTATTTTATTAAAAATTTTTATTTTAAATATTATTTTATAATTGTCATTAATGTATATTTTTTTATTACTCTTAATTCGTAAATTTTCTATTTCTATGTTTATTCTAGCTTTTATTAGTATTACTGTTATTATTAAACTTATTAATGTTATTGATAAAAGACATAAAAGAAAAACCAATATATATCCCCCCTTGTAGGATTTATATTAGTTTTTCCATTTTTTTCTTTTTTAATCAAATTATATTATTAATTTATAGTTTTTATTGTATTCCCCATCCGTCACCTTGATTTCCTGTACCTACTTGTATGTTTATTCTAGATTTCGGTAATTTTACAATTATACGCATAGGATGTAATCTTGATGTATAATTAACTCTATTATAACCTAGACCATATATCCCGTTTCCCCAATTAAATCCAAACGCTGGTGATGGATCATTATTACTAGTACAAAAAATTAATCTCGTTGCAAATGTATATGGATTACTTCGCTCTACTAATAAATGATAGTAAAATTCACTATCATTTGGAGACTCCTTAGTTTCTACTGTTTTCATGTTGTATCTTACATCTGGATTTAAATTATAATACATATTAGAATATGTCATAGATGAATTTACAGTTATTACATCTTCATATATTAATTCTGTTTGTTCACTTCTTCCAAGTGTTCCATTATTGTAAAATCCATCTATACTATTATTTTTTCCAATTTCTTTTTTCCAAATACTAGGTATTGGCCTTGAACCATATACAGTATATTCTTTTAAATATTCTCCATTATAATTATAATTATTTTGGATATAATTATATCCTGGTTTAATTTTGTCTGTTAAATCTTCTACTTTTATATTTCTTGCCACTGCCCCAACTGTTGCATTACTATATAACTTTTGTGCTATATCATTTAATACATAAACAAAATTATTATATCCTCTTGCTGCTTTCATCTCTATTTTTGTAATTCCTGGTGTGCTTATTAATTCTACATATCCATCATCTTTTATATCTAATACTCTCCATTCAAGATTTTCCTTATTCACAGTTCCAGCCACTCCGTAAATAACTTTCAGGAATATCATATGTTTCTGCACCTGATGGAATATAATTTACATAGTCTCCAACTCTTAATTTCTTTTCTTGTATATTACTAATATAAACACTCGTACTATTTCTATTTCCAGCATTATCTATTGCCTCAAAATAATATGTTCCATTTGCTGTTACTTGATATGTTGTATCATTTACTTTTGTTATATTATTATATGTCGTATTTGTTATACTACTTATCCCTGATAAATTGTCTGTTGCATTTATATATATTGTTACTTGACTTGCAGTTCCTGTTGATGGGCTTGTTGAATAGCTTACATTTGGCGCTATTTTATCTATATTACTTACATTTCCTGTTGCTGTTGTTCCATAATTTGTTCCATCTGT
>ENA-OPBF01002182-OPBF01002182.1-human-gut-metagenome-genome-assembly--contig:-NODE-2182-length-11447-cov-2.029231_pt1 | contig 11447 bp, 10 predicted proteins | sample MGYA00241067_ERZ501450 | MGnify/ENA primary metagenome ERZ501450 (study PRJEB25962, sample SAMEA2042516) | human gut metagenome | biome: human gut; feature: human-associated habitat; material: faeces... | reverse complement strand
TTAAACAAAAAAATATATGAAATTCAAAAGTGGGTCTTATATATTTCGAGCAAAGATATTTATATGTTTAATATTTTAGATGTATAGGTGTCGGCGATATGAGTGTATTATTCGTTTGTAAGCTATACTTTTTTCTTTATTTTGTGTATGGTTAAATTATGGGTAATATGTTCTATGTTACGAATGTATCTGTATTTTTTAGTGGTTATTTCTAGTCCATTTCAGGATGAATATTGGTGGATTTACATTCAAGTGACTGATTATTATGTTTGGTGAAATAGCTTATTTATGTAGTAATATATATTAGGTTATTAATTAGGTATAATGGTTTTAGCTACGATTAATATTAGCATTACAATAATCGCCTATAAGGAATATCTTATAGGCGATTATATATGTTTTTATATTATTATTTTATACGTCAAGATTTCTAACTGATTTTGCATTTTTCTCTATGAATTCTCTTCTTGGTGCAATTTCTTCTCCCATTAATACATTAAATATTGCATCAGCTTTCATTGCATCTTCCATTGTAACTTTTATCATAATTCTAGTTTTAGGATTCATTGTAGTTTCCCATAATTGTTCTGGGTTCATTTCTCCTAAACCTTTGTATCTTTGGATATTTACATTATCTCTTCCCATTTCTTGAAGATGTTGTGCCATTTCTTCGTCAGTATAGCAATAAACGTCTTTAAATCCTTTTTTAGAAAGTTTATATAGTGGTGGTTGAGCCAAATATACATTTCCATTTTCTATTAAAGGTCTCATATATCTAAAGAAGAATGTTAATAATAATGTTCTGATGTGAGCACCATCAACATCGGCATCTGCCATAATTATTATTTTTCCATATCTAATTTTGTTAATATCAAAATCAGCACCGATTCCAGCTCCAACTGCCAATATAACTGGTTGTAATTTTTCATTATTGTAAATTTTATCTGCTCTTGATTTCTCAACATTTAACATTTTTCCCCAAAGTGGTAATATTGCTTGGAATCTTCTGTCTCTTCCTTGTTTTGCTGAACCACCTGCAGAATCTCCCTCGACAATATATACTTCGCATTGTGAAGCATCTTTTTCGCTACAGTCAGCTAATTTTCCTGGTAATGTTGTTGATTCTAATGAATTTTTTCTTCTTACTAATTCTCTTGCTTTTCTTGCAGCCTCTCTTGCTCTTGATGCACTTATACATTTTTCTAATATCGCCTTTGCAACAGAAGGATTTTCTTCTAAGAAAGGTGCCAATACTTCAACTACCATTGATTGAACAATTCCTGTAACCACACTATTACCAAGCTTTGTTTTAGTTTGTCCTTCGAATTGAGGCTCTTTTACTTTTACAGAAATTACAGCAGTCATTCCCTCTCTTATATCTTCACCTAAAAGGTTTGAGTCTTTTTCTTTTAAAATGTTATGAGCTCTTGCATAATCATTAAATACTTTTGTAATTCCTCTTTTGAAACCTTCAAGATGTGTTCCACCTTCAATTGTATTAATATTGTTTACGAATGTATATATGTTTTCTGTATATGCTGTTGTATATTGTAAAGCTATTTCTACTGGTACTTCACCATCTTTTTCTATGTAAATTGGAGTTGGATGGATTTTTTCTTTATTTTGATTTAAGAATTCAACAAATGAAATTAATCCTCCCTCAAAGCAGAATTCTGACTTCTTTAAATTTTCATCATTTCTTTGATCTTCTATCGTAATATGTAAACCTTTATTCAAGAAAGCTATTTCTCTAAATCTTTCTTCAAGTGTTCCAAAGTCATATTCAAGAGTCTCAAAAATTGTACTATCAGCCAAAAATCTTACTTTTGTTCCTGTTTTTTTAGAATCTCCTAATCTAGTAAGCTTTTCAGTGGTTTTTCCTCTTTGGAATTTCATTTCATAAATTCCGCCATCTCTTTGTATTGTAACTTCTGCCCATTCAGACAAAGCATTTACAACAGATGCACCAACTCCGTGAAGACCTCCAGATACTTTGTATCCACTATCTCCTCCGAATTTTCCACCAGCATGAAGTACTGTATAAACAGTTTCTGCAGCAGAAATATGTGTTTTAGGATGTATATCTACTGGAATTCCCCTTCCATCATCCTCTACTGAAATGATATTTCCCTTTTCTATTATTATGTGAATATGAGTACAATAACCAGCTAAAGCTTCATCAACACAGTTATCTACTATTTCGTATACCAAGTGATGTAATCCTCTTATAGAAACACTTCCTATATACATACCTGGCCTTTTTCTAACGGCTTCTAACCCTTCCAAAACTTGAATTTGCTCTGCATTATACTCATGGTTATACTTTTCCATTACGCTACATCCTTTCGTTTTTATTATTCTTATATCATTCTAATCGTTTTTTTCAAATTAATCAAGTTCTTTTTTTATTACTCCATTATTCACGTAGAATACGGATTTACTATCGAACTCATCTTTTATTTCATCAGTACATGTAATAATTACTTGTGTATCTCCAATATTATTTAAGAAATTCTTTCTTCTTTTAGCATCCAACTCAGACATAAAATCATCTAGTAATAGTATTGGACTTTCATTTATTTCTTCTTTAATAATTTGTAACTCACACATTTTTAAAGATAAAACTGCTGTTCTGTGTTGTCCTTGCGAACCATATACATTTACAAGATTATCATTTATATATATATTAAAATCATCCCTGTGAGCACCTTTTGTAGTAAATCCTTTAATTATGTCAAGTGTTCTTCTTTCTCTAATTAAACTAAGCAACTTTTCCTTATTCTCACAATCAGTTAAATATTCTACTCTAATTTCCTCTTTATTCTCAGTTATTTTGCTGTGAATTTCATTTATCTTATCCGTTATTTTTTTTATAAATTCTAATCTATATAAACAGACTTTATTTGCATATTCGGCAAGTTTTTCATCCCAAATGTCTAATAAATCATAATTTCCATTTGTGGATTTTAATTGCTTTAGATAATTATTTCTTTGTTCTAATACCTTTAAATACATATTTAAATTATGAACATAGTTTGGTCTTATTTGCCCAATCATCATATCTAAAAATCTGCGTCTTTGTGCTGGACCATTCTTCAATATGTTAATATCATCTGGTGTAAATAAAACAACATTTATATTTCCTAAAAGGTCACTCAATTTTTTTATCTTTATTCCATTGACAATTACATTCTTTTTATCTGCAATTTGAACTTTTATGTAACCCTCTCTGCTAGAATTTTTGTATTTTAGATTGATATTTAAGAACTCTTCGTTATATTTTATTAATTCTTTTTCCCTACTCGTTCTAAATGATTTACCAAAAGCCGAAATAAAAATTGACTCTATAATATTAGTTTTTCCTTGAGCATTATCTCCATAAAAAATATTAATATTATTATTAAATTCTATCTTCTGCTTTTCATAATTTCTAAAATTTTGTAATTCTAGTTCAGTTATTAACATATTGTGCCTCTATTGTGGAAAACTTTTTTATTTTCCTTTATTTTAGTCTTTTAATTTTATAGGTAAAATCATATATGTATAATCTCCATCTTCATCAACTGGTCTAATTATACATGGTGAAATGCTTGTACCAAAATCAACAAAAATTTCTTCATCATCAATATTTCTAAGTGCATCTAAGAAATATTTTGGATTAAATCCTGCTTCCAAATTTTTTCCTTCTGTTGATACATAGATTTCCTCTTTTGCATCACCTGTTTGGTTTGTACAAGAAATTGTTACTTTGCCAATATCCACAGTTACCTTAACTGGATATTTTTTTTCTTTTTCTATACTTGATGCAGAAATTAAACTTACTCTCTCAAAGCAGTCTTGTAAGATTGATTTATTTACTCTTACTCTTGTTTCCCATGTTTCTGGAATAACACTTGAATAATTTAAAAATTCTCCATCTAGTAATCTAGTTACTATCTTACAATTTTCCATTTCAAATAAAACCTGATTTTTAGCAACACCAATCTTTATCATATCAAAAGAATCTATTAAAATCTTGTTTATTTCATTTAAAGTTCTTCCTGGTATTACTGCAGAGAAATTATTTACCTTGTTTTGTAGGAATTTACTCTTCCAAGCAAGTCTAAATCCATCAACAGCAACAACATTCAATTTATTATTTGCTATTTCAAATAAACATCCTGTAAATATTGGTCTATTTTCTTCTGTACTTACAGCAAATATTGTTTTTCTAATCATATCTTTTAAAATTGTTTGCTCAATTTCAATAGAATTTTCTACACTTATTTTAGGTAATTCTGGGAATTCATCAGGATTCATTGTTGCAAGTTTATATAAAGAACCTTCACATTCTATAACAAGAAGATTTTTATCATTTACTTCTATGCTTATATCTGTATCTGGTAATCTTCTAATAATTTCTGTAAACATTATAGCATTTACAACTGTAGCTCCTTGTTCTTCTACTTTACAATCATTAATAATATATTCTATACCTATCTCTAAATCATAAGTTGTTAATTTTATTTCATTATCATTTGTTTGAATTAAAATACCCTCTAATATAGGCATTGTTGTTCTTACAGCAACAGCTTTAGTTACGGAATTAAGGGCTTTAAGGATTTTATCCTTCTCACAAATTAGTTTCATCTTGAAATCGTCTCCTTTATAATAATATAAATATATTTAGTGGTAGTAGTAATAGGTGCTGTGGATTGTGTGGAAAACTATGTTAATTGTTTATTTCCCTAGCAATTTTGATGTTGATAACTCTGTGGATAAATTGAAAAGTTATACACAGGTAAAAATTGAAATTGTGGATTGTTAAGTTATCAACAGTTTATCCACACGTTTTCCACAGGGGGGTGTGAATAACTCATACAAGCTATGTGCTAGAATGATTATAGAATATTGAAACAAACAAGTATTTAGCAAACACCTATTTAAGATTGTTCTGGAAAGTATATTTAAATTGCATGTTACAGACTATTTGCTTTCGAGCAATATGTTTTTCACACTTTCCACAATTAGCTTTGTCTCTTTGCTCTCTTTAATATCTTTTTCGATTTTATTGCAAGCATGCATTACTGTTGTATGGTCTCTCTTGCCAAAGTCTTTTCCTATCTGAGGTAGAGACATATTGGCAACGTTTCTACATAAGTACATTGCAATTTGGCGTGGAAAAGTAATATCATTAGATCTTTTTGATCCTCTTAAATCTTTTGGATTTATATTGAAATACTTTCCAACCGTTTCTTGAATAAATTCGGAAGAAATAACTTTTTCCTTTTGTGAAACTATATCATTTATCGCTTTTTCAGCCATTTCTAATGTGATAGGACTGTGCGTTAAAGATGCGGTTGCGATTAATTTATTTAATGTTCCTTCGAGTTCTCTGATGTTAGAATCAATTCGAGTTGCAATTGTTGATAAAATTTCATCGTCAATTAAAATATTATCTAATTGAGCCTTTTTTCTAAGAATTGCAAGACGAGTTTCGTAGTCTGGGTTTGAAATATCGGCCATTATTCCCCATTCAAATCTAGACTTCAATCTGTCTTCAAGTAATTGAATATCTTTTGGTGGTTTATCACTCGAAAGAATAATTTGTTTTCCACTCTCATACAATGTATTAAAAGTGTGGAAAAATTCCTCTTGAATACGTTCTTTTCCAGCTATAAACTGAATATCGTCTATTAAAAGAATATCTATACTCCTATACTTGTTTCTAAATTGATCGTTAGTATTATCTTTTATTGCATTAATAAGCTGATTAGTAAAGTTTTCTGAAGTAACATATAATATTTTAGAATTTTTGTTATTCCTTAGGATTTCATTACCAATTGCATGCATTAAGTGGGTTTTTCCCAAACCAACGCCTCCATAAAGATAAAGCGGGTTATAAGATGCGGCAGGTGCTTCAGCAACCGCTAAAGCAGCAGCATGAGCAAACCTATTATTATTACCAACGACAAATGTAGAAAATGTGTATTTTGGATTTAAATTTGTTGTGGCATAATTAATAGGAGCTTCAATGCTTGTGGCATCTCTTAGGTCTGCATTATTTGACGCTGCTTCAAGTTCTTCTCTAGATACAATAGAAACAGTACAATCTTTGTTTGTCAAATAATTGAATGTATTAGTTAACAAATCTAGATATTTTGAAGAAACAACGTTCTTCTGGAAATCTGTAGATGTTAATAATACAATATGACCATTATCCTCGCTTTGAATCTCTAATACTTTTATCCAAGTCTCATATGAAATTTTAGTAGTCTCTTCTTTTAAAAGTTCTTTTGCTTTTGTTAATAAATCATTTAGTTCATTTTGCATTTATGTTCATCCTTCCAAAATCCTAGAATAAAGAATAGGAAATTATTTTATTCACATAGTTATCCACATAGTTATCCACAAACTGTGGATAACTCGCAAACACGCTATTCCGCTATGTTTTTTAGTAAAAATTAAGCAAAAAAACATAAAAGTCTTTATTACCTTTTATTTCTGTATATAATATCAAAAAATAGGTTCAATAGTCAATATAAAACCAGAATAAAAATAAAAATATTTAAATTTACTTTAAACTATTGACATAACATGAAAAACAGGTATATAATAAGTAATACTTGTGAAAGAAAATTATCAAATTATATAGATATTGGAGGTGCAGAGAATGAAAAGAACATATCAACCAAAAAAGAGACAAAATAAAAAAGAGCATGGTTTTATGAAAAGAATGAGCACAAGAGCTGGAAGAAATGTAATAAAAGCTAGACGTGCTAAAGGAAGAGAAAAATTAAGTGCTTAATTTAAAGCAGAGAGCCACTAGAAATGTTGTTAGTGGCTTTTTTGTAATGATGTAAGATTTGTGCCTTGAGAAAGGTATGCGATAAAATATGAAAAAGATTAATACATTAAAGAAAAATTATGAATTTAGCAATGTTATAAAAAGAGGCAATTATCATGTTAAAAAACAAATAATTGTTTACATAACAAAAAATAATAAAAACAAAAATATAATAGGAATTGCAATAAGCACAAAACTTTGTAATGCTGTAAATAGAAATAAAATAAAAAGAATAATAAGAGAGTCATATTATAGGGAAATGAAAAAAATAAAACAAGGATATAATATTGTTTTTCTTTGGAATAAAAAAGAACCTATTGAAAATATTTGTTTTCAAGAAGTGCATAAAGAAATAGTAGAAATTTTTAAAGAGGCAGACTTATTTGAAAAAAATTAGTTTATTTTTTAGAAAAGTATTGATAAAAATAATTGAATTTTATCAAAAGCATATATCGAAAGTATTAGCTCATGGAGGAATAAATTGCAAGTTTTATCCTACATGTTCAGAATATACTAAGCAAGCAATCGAAAAATATGGGTGTATAAAAGGCATTATAAAAGGAATTTTTAGAATATTAAAATGTAATCCGTTTTCAAAGGGTGGATATGATCCTTTAAACTGATTGGAGGTAAAAATATGGGAGCAATAGCAAATTTATTTGGCTATTTACTTAACTTTCTTTACAACATATTTAATAATTATGGAATTGCAATTATAGTTTTTTCAGTAATTTTAAGAATTATATTAATACCTGTAACTATATCACAACAAAAATCAATCAAGAAAAACGAAAAAATGCAGGAAAAAATGAAAGAAATACAGAGAAAGTATAAGAATAATCCTGAAAAATTAAATCAAGAAACAATGGATTTATATAAAAGGGAAAAGCTTAATCCATTTAGTGGATGTTTAAGTTCTATACTACAAATTATAATTATACTTTCTGTGTTTTGGTATATCATCCTGAAAAAGAATAATCAGGGCTTGAAAAAGGTGGATACAAACATAATAAATGGATATGTAGAAGAAATAAAAAATGAAGAGGGGAAAGCATCAGCTTACCCAGAAATACAAGTAATTCAGAAAAAAGCAAGTACAGATGAAAATGTAAATATTAATATGGAATTTTTTGGACTTGATTTAAGTAAAGTTCCAAATCAAAACATGGGAGATATTACAGTATATATCATTCCTGTATTGTATATAATAACATCTTTTATATCAATAAAAATAACGAATGGAAAGAAGAAGAAAAACAAGACTTTACAAATAGAAGAAAAAACATCTAAGGACAAAGTAAATGTTGAAGATGGAAAGAATGAAAATGATGAAAGTCTAGAAGCAATGCAAGAAATGAACAATAGCATGATGTATATGGTACCAATAATGTCTATATCGATTGCTTTTATAGCTCCTTTGGGACTAGCGTTATATTGGTTAGTAAGTAATATTTTAATTATAATTGAAAGATTTATAATTGATAAAATATTTAACAAGGAGGAAGAAAAAAATGCCTAAAACAATTATTGCAGAAGGCAAAACTTCTACAGAAGCTATAGAAAAAGGATTAAAAGAACTTAAAGCAACAAGAAGTCAAGTCGATGTGAAGATACTTGAAGAAAAAAAGAAGAGCTTTTTTAGTATTTTAGATCCACATGTTGTAAAAGTTGAATTAACTATTAGGGAAGATAGTATTCCAGAGAAAAAAGAAAAAAATATTGAAAAGAAAGAAATAAATCAAAAAGATATTGAAGATGCCGATAAAGCAGTTGAAAACTTTTTGAATAACTTTTTAAATAAAATTTCTAGTAATATTGAATATACAGTAAAAAACGAAAATGGACTTGTATATGTTAATATTAAAGGAGAAGATTCTACAAGATTGATTGGATATAGAGGAGAAGCTTTAAATGCTCTGCAAACGCTTTTGACAACTGTTGCAAGTAAAAATAGAGAAGAAAGTGTTAAAGTAATTCTTGATATCGGAAATTATAAAGATGCAAGAAAAAAGACTTTAGAAGAATTAGCTAGAAAAGTTGAAAAAACTGTTAAAAAGACAGGTAAGTCTGTAACACTAGAGCCTATGAATGCATATGAAAGAAAAATATTACATACAGAACTACAAAATAGTGAATTTGTGAAAACATATAGCGTTGGTGAAGGCGATAGAAGAAGAGTTGTTATAGCAAAGAAATAATTGAATATAAATCGGAAGTCAAAGTTCGGATTTTAGTATATATACTATTGTCTTGCTTTGACTTTTTTATTGATGTAAAAATATTATACTAAATGAATTATGGGAATATAAAAGCACCATTATTGAGTAAAAAAAGAACCAAAAATAGTACCTTATGTACAATGATGGTGTAAAATATAGATAAAATTAATAAGTGTAATATTTTATAATCTAAGTAAAAAAGGAGAGGAATAATATGAGTACAATTGCAGCAATATCAACAGCACCAGGAAATGCAGGAATTGGAATAATTAGGTTGAGTGGTGATGATTGCTTTAAAATTTTGCAAAAGATATTTAAGCCTAAAAATAAGGGGGAAATAAAAGGATATACTATAAAGTATGGGAATATTGTAAAAAGTGAGAATGATGAAATTATAGATGAAGTATTAGTATCTTACTTTATTGCACCAAAGAGTTATACTAAAGAAAATATGTGTGAAATAAATTCACATGGTGGCATAGTAGTTGAAAATCAAATTTTAGAAGAATGTTTAAAAAATGGTGCAGTTCTTGCTGAACCAGGAGAATTTACTAAAAGAGCATTTATGAATGGAAGAATTGATTTATCTCAGGCTGAAGCTGTAATAGATATAATAAATTCTAAAACAGAGAAAGAAATGATGGTGGCTCAAAGACACTTAGAAGGAAGCTTATCGAAGAAAATAAAAGATATACAAGGTGAAATTTTAAATTTAATGGCAGATATAGAAGCTTCCATTGATTATCCTGAATATGACATAGAAGAAACTACAAATAAAAAAATAAATGATACATTAAATAGCGTAGAAGAAAAATTATTAAAATTAAAAAATAGTTTTGAAAATGGTAAAATTTTAAAAGAAGGAATTAAAACTGCGATTATTGGAAAACCAAATGTAGGTAAATCATCTCTTTTAAATTTAATACTTGGAGAAAATAGGGCAATAGTTAGTGATATAGAAGGAACAACAAGAGATACTATTGAAGAATACATAAATATAAAAGGCATTCCATTAAAAATTGTGGACACAGCTGGAATAAGAAAAACAAATGACGAGGTTGAAAAAATAGGCGTAGAAAGAAGTATAAACAATATAAGTAATGCTGAGCTAATAATTGCTCTATTTGACGATTCTCGTACGTTTGATGACCAAGACCAAAAAATATTAGATTTAATAGAAGGAAAAAAGACAATTATATTAATAAACAAAATTGACCTTGGAAAAAATTTAATTAAGGAAAATGAAAAGTTAAAAAAATTTAAAAATAATATAATTGAATTTTCTACAATTAATGAAACAGGACTGGATAAATTATATAATAAAATAGAAGAGCTATTTAAATTAAATGAGTTGGATTGTGAAAATACTGAAATTATAACAAATAATAGGCATAAGCAACAAATATTATATGCTTTAGAAGATGTAGCAAAAGGAAGAGAAAGTCTAGAAACACATATGCCGGTTGATATTACGGCAATTTGTTTAAAAGACATATTAGAAAGACTAGCAGAAATAACAGGCGAAAATGTTTCTGAAGATATTATTAATGAAATATTTAAGAAGTTTTGCCTTGGAAAATAAGGAAAATTACTATCAAATATTATGTAAATATAACAAAAATTAAAGGATGTTTTCATGAAAACTGGACAGAAAAACGGCTACTAAGTACAAAGTGCCTTGAATAAGATTTAAGATAAGTTTTCACGAGAACAATGATACAATGAAAGTTAAAGTGAAGGAGTTGGAAAAGATGAAATATGATGCAGGAGAATATGATATAGCAGTAGTTGGAGCAGGACATGCTGGCTGTGAAGCAGCACTTGCTGCTGCAAGAATGGGAATGAAAACATTATTGTTTTCTATAAGTTTGGAGGCCGTTGCAAATATGCCGTGTAATCCACATATAGGAGGAAGCTCAAAAGGACATTTAGTAAGAGAAATTGACTGCCTTGGTGGTGAAATGGGAAAAAATATTGATAAAACTTTTGTGCAAATGAGGATGTTGAATACATCTAAAGGACCAGCTGTATATTCATTAAGAGCACAAGCTGATAGAAAAAAATATCAAATGGAAATGAAACATACTCTAGAAAGACAACCAAATTTATATCTAAAACAAGCTGAAATAGTAGATATAGGTGTTGAAAACAATAAAATAACAAGTATAGAGACTAATGTTGGAGCAGTATATAAGGTAAAAGAAATAATTTTATGTACTGGTACATATTTAAGAGGAAAGATTTTTATAGGAGAGAACTCATTTGAAGGTGGCCCTGATGGCGTTTTCCCTGCAAATAAACTATCTAAAGTTCTTGAAAAATTAAATATTAAACTTTTAAGGTTTAAAACAGGTACTCCAGCAAGAGTAAATAAGAATTCTATTGATTTTTCTAAGATGGAG
>ENA-OPBF01002178-OPBF01002178.1-human-gut-metagenome-genome-assembly--contig:-NODE-2178-length-11466-cov-4.215319_pt1 | contig 11466 bp, 7 predicted proteins | sample MGYA00241067_ERZ501450 | MGnify/ENA primary metagenome ERZ501450 (study PRJEB25962, sample SAMEA2042516) | human gut metagenome | biome: human gut; feature: human-associated habitat; material: faeces... | reverse complement strand
CTTACAATTGGAATCATAACTTACTGAACATTCGGTGCGGATCCGGTCAAGTCATATGAAAGTAATTGTCATTGATACCGGAGATGTCATCATCGATTTTTCTACCAGAGAAACCAGTCTGGAGGTACTCTCCCTCGCAGTGAAACACCAAAAAGCCCTGGTATGCGGCACAACCGGATTTTCACCAGAAGAAATGCAGCAATTCCAGAACGCTGCTACATTGATTCCAATGCTCTATGCAGCAAATACTTCCAAGCTGGTCAAATATAATGAACAAGCTTCTGAAACTGGTCACTTCCACACTAAAAAAGAACTGGCGACACTTTTTATCGTGCCGCCAGTTCCTTATATTGCCAGAACATGCTGGAGTCCGAACGGAATCGCCTTTTTTACCGGCACTCTTCCATTCAGACAGTAAATATTTTCCTCACTCACTGCTTTTGTATTTTTCTCTTTATCCATTTTCCTTTTCCCTCATTCTCTTTTTTTATTCTGTCCTAAGCGCTGTCACCGGATCGCTCTTTGCTGCTTTCCTTGACGGAATGATTCCACCGAGCAGGGTAAGCCCGATACTCAAAAGAATCAGCACAATTGCCGGAAGCACTGGTAAAAATGCATTGATTTTGTTATTATCTGCCACCGCATGAATGATCATATTTCCAGGGATCAGAAGCAGCAGTGACAGTCCGATTCCGATCAGTCCGGCACACAGACCAATGATAACGGTTTCTGCATTAAATACCTGCGATACATTTCTCTTAGATGCCCCGATCGCGCGCAGGATTCCAATCTCCTTCTTCCGTTCCAGTACACTGATGTAGGTGATAACCCCGATCATAATTGAAGATACTACAAGGGAAATCGCCACAAACGCAATCAGCACATAGCTGATGATATCCACGATATTTGTCACGGAAGACATCAGTGTTCCGACTATATCGGTATAAGTGATGATCTGTTCCTCTTTTCCTTCTTTTTCCATCCGGCTATTATAAGAATCCAGGATTTTCACCACTTTTTCCTTGCTCTCAAAATCCATCGGATATATGGAAATCTGACTCGGGTTCGCAAAATCCACGTATCCAAGCTTCTGCAGATTATTGTCATAGGAAGCAGTCGCGCTCATTGTCATGGATGTCATCAGCTCTTTCAAATCATCTTCTGTCATATTCATCTGAAATGCCTTTGCAAATGCATCGGTATCAATCTTCATCGAACTTCCAAGCATGTTCTGCAGCTGGGCTCCCACATTTCCCATGGCAGCCTGCATGGCGTTCCCGATTTCTCCTGTGATCTGAGTGACGATCTGATTCATTGCCGAAGTGATCTGAGTCTCAAGCATATCCGAAATTGCTCCGGTATAAGTTCCCATTGCCTTTGCCATGTAACTTCCCATTGTCGCACTTAACTGGCTCTCCAGCTGATCCATATCGATCACCTCGGAAAGCCCGTTCATCAGACGCTGTTTTCCATCTGCTGTAGCAAGGTAGTTCAGAAAATAATCTCCCATTTTGGTCGGATCTGCTTTTCCATTCGCCGCAGCATATGCCGGATAACTACTCGCCAGTTCTTTTGTCAGTTTTTTCAGCTGGTCAGAAGTAATATTTATCACCGTATCTCCAAAAATCTCCTGCTGCCAGGCATTCATAATCTCTTTTGCTTCCTCGGTCTGTAAATACTCCGCCAAGTATTCTCCAAATTTATCCGGATCTGTATATCCTTTTCCCGCAGCATACTTTTGATATCCTTCCATCACACGCTGTACAAGCTCCTGCATCTGATCAATTGTAATCTTAAACCCACCGGTGCTCTCAATGATCTCCTGCAGATTATCTTTCAGGATCTTCTGCGCTTCATCCGTCATCAGGTAATCCATAAAATCTCTCGCCAGATTTGAATAATCTGCTTCCGGATGGAATTTCACATACTCCTGATAACCTTCCATAACACTCTCAGACAACTTCTGCATTCCACCCGGTTTTACGGTAAGATCCAGGCTTCCGATCATATCGCCAAGATTCATCTGTGGCATACCGGACACGTCAAGACTGATCTGATCCAGATTTATCATCCCGGACAGATCCAGAGAATCCCCACCCATCCGGAATGCATTTTCCAGATTCAGGAAATCTGCTGACAACATATCACCGGAAAATCCACTGTCGTCTAAAACAAATGCTTTCTGAAGTGCATCCTCATCTACCGTAAACAGACTGTTCGCATCCAGTCCGTTCTTCTCTTCTGTGGTTCCGAACTGTTCTCCGGTAAATACATTCTTGGATGGATTCTCCAGCTGATCTTTTACAATCTCGCTTTTCGTAGCCTCTTTCGCAACATGCTCGGCAAGACTCTGTGGATAACCGATCCCCGGTGTCAGAGCAGAGGCATTTGCATCCTCTGATGCCTGCACGATTCCGACGATTTTCAAATCTTCGCCCTGGTCCACCAGTTTCTTTATATATTCCTTATTATCGGATTTATCCTTCCAGATCTTATACTGGCTGTCATATTCATAGCATTCAGATACATTGACCAATTTGAACGTCTTGTCTAAAATATCCTCGTATGTGTAATTTCCAATATCTGCCGGTGTATTGACATCTTCTTCATTGATAAACTCCTGGATCATCTCATCCAGTTCCAACTGATCCCGAAGCCCCAGGGTATAGAGAAGAAAATCACTGATTCCACCATCCGAAGTCAGCACCAGCACACATTCATTATAATTCTGCGGCCAGCGTCCTGCCTTCACATCATACTGGTTTTCATAAAGACTTTCTGTCTTCGGCATCTCAAAAAACACATTGGTGCTCATCATTGATGACATCAGGCTGCTGGTGCTTGCACCGGAACCGATCCCCAGTGACTCAAAGGATTTATCCGGATTCACCTGACGGACAGAACCGTCTTTATTCTGCCGAAAAATCTGCGGTGAAATGCTATAGTAATACTCCACTGCACTGGTATAATCTTCGATTCCGCTTTTACCGCTGTCCAGATATTTTTTTAAGGATTTCAGATCGTTGGAATCCATCGTGGAAAACATATTGGTCATCATCTGCATAACCTTGACTTCCCCGTCTTTTTTTGTCTCCTTCTTATCCGAACTGCCCGAACCACTGTCCATATTGCCTACCATCATCGATGTCATATCAAATCCGGTACTCTGGATCTGAAGCGGATACTCGGAAAGAGTCTCTTCTTCAATTGACTTGATGTAGGCATTGACTCCGTTGGAAAGTGCCAGTATCAGTGCAATCCCGATAATTCCAATAGAACCGGCAAAAGATGTCAGAAGAGTCCTTGCTTTCTTCGTCTTTAAGTTATTAAAGCTCAGGGAAAGAGCCGTCAGAAATGACATGGAAGCTTTCCCCATATTCTTATGCTCCGGCTCCTTCATGACCGCTTCATTGACATAAAATTCGTCCGTATCCGAACGGATCTTTCCGTCCTTGAGCGTTACGATACGGGTCGCATATTCTTCAGCAAGCTCTGGGTTATGTGTAACCATTACAACAAGCCGGTCTTTTGCCACTTCTTTTAAAAGTTCCATAACCTGCACACTGGTCGCCGTATCCAGCGCTCCTGTCGGTTCATCAGCAAGCAGGATATCCGGATCATTGACCAGCGCACGGGCGATTGCCACCCTCTGCATCTGTCCGCCTGACATCTGGCTCGGTTTTTTATGCAACTGCTCCCCAAGACCAACTTTTTTCAGAGCCTCAATCGCTCTCTTTTTCCGTTCTTCCTTCCCGATCCCAGAAATAGTCAGTGCCAGCTCCACATTGGCAAGCACCGTCTGATGTGGAATCAGATTATAACTCTGAAATACAAAACCAATTGTATGATTCCGATAGGAATCCCAGTCTCTGTCTTTATATTTTTTCGTAGAAATCCCGTTGATGATCAGATCACCACTATCGTACCGATCCAGTCCACCGATGATGTTAAGAAACGTCGTCTTTCCCGAACCACTCGGTCCCAGGATCGCAACAAATTCATTGTCCCTGAAATTCAGGCTTACATCATCCAGTGCCTTCTGTACCAGCGTACCTGTACGGTATTCTTTGCAGATATGTTGAATTTGAAGCATAAAAATTCTCCTTTTAAGTTGTAACTCATGAAACGCGTATGTTTCATTGTACACCCTTAAAAGGAGAAAATCATGTCTTTTAGAAAAATTTTATTCTTTATTTTCTGAGAAGTTCTTTTCCCGAAATACCTGGCTCTGTCATATTGACCGGATTCAGAACGGTTTCCATCTCTTTTTCACTTAAAAGACCTTCTCTGAGAATCAGATTACGGATGGATTCCCCGGTCTTCATTGCTTTTTTCGCAATCTCCGCTGCTTTCTCATAGCCTACATGCGGACAGATTGCAGTAATTACGCCGATGCTGTTCTCTACCAGCTGACGACATCTCTCTTCATTGGCTGTGATTCCTGTCACACAGTTGTCAATAAAAGTCTGCACTGCATATGCAAGTGTATCAATCGACTGGAACAGACAGTAGAATACGATCGGTTCAAACGCATTCAGTTCCAGCTGTCCACCCTCTGCTGCCATCGTGATCGTCACATCATTTCCAATGATGTTAAATGCGACCTGGTTCACTACTTCCGGGATGACTGGATTCACTTTTCCTGGCATGATCGAAGAACCATTCTGCTTTGCCGGAAGGTTAATCTCACCAAATCCGGCTCTTGGTCCGGATGACATCAGACGCAGGTCATTTGCAATCTTGGAAAGTGTGACTGCACACGCTTTCACTGCACCAGATACTGCCACAAACGGATCCAGGTTCTGGGTTGCATCGATCAGATCAAAAGCCTGGACAAACTGAATATCAGATATTTTTGAAAGATTCGGAACAATGCGGCTTACATAGGCTTCATCTGCATTGATTCCGGTTCCGACTGCCGTTCCACCCATGTTGACGGTACGCATCTCGTCCATCGCATTATCCATACGGTGGATATCACGCATGATGGCATCGGAATATGCCTGAAATTCCTGACCCAAACGGATTGGAACTGCATCCTGCATTTGGGTGCGTCCCATTTTGATCACATGGTCAAATTCCTCTGCCTTTTTGCAGAGCGCTCCATGAAGTCTGAGCAGTTCTTTTTTCAGATTCTGAAGAAGTCTGAGTGAAGTCATCTTGCCAGCTGTCGGAATAACATCATTTGTGGACTGTCCGCAGTTTACATCATCATTCGGATTTACTGCTGAATAATCTCCCTTTTTCCCGCCAAGAATCTCAATCGCACGGTTGGCAATGACTTCGTTTGCATTCATATTTAGAGAAGTACCCGCACCTCCCTGGATCGGATCTACGATAAAGTACTCATGCAATTTTCCTGTAAGGATTTCATCACATGCCTGTACGATTGCTTTTGCCTTTTTCTTTTCCAGAATCCCACTCTCGCAGTTGGTGATCGCAGATGCTTTCTTTATGTACGCAAGACTGTTGATGATCTCCGGATGCATATTCAGCCCGGTAATACGGAAATTCTCCGCAGCACGCAGTGACTGTACCCCGTAATATACATCTCCCGGAATATCTTTTTCCCCTATTGAATCCTGTTCTACACGATAACCTGTCTTGTTTTCTTTTCCATTTTCCATCTCAAAATCCCTCGATTTTCCATTTTTCTCTGGCGTATTGCCTTTGTTGTTTTCATTATAGCTCTGTGTTACAATATAATCTAATACATATATTTTTATAGTAACTATAATTTTAAAACTATGTCAAAGGAGAATACCTATGTTTCAGGGAATGGAATATGTCTATGAAGTTTATCTGGAAAAAAGCTTTTCCAAGGCGGCTGAGAAGTTATTTATCTCACAGCCTTCACTCAGTGCCAACGTAAAGCGTGTCGAGCATCACATCGGATATCCGATCTTTGACCGGAGTACCAAACCACTTTCCCTTACCGAATGTGGGGTACAGTATATCAAAGCGGTAGAAAAAATAAAAAGTATCCAGAATGAATTTGAAGGATTTGCAAACGACTGGGGCGACCTAAAAAAAGGAACACTCACCCTCGGAGGAAGCAACTTGTTTTCCTCCTGGATCCTGCCTCCGCTGATCGCGGATTTTGCCCGCAGATATCCTCTAATCCAGATCAGCCTGATTGAAGAAACCACTGCCAATCTTGCCCGTATGCTGCGACACGGGCAGCTGGATCTGATGCTGGACAGCAGTGTTCTGGATGCCACCATCTACGGCTGCCGTAAATTTCAGGAAGAGCACCTGATCCTTGCTGTTCCGGGAGCATTCCCGATCAATAATACGCTGCGCTCCTATCAGCTTCCTGTAGAAGATATCCTGAGCAAAAAATTTCTGGAAGAATCCTGTCCTCCCGTTCCTCTGACACGCTTTAAAAGTGAGCCTTTTATTATGCTGAAACCGGAAAACGACACTGGAAAACGTGCCCGTATGATCTGCCGGAACAATCTCTTTGAACCAAATATCATCCTGGAAATGGATCAGCAGATGACTTCTTACAACATCACCTGCTCCGGCATGGGGATCTCTTTTATCGGAGATATCATGCTCTCAAAAGTACCTCTTACCTCTGATGTGGTGTACTATAAGCTTCCTGCAGGCGAAAGCAGCCGTGACATCCGGTTCTACTGGAAAAATGGTCGCTACCAGACAAGGGCAATGGAAGAATTTTTAAAAATGGCGTGCCAGTAAGGCACTTTCCTGTAGAACAGATACTATCTATTTATCTGCAATCTTGGATCCGACAAATAATTCTTCTCTACATAAACCTACTCACTTCTCAGTGCATCGATTGGATTCATGTTCGCCGCCTTCACCGACGGAAGGAGTCCGAAAATAATTCCGATCAGTGTGGAAAATACTACTCCGACCAGAATGGACACTCCGCTGATTGCCACCGGAACTGCCGAGACTGCGGAAATAATATAGGCAAGCGCAATCCCTCCTGCCACACCGATCAGACCTCCGAGAAGGGTAAGTACTGCCGCTTCCGTCAGAAACTGCGTCAGGATTCTTCTTTTTCTTGCCCCCAGTGCCTTTTTCAGACCGATTTCTCTCGTTCTTTCTGTCACAGACACCAGCATAATATTCATAACACCGATCCCGCCAACCAGAAGTGAAATGCTTGCAATCCAGAGCAGCTGCTGGTTCGTCGAGCTGCTGATCTCCTGGATCTGGTTCGCCTGTTCCAGAAGATCTTCCCCTTTATACTTTATCGTCTCATCAGACACGGTCAGGTAACTGTTCAGGATATCTGCCGCCTTTTCTCCTGCCGCAGTCATCTCATCTGTGCTTGTCGCGCGGACAACCAGATTCTGCGGTTCATCGTACTGATAAATAATCGGCCACAGTGTATCCGGAATACAGATCGTTCCGCTTCCATCCGTGGATACATAACGGTAATAGTCTTCCATCGAATTGATCACCGGCTGTGAATTTTCTTTTCTCGCCATCATACCGATCACCGTAAATGGCTCCCCTTTAACCTCAATAATCTTTCCAATCACATTTCCATCCGGAAATAGAGCTGTGGCTGTCGTTTTATCAAGCAGCACAACTTTTCGGTTTGCAGTAAAATCTTTTTCGGAAAAGCCACGCCCTTTTGTGATCTGAAATCCATAGGCATCCAGATAATTGGAATCTATTCCAAAAATATTACAGCTTGCCAGCTTCTGACTGCCTGCATATACAGCATCATATTCATTCCGTCTGTGATAAAGGGCTGCACTTTCCACCTCATCCAGTGCCTGGATCTCACCAAGTACCTGATCTGAAATCTCCGGTATTCCATCCGGAACCTCCTGATAAGACAGATCCAGTGTCCAGTCTCCCTGATAAAGCTGGATATTGACCGCATTATTTCCCGCGCCAACCAGATTTTTCTTGATCTGCTCATTGGTTCCTTTGATCGTTGAAACAATTGCAATGATCGATCCGATTCCGATAATAATACCAAGCATCGTCAGCGCAGACCGCAGCTTATGACTCCAGATTCCCTGAAATGCCAGCCTGATATCTTCAAGCATCTCCTCACCCCCTCATTAATTATAATCATACAATGACTCCACTGTCTTTGTCTTCGCACCCTCTTTTACATTTCTTCCATACGGAAATGCAATCTCATCCTCCATGGTAAGTCCGGAAACGATTTCAATGGAACCGTACATATTTTTTCCAACCTCTACATACTGCTTCTCCAGCCTTCCATGTTTTCCTTTCTTGTATACATAGGAGCGGTTTCCGCCTTCTCTTATGAACATCTGTTCCAGGTAAATCGAATTCCCACTGTCACCCGAAAGTCCGTCTACGGAAATACTGACACCCTCACCAGATGAAAGGTCTGCATCTTTCTCAACCACTGCAGTAAACGGATAGTAGGACATATTAGGATTCTCGCTGCTCTTCATACTTTCAACCGGTGAATTACCGATGCTGGTGATCGTTGCCTCATAAGAGTTCCCCGTATTCCAGGAAGTCACCATCACAGTCATACCCTCTTTTAATTTATCATAGCTGCTTTCGGCAATCCCTCCGATTACATAACAACCATTTTTTCCGGTCACAGATATAACCGGTTTATTCTCCAGCTTTGCCTCTTCTTCGTCAAGTACAGCTTTTACCGTTCCCTCTACTGTACTCTTTACAACACCATTATTTACTTTTTTATCCAGCTTTTTCAATTCCAATTGTGCTGTTCGCTTTTCCAGATCCAGGTCCTTGATCTTCTGTTCTTTTTCCTGGATTTGCTTTGCCTGCTCTTCCCTGGTCATTCCATCTGCCTCTCCCGGATCCGGCTCCTCATATCCACCAGGATTATCCGGTTCATCCGGAATTTTCGGCTCTTCCGGTGTCTCCGGCTGTTCCGGATTTTCAGGCTTTATCACCTGTCCGGTCTTTCCGTCCAGCGTCCAGGAGTATAAAAGAAGCGTCGGTTCCTTCTCCTGATCCACTACATCAAAGATACAGACTGCCCTCTCTTCCAGCATTTTCAGCATGAACTCCGCATTTACCGTTGCTCCCGGCGCACAAAGATAGCGATACGGCTTTTCTTTTGTTCCATCTCCATCTTCATTATAAGGAGCAGCGTCCTTTGTAATCTCTTTATAAATGATCTTATCCTTCAGTTCTTCCGGAAACGGTTTCCCGATTGATGGTTTTTCCGGTCCTTCCGGATTTTCTGGTGTCTCCGGCTGCTCAGGATTTTCGGAAGTATCCGGATTTTCCCCTTCATTTTTCTTTGCATCCGCAGTCCGTATTATTCCAGGTCTGGTTCCTTTTGCAGTCATTTTCCGCAGCTCATCCTGGCTTCTTTCAACAGACGAAACAATCTTTGCATTTTTCAGCTGCTCTAATTCTGCCTTTTGATTCTGAATATTCAGTTCAATCCCCTGAATCTCCATCTGCTTCATTTCCTGCTCAAGTCCTGCAAGCGTAGTATCATAGGCAACCAGACGATCGCCGATCTTCACCGTATCCCCTGATTTGACATAAATCTCCTTGATCGTAAGGGTATCATCATGGTAAATGTCCTGGCTCGCACCTGCCTGCACCTTCGCATAATCATAAATATCCGATTCTGAATACCATCCACCATTACTCATACTGGCTACCGGTGCTACCTTGACCGCTTTTTCACTTTTTTTCATTGCAAATAAAGTGCCGCCTCCAATGAAACATACACAGACAACCAAAGCAATCCCGATCTGAAGAATTTTTTTCTTATTTCTTTTTTGAAAAGTCATCCTTTATTCCCCCTCTTCCATGCCTCCTGCCTGTACATTTTCGTTCTTCTGAACGGCTGCTCCTTCTTTACATTCTCCATCCGGCCAGACAATGTAATCCGTCTCTTTCAGTCCTTCTGTAATTTCCCATGTATCCTGCTCCTCATCATAAGCACCAAGCTTTACAGTTCTCTTTTCCAGTCTGTCCTTTTTATTTGCTACCCAGACGTAAGGCTCTTTCCCGTCTGCATCTACAATATAAGCAGTCATCAGATGTAATCCCTCTGTATTTACTCCGGTTCCAGGCTCGATATATACATGCTGTCCCAGCATCAGACCATCACTGGTTTCAAGCGTTACATAAAATGGATACTTAGTTGCCCGGGCAGAAGAATCCGAACCGGAATACATCTCGCTTTGTGAACTGCTCTCCGGTTTTTCTGTGTCAATCACATCCACAGATCCCTTCCAGATTTCCTCCTGGTTATTCCTTGCCCGCACCGTCACATCCATTCCCGGCTGAAGCTCACCGATATTCTGTTCACTGATTTTTCCCTTAATTCGGTATTTTCCGGTAGAAAGAATGCTCATAAATGCCTGCTTTTCTCCACTGTAATCATCATAACCAGGATCCGGATTGATCTCCTGGATAATTCCTGCAATCGTGGATGTCACCGTGGATGATTCCAGACTCTTCTTCGTCCGGTTCACTTCCAGTTCTTTTACTTTATAATTATATTCTTCCTGTTTTACATTCGTCTGCAGCTCCTGGATCTGCGTTGTATAAGAAAGCTGCTCACCTGCCGGTGCATTCTTTTTCTCTGTCGTTAAGGCCGCAATCTGTGAATTCAGATTGGAAATACTGTTTCCTATCTTTTCCAGCTCCAGATTTCCCTGCTCCAGTGTCATTGCAAGCTCCTCTGTATCATATTCAAAGAGTTTCGTCCCAGGCTCCACTTCCTGCCCTTTTTCCACGAAAATCTCTTTCACTTTCTGTCCTTCTGAAAGTGAGATTTTCAAAGTATCCTGCGCCTCCACAACGCCTGCAAAGCGGTTCACGGTTCCGCTTCCGTTTCCGGTGATCACGCTGACTTTATCCGCGTAGTAGATGTTCTTCGCGGAATCCTTTCCCCCTCCTGAAACCATGTGCAGGATTGCGGCAATCAGAGCGACTGCAAAAATAAGGCATCCAATAAAAATCACCTTTTTCTTCCCCATCAGATTGTCTTTGAAATTCCCATTTACATTCATTTTCATTCCCTCCTCATCATTCTACTTTTAAGGTGTAAAAGTTTGTTGAAGTTAGTCCGACAAAGTGTATATAGAAAGTGCTGCGGCTTTCCTTCGGCAAACCATTCCGAGGAACCTCTGAAAGCGGGAATCGTGTTCAGCAAAGGCTTCCACGATTCCTGAGTTTCCTCTCCATTGCCTCAATAAGGAAGCCGCAGCACTTTCCAGATCCAATTTGTCCCTCTAAGTTATCGCACTATACCCTCACCACATAACTTAAGTTCCAATGTCCAATTATAGTTTCAGTATACTGGAAAACAGTTGGAAATACTATTTAGATTTTCTTAAATTTTCGTTCATTTCTGTGTCATATAATCTTTTGACTGAACTCTCGTTCTTTTATTTCTACATAAATAATCTCCCCACAACAATCGCTCCGTAACTTTGTCCATAACCTTCAACTCTTCACCGCATATATCCCATCTGTTCTGTGGAGATATTTAGT
>ENA-OPBF01002177-OPBF01002177.1-human-gut-metagenome-genome-assembly--contig:-NODE-2177-length-11470-cov-3.269645_pt1 | contig 11470 bp, 9 predicted proteins | sample MGYA00241067_ERZ501450 | MGnify/ENA primary metagenome ERZ501450 (study PRJEB25962, sample SAMEA2042516) | human gut metagenome | biome: human gut; feature: human-associated habitat; material: faeces... | reverse complement strand
GCGCGCGTGGTTTGGGACCATGAGGTCGCAGGTTCGATCCCTGTCACCTCGACCAGAGTAAAACTCTATCTCACAGTATTTTAAGGTATTTCACAATATCTGAAAATATTTGAGGTAGTATTTTTTTACCATTTTTTAGATGTATATATCTGAAAATACTTTCTAGTTGCACCAAAATTGAAGTTTTTTCTATTTTTATTTTTTAATATTTCCTTTATTTGAGTAAAACAAATTCCTATAATTTCATTTTCTGATTTAGTAACTAAATATATGTTATTGATATTTGACATTTCAACTTTAAATTTTATTATTTTTAAATGTTTTATAATAATTTTTTAAAACTAAAATTATAGGTACTTTTAGCGATAGTAATTAACTGACTAAAAACACCAACCCTAAAACCCCAAAAACAATAAAAGCCAAATTAGAAAAAAACTCAATAGTTTCAGGTTTCATCTTACACATTAGAATTTTACCAAAAACAATAGAAAAAGCATTACTAGCAACCATTCCAAAGATACAACCAAGAATCAAAGAAAACTTAAAATCAGGATACTGTAATCCAAGTCCCAAAGAAGAAAGAAAAGTCTTATCTCCAAGTTCACCTATAAAAATACTAATAGCAATTATGAAAACATAATTTATTTTAAACTTAGAAATTTTCTTCAATAAATTAAAATTACTATCATCGAAACCACTATCAACTGAATTATTATCCTTTTTATTAAAAACAAATCCCAGAACTCCAAATAAAATAAATGAAATATAAGTAAAAATACTTAAAAAATAAGAAACCTTAGGACTAGCTAATTCAGAAACTCTACTACCAAAAAGAATAGCAAGACCATGACTAAAAAAAGTACCCAAAGCGACACCAAGTAAAATATTTTTCGCTTTACTTTTAGAAGAAAAAGATAAAACCAACAACTGTGTTTTATCACCTAACTCAGATAAAAAAATCAAAATAAAAGCCAAACCAAAAGTATATATAAATTCCATAAATTCACAACCTCAAAATAAAAATCAATTATATATAATAAATATGAGTAATAAAAATTAATATGATAAATTTACAAAAAACATTAAACTAAAATACCCGTAAAGCATATGTGAATTTTTTGTGAAAATCTTTACATTAAATCTATAAAATGATAATATGAGCATAATATTAAAATTTTAAAGGAGGAATTTTTGTGATAGAGGTAAAAAATATTACAAAAAGGTATGGAAAAGCCGTAGCCGTAGAAAATATTAGTTTTACTATTGAAGACGGTGAAATAGTAGGATTACTTGGACCTAATGGTGCAGGAAAAAGTACAACAATGAATATTTTAACAGGATTTCTTGAACAAACAGAAGGAGAAGTAATAATTGATGGTTTTGATACATTAAAGAAACCAAAAAAAGCTAAAAAAGAAATTGGATATATGCCAGAAGGAGTACCACTTTATACAGATTTAACAGTAAAAGAATTTGTAACATATATGGCAGAAATAAAACAAGTGGATAAAAAATCAAGAAAAGAAAAAGTTGAAAAAATAATAGAACAAACAGGATTAAAAGATGTTGAGAAAAAACTTATAAAAAATCTTTCAAGAGGATATAAGCAAAGAGTTAGTATGGCAGGTGCTTTGGTAGGAGAGCCTAAAATATTAATATTAGATGAACCAACGGTTGGACTAGACCCTAAACAAATAACAGAAATAAGAAACTTAATAAAAGAATTAGGAAAAACACATACAATTATTTTAAGTTCACATATTTTATCAGAAGTTAGCCAAATTTGTAACAAAGTTATAATAATAAATAAAGGAAAAATAGTTGCAGTAGATACACCAGAAAATTTAGAAAACAAAGTTAATAATAATAATTGTATTTATGTAATGGTTGAAGATACTGAAAATAAAGTAGATAAAATAAAAGATAAAATAAAAGGCGTTAAAAAGATCGAGCTAGTTGAAGAAAATAAAGATGGAACAAAACAATATCTAATAGAAGCAGAAAAAGGCGTTGATATTAGAAAAACAATCTTCTCAGAATTTGCAAAAGAAAACATTACAATTTTTGAAATGAAAAAAGCAGATACTACATTAGAAGATGCATTTATGAAATTAATAGAAGGAGGAAATAAATAATGTGGGCAGTTATAAAAAAAGAATTTAAGTCATACTTCTTTTCACCAGTAGGATATGTTTTTATAGGATTATTTTTATTAATGTTTAGTATATTTTTCTATACAGATGTATTTTACTACAAAAGTACAAATTTTGAATACATATTTTATTCAGGAGCAACAATATTAACTTTTATTACTCCAATATTGACAATGAGGACAATTGCAGAAGAAAGAAAATCAGGAACAGAACAATTATTATTAACCTCACCTCTTAGCATCACAAAAGTTGTATTAGGTAAATTTATATCAGCAACATTAATTGTTTTAATAACTGAACTTTGTACATTTTTATATTTTGGAATATTAAGTTTCTTTGGAACACCTCATATAACAACAGCCTTGGTAACTTTATTTGGATTTTTATTATTAGCAATGAGCTATATATCTTTTGGAATATTAGCTTCAAGTATAACAGAAAATCAAATAGTTGCAGGAGTTATAACAATAGGATTTTTTATATTAACATGGTTTTTACCAAATTTTAGTAGCGCATTTACAAATTTTTCACTAATAAATTTATTTACTAAATTCCCTTCAGGACAAATAGACATTGCAGATATGGTAACATTTATAGCATTTACAGTTATGTGTTTAGTATTAACAATAATAGTAATGCAAAGAAGAAAAAGTGTAAGATAAAAGGAGGCATAGTTTTGAAAGAAAATAAAAAAAGCAAAGAAGCTAAATTAAAAGGAAAAGAACCTAAAAACAATATAAAAAAAGAAAAAAATAAACTTAAAGAAAATAATGAAAACAAAGAAAAAAAGCCAAATAAATTCATAGAGGTAATTAAGAAAAAATGGCTAATTAATGGTACAAAAACATTGATTTTAGTATTATTAATAGTTGCTATATTTTTAGGATTAAATATAGGAATACAAAAATTAAATTTAGCACCAATAGATTTTAGTCAAGAAAAGTTATATACTTTATCAGAAGAAAGTAAGAATAAAGTTAAAGATATATCTAAAAATGTTAATATATATTTTGTAGGATATACAGATGAAGCAATAGATTTAGACTTAGCTAGACAATATAACAAAGCTAATGAAAAAATTGTTGTAGAAAGTGTAAATGCAACAGATAGACCTGATTTAGTAGAAAAATATGGAATAACAACAGATTCAAGTGGAATAATAGTAGCTTGTGGAGAAAAATCAAAAGTTTTATCAGCAAATGACTTAGTAACATATGATTCAAATTCAGGAGAAAGAATAAGCATTGCAGAAGAAAAGCTAACAAGCGCAATAATGACAGTAACAGCTGATGATATACCAAAAGTATATTTCTTAGAAGGATACGGACAATTCTCATTAAATCAAAATATGAAATTTTTACAAATGTATTTACAAAATGAAATAACAGAAACAGCAACTTTAAATATATTATCAACAGGAAAAATTCCTGATGATTGTGATACATTAGTAATTACAACACCTGAAAAAGACTTTGATGATGTAGCGACAAACTCAATAATAGATTATATAAATAAAGGTGGAAATATTTTATGGTTAAATGCAGCATTATCAACACCTAAAAATTTACCTAATGTAAATAAAATATTAGCATTATATGGTGTAGAACCATTTACAGTTGGTGTAATTAGAGAAACAGATAACTCAAAAATGTTATCAGGTGCTCCTGATTTTATAATACCAGAAGCTCAATATTCAAAAATTACAGAAGATTTATATGAAAATGGACTAATTTTTGTAAATGCAACTAAAATAAATGTAAATGATGACAAATTATCAGAATTAAAAGTTACAAAAAATGATATATTAAAAACAAGTGAAAGTGCATATTTTAGAACTGATTTTAGTATTCAATCAAATGAAGCCCAATCAAATGAAGAAAAGGGACAATTATTATTAGGTGCTGAATTAGAAAAAACTATATCAGAAGAAAATAAAGAAACAGGAGAAGGAGCAAAAACATCTAAGTTAATAATATATGGTGAAAATTTCTTCATCTCAGATTATCAATTAAGCCAAAATTCTCAATATCCAATAATACAATTAGCATATAATAACAAAGATTTAGCATTAAATTCAATTGCAAAATTATCAGATAGAGAAGAAGATATAACATCAAGAAAAAGCACTGGAACAGTAACTTATACAGCAACTGAACAACAAGATATAATAGTAAAAGTAATTATATTTGCAGTTCCAATAGCTATAATTATAGCAGGAATAATTGTATGGCAAGTAAGAAGAAGAAAAAAATAGAATAAAAAAAGAAAAGCTTCATAAAATATTTATGGAGTTTTTTCTTTATGGTGAAATATATAATAAATAAATTTTGTATATGAAATGGGAGATAGTCACATATTTAAAAAACTAAATATAATATGTAAGGAGAGAAGATATATAAATATATATATCAACAAAAAGTAATGATAAAAAGTATTTCAAAAATTATTTTTGTAATTATAGGGGCGTTAATAGGAGCAGGATTTGCATCTGGACAAGAAATTCATGTTTTTTTCTATGCATATGGAATTAAAGGTATTATAGGAATTATAATTTCAAGTATTTTAATAGGATATATAATATATAAAACTTTTAAAATAATACAAAAAAACGATATTAGTACATATAAAGAATTTTTAGAAATAATTATTGGAAAAGATAAAAAAATTTTAATTAATATATTAAACATTATTATTAATATGTTTCTATTAGTAACATTTTTTATAATGATTTCAGGATTTGGAGCATATTTTGAACAACAGTTAGGAATAAACAGCTTAATTGGTAGTGTTATATTATCAATATTATGCTATATTGTATTTATAACTAGTACAAGAGGAATTGTAAAAGTCAGTACAATTATAGTTCCATTTTTAATTTTCTTTATTATATATATAGGAATACAAATATTAGGAATAATTGATATTTCTAAAATTCAACAATATACAATAAACAACAATAATAGTTTTATATTTATATTAAAAAGTATATTATATAGTAGCTATAACAGTATATTACTAATTCCAGTATTAATCACATTAAAAGATTATTTGAAGAATAATAAAATTAATAAATATACATCAATTTTAATAACTATAATAGTTGCGTCATTATCAATAGTTTTATTTTTAATATTATCAAAAATAGATGTAAACATAGAAAATTTAGAAATGCCAGCAGTATATTTAGTTTCAAAAATTTCAAAAACATTAGCCGTTATATATGGATTTATAATATTAAGTTCCATTTTTACAACAAGTATATCGATTGGAAATAGCTTTATACAAAATATATGCGAAAAAAAGAAAAGTTATCAACATATTGCGTTAATTATGTGTATAAGTTCAGTATTTGTATCAAAAATTGGCTTTTCAAATTTAGTACAAATTTTATATCCTTTCTTTGGCTATTTAGGAATAATTCAAATCGTAAAAATTATTTCAAGAGATAAAGCTTAAATATTGCTTTTTCTAATGCATTATAGTAGAATATAACCAGCAAAAGATAAGGAGAATCAAGATATGAAAGATTATTGGCAAGAAACTACTGAAAGTAAAATTAATAAAAAGAAAATAATAATTTCAATAATAATTTCAATTTTAATTATCGGAATAATAATTATAGTTTCATTATATATTACAAATAAAAATGTAAGAGAATGGATTGATACAAATATATTTAGAAAGCAAGTAACACAAAATAATGTATCAATAATAGAATTAGATGAAGGTCAGACTTCAAATATATATGCTTTTAATAAATACATAGGGATATTGAATAAGAACAAATTAAATATATATGGAAATGCTGGAAATAAAGAAGCCGAAATGGATATTCAAATAACTAATCCTATTTTTAATTCATCAAATAGATTTTTAACAATTGCCGAATCGAAGGGGCAAAAAATATATTTAATAGAAGACAAACAAGTAGTGTGGGAAAATAGTATTGAAGGAAATATAGCGCAAGTTCATGTAAATGAAAATGGATATGTTGCGGTTATAATTTCAGATACAAGTTATAAAAGCGTAATTGAAATATTTGATCCTAAGGGAAATGAATTATTTAAAAGGTTTTTATCAACAACTATGGCAGTAGATGTGAGTATATCAAACGACAATAAATATTTAGCAATAGCAGAAGTTAATCCTTCTGGAACTGTTATACAATCAAATATTAGAATTATATCAATAGAAAAAGCAAAAACAGACCCAGCAAACTCAGAAGAAAAAAATTATGCGAGTGAAGCAAACAGATTAATAACTAATGTAAATTATCAAAATAAAAACAAATTAGTTTGTATGTATACAGATGGAATAACTATGATTGAAAATGATGCAGAAACTAATTTATTTGATAATAAAGACAAAAAAATCACATTAGAATCTATTGAATTAAACAATAATGTAGCTACTGTTGAAGAAAAATCATCTGGAATTTTTTCAGCAGATTCTGTCATAAACATTGTGAATATAGAAAATAAATCAACCAAAGAATATACCGTAAATTCAGTAATTAAAGAATTTTATACAAAGGGAGATATAATTGCATTAAACTTAGGAACAGAAATAGAATTTATAAATACTGGAGGCTGGCTAGTAAAAAGATATATTGCTAATCAAGAAATAACCAATATAACAGTTGGAAATAATATTGCAGGAATAATTTATAGAGATAAAGTAGAAATTGTTAATTTATAAATAAAATATTATAAAATTTTCGATTTACAAACACAAATAAAAAGTTATATTAGAATTTATTTTTAAAAGCTAATAGTTTAAAATAAATTTCAATAATTAGTAAAACTAATAATTGAAAATAGAAAGGGATGAACTTTGAAATGGATTTTATAGTAGATATAATAATTGTTGCAGTTGTAGTTTTATCAGCATTATTAGCATATAGGAAGGGATTAATAACATTATCTATACAACTATGTGCGACAATAATTTCGATAATTGTAATTATATTTATTTACAAACCAGTATCTAATTTTGTAATTAATACTACTAGTATTGATGAAACAATAGAAAATACAATATTAGAAAAAGCAACAGAACTAGCAAAAGATAAAAATGAGATAGAATTAATTAATACAATTAAGCAAGGAATGTTACCAGAAACAGCAAGGAATTTATCAATTAATATAGTTCAAGGATTAGTTATTTTAGTGTTATATATTGGATTAAGAATAGCACTAAGATTTGTGACGGCATTAGCAAATTTTGTTGTAAAACTACCTATATTAAAGCAATTTAACAAATTTGGTGGAGCAATATATGGAATATTAAGAGGACTTTTAATAATCTATGTAGCTTTACTAATTGTAAATTTAGTAGGAGAAATTAATCCAGAAAATAAAGCTGTTAAAGCAGTAGAAGAATCTACTATTGGAAATATAATGAGTGATAATAATGTGCTAAATGTATTTTTTAATAGTTAGAAAAAAGGAATAAGTATATTATTAAGAAAAATAAGAAATTAAGTTTAATAAAATTAAAACATAAAAAAGGCTAAAACTTAAAGCATAATATTAGACATATTATAGGTTTATAGGTTTTAACCTTTTTTATTTTATTCTGCTATTTCAGGGTTTTCCTGTAAAATTCTATCAACTATATTATCATTCATATTAAAAGGAACAACATAACCAGTCAAAGACCTTGCTTTTTCATATAATGAAGTATTTTGTTCATTTACATATATTTTAGACTTTCCTTTACCATTTTTAGCTTCTTGAACAAGATTAGAAACTGGAGAGTTTCCATCAAAAGCAACTACAACAGAATTTCTTCTTTCAAAAATTTCATAATTAAAACTTTTATATATTCCAGAATCTTCATTTTCTGTTGAGATACGAATTTTATCAATGTTTTCATTTATAAGTTTTTGACCATTTTCTTCTGATATCATTTTTGGAACGATTGCATCAATTTCAAAGTTTTTATTAAATTTTTTTGATATATCAACAATTGCCTTTTCAAATCCTTCCATTTTATGACCTATTACAAAATATGCTTTTTCGTTATTTATTTTCTTAATTAAATCTTCAAGCATTTTTTGACCTTCTGCTGTCAATGTAGTTTTTCTATTTTGACCATTAAAACTACCACCAGCAATTATGATTGGAACTTTATCTGTTGGTAATTCTTTTATTTTAGTTTTTAAAAGTTCTTTTGCAAAAACACCTTTACGAATTCTCAAATCCATATTTTTATCTTTGCTTTTTTCTTCGTTCAACAATTCTTCTTCTAATATAGCTTCTCTTAAAGTTCTTCCATTTAGAAATTCATCAAATTTTTTACTTTTTTCTATAAAGTAATTTTCGCTATCATTTATTAAAGCTTCTTCAACTTTACGCATTTTTAGAAAATCTTCATCATTTAAATTTAATAAATTCTGCAATGCTAATTGTTCATCAATAGTATCTGTACCATAGAATCCACAACCATCAGTACCTTGAATACATTTTATATTATTTTTCAAGTAAGTTTTTAATGGATGTTTAGATAAATCACTTAAATTATTTAATCTTACATTTGATGTTAATTGAAATTCTAAAATAGCACCAGTTTCTTGCATTTTTTTAATTAAGCTTTTACCTTTTTCTGTATTTAAGTCTGCTGTATATAAACCATGACCTAATCTGAACTTTGGCATTTTTTCACCAGGTTTTAAAGAAGATTTAATACAATCAATTGATTTTTCTACATTATCTCTTAAACTATCATTTTCACCAGCATGTATTCTTATTGTAAATCCATTATCTTCTTCAACAACATATCTTACAATTTCATTTATAGCTGGTTGTAATTCACTTATGTCATTTATTTCTTCGCCAATAAAGTCACTACCAACAACATAAGGACTCTTTGCTACTGCTTTCATTACATCTAAATTTTCTCTTAAATAATTTCCACTTGTTTTTTGGTCTTTTATAATAGTTAAAGGAATTCTTCTAATAGCAAATAAAAATCTAATTTTTACACCTGTTTCTTCTTCAATTTTAGGCATTATTTCATGAACATCTTCTAATAATTTTATTGCAGGTTCACCTTTTTTAGTAAGATTTGTATCAGCAATTTCTACATATTTTATTCCTTGCTTTTGATATTCTCTGGCAATCCACAATAATTTATTTTGGAAGAAATCATTTTTTGCATATTTACTATTTTCTTCTTTGTCTTTTAACATTTGAATAACCATATTTTTTATATCTTGCTCAGGAATTTTATTTATATCATTTTTATTTAATGCTATTTTAGTATCGCTTTCAACACCTCTTGCAAAAACATATCTGTATATGTATAATTTTTCTAAATTAGTAAATACTGCTTGGCCATCTTTTAAAATAACTAAACTAGTTCTTATTTTTGAAATATTATAATCAGCATTTTCCAAGTTATTCAATATAAAATCTGCAAAATTAATAAAAGTATTGTCATCAATTTTTCTTGTTAAATATTTACCTTTTAACTCAGAATCTTTAAATTGGTTTTTAACAATTTCTCTTTGTTTTTCAATTTCAATTTCTTGCTTTTTAGACATTCTTAAATTCAGTTTTTTAATATAGTATAAAGGATATCTAATTTGGTTGCTTATGCCTAATGCAATTAAGCAATCTGGAGATAGATTTGCATTCATATGTGTATGTAAATCTGTTCTAAATTTTGATTTTTTTAAAATATATGATTTAATAATCGTCTTTTCTATTGGCAAATTATATTCTTTTGTCTGTGACATAAGTGTCTTTGTAATTGCTGGAATTTTAGCTTTAATTTCTATTTTTCCATTTTCATAGATATTAGCAATTTTAAAACCACCAAGTCTAAAAATATATACAATTTCATTATCACCATTTATACTTGCAGGTATGGTTCCTGTTATTATTTTCATATCATTTTCGTTTTTAACAGTTTCCACATTACAAATTTTGGCCAAATTAGTAATTAAGTTTCCGGTATTATGATTTGGAGTTTCTAAAATATATGTTATTTCATCTTCATTTGATTTGTATAAATTTATTATTATATCTTTTTCTTTGTCTAAATAAAACTTATTTAAAAATTTTAAATTTTTCATTTATATTCCTCCAATTCTAAATTTAAGTAATTACTCAATATTGTACCATAAAAAATAAAATAATTCAACATTTATGTAAACATTTCAGATAGATTTGTTACTAAATAATGAATTTTTTCAACAACCTTACAATAAAAAATTTATTTATAAGTATAATAAAAAATATATACAAATCAAATGAAGATGAAATAAAAAATATATAACTATATGAATATTTATAATATTGAATTATAATAAATAAAAAAACAAATAAAAAAATAAATAAAAAAACAAACTTTTTTATAAACAAAAATATCTAATAAATGTAAGCCAAAGAAAGAGGAGAAGAACTTGAAAAATTTAGATAAAAGAAATCAGCTAATAATACAATATATAAATAAAAATCAAGAAAAGCTTTATAGGCTAGTATTTAGTTATATTAAAAACGAAGAACAAGCATTAGATGTAATACAAAATACTATACTAAAAGCACTAGATAATATTGAAAAATTAAGAGAAGAAAAATATCTTGAAACTTGGATATATAGAATAGCAATAAATGAAAGTTTAAAATATCTAAAAAAACAAAAGAAAGAACCGATATTTAATATTCAAGATTATGAGATTTATTCAGAAGAATTCGAGAATAAAGACATAACAGATATAATTGACTTATATAAGGCAATCGATAGCCTAAAACCAAAATTAAAAACTGTTATTATTTTAAGATTTTTTGAAGACAAAAGTTTAGCTGAAATTTCTAAAATTACAAATTCTAATCTAAGCACTGTAAAAACAAGACTATATAAGGCTTTAAAAGAATTAAAAGTAAAAATAAGAAAGGACGAATTATAATGAATTTTAAGAAAGCAAAAAATTTTTATAAGTCGACTAAAATACCAAAAGATTTAAATTCAAAAGTAAGTAATACAATTAAAAAATTTGAAGATAACAAAGAAAATACAAATGAAAATATATTTCAAAGATTATATGCAATATTATTAACGAAGCAAAGTAAAATGATAATAACTTCTGGAATATCATTTTGTTTACTATTTGTAATCTTGTTAAATACAAATGTTGCATTTGCAGAAACGGCTAAGAATATTCCGATAATAGGAAAAGTAGCCAAAATTTTAACTTGGGCAGACTATCATGATGAAACAGAAAATGTTCAAAGAGATGTTAGAATACCAGAAATCACAGAATTAGATAATGAAATTATGCAAAACAAGATAAATAATAAAATAGCACAAAA
>ENA-OPBF01002172-OPBF01002172.1-human-gut-metagenome-genome-assembly--contig:-NODE-2172-length-11479-cov-1.806723_pt1 | contig 11479 bp, 9 predicted proteins | sample MGYA00241067_ERZ501450 | MGnify/ENA primary metagenome ERZ501450 (study PRJEB25962, sample SAMEA2042516) | human gut metagenome | biome: human gut; feature: human-associated habitat; material: faeces... | reverse complement strand
CCAGCCGTAGATCAAAAACGGGTCCAGCATAATGTTCACCAAGGCACCGCTGATCTGCGCCACGGTAGACCAGAGAGACCGCCCGGTAGCCTGCAGTGTTTTCTCGTACACCGAGAAGAACACGATGCCGAAGGGGATGCCGCAGCAGATATGCAGGTAGTCGATAGCCTCGCTTAGCACCTCGCCGCTGATGCTGCCGCCCGCGCTGCTGAAGAAAAAGCGAAAGCTGATGCCGCCGCCCGTGCCGCTGAAGAGAAACGAGCTGCCCGCAGAGAAGCAAAAGCCCGCGCCCGCAAAGAAGCGATTGCCCGCCTTGCTGCTGACAAAGGGATTTCAGAAGAAGAAGCTGAACGTATTCTTAAGGAGAGAGCCAGAGCCCGCAAAGCCGCTGCACAGAAAGCTGCCACTGATAATTCCGAAGAGCAGAAATATGGGAACATTCCAGCGGAAGAAATCCGTGATAAGCGTGAAAAAGCAGTTCGCAAGGGATACGAAGATATGCTTGCAACTGACCCTGACAGTAAAGCTGCCAAGAAGAAAAAGAAAGAGGAAGCCGAAACTGCGAAAGCAAAAGAAGATGTAAAATCCAGAAAAATGGATGACTATGATGATGAGAAATCCTCTGATGATGAAGATGATGATGAATATGAATATGTAGACGAATATCCACGTTTCAGACCTGGACGCATCATCCTTGGAATCATTTCCCTGCTTGCATTTGGTTTCTGTATTTATAAAGGTTTCGTAACAGGACTCAGCACATCAGGAGCTGACGTGACTTCTGCCCCTGGCATGAATTATGTCATTGTTGCTCTTTGTATGCTTGTCACTGCACTGTTATACTTCATCATGAATAACCGTGATACACTTTTTGCATTCCTTATCCCGATGATTGTCTATATCGGTAGTGCTGTTTTTGCTTTCCTGAAACATGGAGATGAATTCGAGCTTCTGATTTTAGCCGGTGTAAGTGGTGTACTTGCTGTTATTTCACTGATTCTCGCAATTGCTTCCCGCGGTGGAGATGATTACGATGATGAAGATGATTACGACGATCCATTTGAAGAAGAACACGATAATTAAAATCGCGTTGTAAATCTTTTTGGTTTCTAAGAACAATTTATATAAGATAATTACAAGGGAGTATCATTTTGCGGTACTTCCCTTTTTTTGTCCTGATATGCATTTTTTATATCATATATCTAAAATATTTTTAGGTGTCAAAAACTTTTTTAGAATAGTTGTTGCTTTTTGTTGAATATGTGATAAAATATAACCATAGGTATCTTTATATAATTAAAAATACACAACAAACACATACTCCTCAAAGATTTTTCTTTGGGGATTTTGTTACAAAGAAAGGAGTAACTGACATGGCATCATTTATAGTAAATGGTCAGGAAGTCTCACCTTCAAAGAATCAGAAACTGTTACGGTTCCTGCGTGATGAACTGCACATTACCTCTGCAAAGGATGGTTGCAGCGAAGGCGCTTGTGGAGCCTGTACTGTTATCATTGATGGACAGACTTGCAAATCCTGCGTACCTGACACAGATTCATTGGCCGGAAAGAATGTCATCACAGTCGAGGGGCTTTCTGATTGGGAACAGAAAGTTTACACTTATGCTTACGGGAAGGCAGGCGCTGTACAGTGCGGATTCTGTATTCCTGGTATGGTTATGTGCACAAAAGCACTTTTGGATGTAAATCCGGAACCAACCGATGATGAGATTCGCTATGCGCTGCGCAACAACTATTGCCGCTGTACAGGATATGTTAAGATCATGGACGCGGTACGTCTGGCAGCTAAGATTCTGAAAGAAGGAGTTTTACCAGATGACGGAGATCCTAGCTGGACTCTTGGTTCCCGTGTTTCTCGTATAGATGTTGAAGAAAAAGTGCTTGGAACAGGTAAATATCCGGATGACTATTATCCGGAAGGAATGCTCTATGGCGCTGCTCTTCGTAGTAAATATCCACGAGCTCGCGTACTTTCTATTGATACCTCTGCTGCCGAGGCTCTGCCTGGCGTAGAAGCGGTTGTAACAGCCGATGATATTCCTGGGGAGAATAAGATCGGACACTTAAAACATGATCAGTATTCACTGATTCCGGTTGGTGGACTGACACATTATCTCGGAGATGCAATTGCCCTTGTAGCTGCAACTGACATGGCAACTGTAGAAAAAGCAAAGAAACTTATTAAAGTTGAATATGAAGTACTTCCTCATGTGCATACAGTGGAAGAAGCTGCCGCTCCGGATGCACCTCTTGTTTATGATGAAGAAGAGACTAACGTATGTGCTTATAAGCACATCAGCCGCGGAAATGCGGAAGAAGCAATCAAGAATTCCAAGTACGTGATCTCACATCACTTTGAGACACCTTGGACTGAGCATGCTTTCCTTGAACCGGAATGTGCTGTTTCTTTCTATGATGAAGACGGTGACATTTTCGTATATTCAACAGACCAGTCCGCTCACCAGACACTACACGAAGTTACACTTATGCTTGGAACAGATAAAGTAAAAGTTCAGAACGCATTAGTCGGCGGTGGTTTCGGTGGTAAAGAGGACATGACTGTTCAGCATTTAAGTGCATTGCTTACTTACGTAACAAAGAAACCGATCAAGATGAAATTATCCAGAGCGGAATCCTTGCTTGTTCATCCGAAACGTCACCCATTCTACATGGATATGACAATGGGATGCGATGAGAATGGAGTGATCCAGGGTGTAAAAGCGATTGTTAAATCTGACACAGGTGCATTCGCTTCTCTTGGCGGCCCGGTTCTTGAACGTGCATGTACACATGCAGCAGGACCTTATCATTATGAAAACTTTGAAATTGAAGGAACTGCTTACTATACAAATAACCCACCTGCCGGAGCATTCCGCGGATTTGGTGTTACACAGACTTGTTTCGCAACAGAGACACTTCTGAACATGATGGCTGACAAGGTAGGCATTACGCCTTGGGAGATTCATTACCGCAATGCGATCCGCCCAGGCGAAGTACTTCCGAACGGACAGATTGTAGATAACTCTACAGGTCTTGTAGAGACACTGGAAGCTGTCAAAGAAGAGTATGATGCTGCACTTGCGGCCGGTAAGGCTGTTGGCCTTGGTTGTGCTATGAAGAATGCCGGCGTTGGTGTTGGTATCCCGGATACAGGACGTGTAAAATTAATTGTTGAAGAAGATGAAAAACTTCACATCTTCACTGGTGCTTCCTGTATCGGTCAGGGACTTGGTACTGTACTTGTACAGATGATCGTTACAAATACAGATCTTTCCCATGATGACATCGTCTATGAGCGAAGCAACACATGGATTTCACCTGATTCCGGTACAACTTCCGGTTCTCGTCAGACACTTGTAACTGGTGAAGCGTGCCGCAGAGCATGTGAAAAATTCATGGAAGCGAAAAACAGCGGTAAGTCCATGAAAGATATGATTGGAGAAACTTTCTACGGAGAGTATCTCGCTAAGACTCATCCACTTGGTGCAGATGTGCCTAATCCGATATCTCACGTTGCTTATGGATATGCAACTCAGGTCTGCATCCTTGATCCTAAGACAGGTAAGATTGAGAAAATGATTGCCGCACACGATGTTGGTAAAGCTGTCAACCCACTTTCCTGCGAAGGTCAGATTGAAGGCGGTGTTGTAATGTCTATGGGATTCGCACTCAGAGAACAGTATCCAATCGATGAAAATTGTAAACCAATTGACAAGTATGGTTCCTTAGGACTTTTCCGTTCTCACGAAGTTCCTGAGATTGAAGCAATCGTTATTGATAAACCTGGTCTGGATGTTGCCTGTGGAGCAATCGGTATCGGAGAGATCACATCCATCCCTACTGCTCCTGCAATCGCGGATGCATATTGCAGATTTGACGGAGAAAGACGCTACAGCCTTCCTCTTTCTAACACACCATACGAAAGGAAGAAATAATCATGGCAATTAAAAAGAGATTTCCTTACCGGGCAGCTCTGGTTGCCTGTAACGGTGGCTGCCGCGCAGCCGGCTCTGAAGACGGTGGATGCAAAGATGGCTGCATCGGATGTGGAGCCTGTATAGAAAAATGTAAATTCGGCGCGATTTCCATGAATGAATATGGCGTTGCCGAAGTAGACGAAGAAAAATGTATTGCCTGTGGACAGTGTGCAAAAGTCTGTCCACAGAACCTGATCAAAATCCACGACTGTGCAAACTACATTGTAGTAAAATGCTCTAACAAAGAAAAAGGAGCTGTTGCACGTAAGCAGTGTGAAGTCAGTTGTATTGGATGCGGTATCTGTGAAAAAACATGTACTGCAGGTGCAATTCATGTAGAAGATAATTGCGCAGTAATCCAGGAAGACATCTGCTTAAGCTGTGGAATGTGCTCTGTAAAATGTCCAAGACATGTAATCCATGATCTCCGCGGAGTATTTACAGCAGTAAGATAATACAAAAGCTATCGACTACGATAACAACACAGATATGTGTTAAGTTATTGTAATCGATAGCTTTTTTATCTACTCATCTTCATCCAGAAACTCGATATCATCATCGTCATCAAGATAATCTAAATCATCCAGATCTTCCAAATCATCTAAGTCATCCAGATTTTCCAGATCATTCAAGTCATCTAAGTCATCCGGATCTTCATCAAAATCATAATCCTCTGTCGCATCTGCCTCATCAGCAGTTACTTCAATTTCGACGTCTTCCTCCCAATCTTCCTCGTCTACATCAAACTTCTCTTCTTTAAAGTTCTCCACTTCATCCTCTTCCAGGTTATCTTCAAGATCATCAAATTCATCCATGCTGACAACTGTTGTGCCCTTGTCTTCTTTCAGGACATTTTCCGGAAGACTCTCTATAATCTCATCCAGCTCATCAAAATCATCAAGATTCTCAACCAGTGCCCTTGCCTTCTCGACTTCATTTTCTGTAGAATGTTCTTCACGGATCTCTGCGGCTTTAAGTAAATTCTTTTTCTTACGTTTTCCGGATTCCAGAAGAAGCTGGATCCAGATACTAAGTGCACCAATTGCAACACAAAGTGCCACATGAATCATTCCGTTTTTATATGGCTGCAGATAAAAGATACTGCTGCCCGCTGCCATTGCTCCAAACACAGAAGAAGAAGCAATCAGCATAAAGTTATGAAACTTAATAGAAAGCAATGCACACACAAGACCGATACCCGCACAGATTCCATACATAATAAAATCCTGTGGTTTCATCAAATGTACACTGACAACAAAGACAAGTACCGCTACTGTCACAAATCCACCAATCTGCTTCTTCCATGCACCAAGCACCGCCAATACAAGTCCCACACCTGCTCCTGCCGCCAATGCGATCGTCTGATCCAGACCTGTAATCGCTCCGACCGCAATTCCGGCTGCGCATCCTGCTGACAATCCTGCGATCACAGACCAGAAACGTACCAGTTTCAGCCCCGTCAGACATAACAGTACTGCTCCGACCGTTATAACGATCAGAGAAATAAATTCCATCTGACTCAAATGATGACTGCTTTCATTAAGTCCAGCCAGAACAACATCCAGGTCAAAATTCAGAATTGTATCAATCATATCATTTACATTCATTATTTACACCTTCGTCCCTTACTATTTATTACTCACTACTGCTCATTTTAGCAATTTTTTTTACTGATTACAAGTGTTCATTTCACCTTTCCATTGACTTCTTATTCTTCTCCACTTAAAATAGAAGAGAAATGCTATTGCTGACCGCATAATACTGTGAACAGCAATAAAATGCTAACATAAAGGAGTTTATTATGGAACAGTTAAGAATACCTGCTGGCTATCATTCCCCTCTTACAATTCGTGAGACAGAAGTAGCCATCAAAGAAGTGAAAGACCACTTCGAGCGTGCTCTTGCAAAGAATCTCCACCTGACACGAGTGTCAGCACCACTGTTTGTCCGTCCGGAATCCGGTCTGAATGATAACTTAAACGGTGTGGAACGTCCGGTTTCCTTTGACATCAAAGAACAGGATGGTTCTGTTGCAGAGATCGTTCATTCTCTTGCAAAATGGAAGAGATATGCATTGAAGAATTATAATTTCCATTCCGGCGAAGGGCTTTACACAGATATGAGTGCGATACGTCGTGATGAAGATACAGACAACATCCATTCTCTGTATGTTGACCAGTGGGACTGGGAAAAAGTAATTTCTAAGGAAGAACGTAACACAGAGACACTTCAGTACACTGTCCGCAAAGTCTACCGGGCTCTGAAAGATACAGAAGAATACATTTCCAGACGTTACAACTATATCGATCCTCTTCTTCCTGATGATATCTTTTTCATCACTACACAGGAGCTGGAAGACCTTTATCCGGATCTTACTACCAAAGAACGTGAAAAAGCGATTGCGAAGGAAAAAGGCGCAGTGTTTATCTCCAAGATTGGTGGCGTACTTGCTTCCGGCGAAAGACATGACGGTCGTGCTCCGGACTATGATGACTGGGAGCTGAACGGTGACATTATCGTTTACTATCCGGTTCTTGACATCGGTCTTGAACTCTCTTCTATGGGAATCCGTGTTGACGAAGACTCATTAAAGGCACAGCTCAAAGAAGCCGGATGTGAAGAGCGTGCAGAACTTCCATTCCAGAAGGCACTGCTGAACGGCGAGCTTCCATATACAGTCGGCGGCGGTATTGGACAGTCCCGTATCTGTATGTATTACTTAAGAAAGGCTCATATCGGTGAAGTACAGTCTTCCCTCTGGCCTGAAAATGTAGTTGAAGCTGCTGCTGATGCCGGCATTCACCTTCTCTAAACACAAGACAGACCAGTCAATTATATGATAAAAAGCAGATTCGAATTCTACTGGAGCATCTCTCCTTTGAATTCGAATCTGCTTTTTTCATTCTCCTCTTATTCTACAATCAGCAACTGTTCTTTCTCTTCCTCAGACACCCTGTTCCAAAAAACATTAAAATCATCAAATTCCGGCAAATAGATATCTGCCGTATTCCAGATCTGCGCCAGATTCTTGTCATTTGCCTTATCATAAACTGCTACTGTCTTAAATCCCGCATGCTTTGCCGTTCTCAAAGCCTGGTAAGTATCTTCAAACACCCAGGTCTGTTCCGGCTCCGTATCCAGCTGCAAAAGTGCTGCAAAATAAATATCCGGCTGATCCTTACCGCTTCCGATCTCAGATGCTGTAAAAACTCCTTGAAAATAAGGTAATACCTTCAATCTGCTCAGAGCTGCTTCTGCATTCTTCCGGTCACCGGTTGTTGCGATCACCATAGGAATCTTCCGCTCTCTGAATTCCTCCAGATACTGACGAACCCCTTCTTTCAATGGAACTCGTTTTGCATAATAGTCTTCCACTTCTTTATTCAGTCCCTGCACAACCTCTTCCACTGTCTTCTCCAGGTTATAATGTGAGATCAGATAATCTGCCGCCTCCTCCAGGCTCATCTCAAATAATGTCTCCCCCAGGTTCTTCTCGGCCTCAATTCCCAAATGATCCAGATACAATTCTCCAAGATTCTCCCAGACAGGCATGGAATTGAGAAGGACACCATCTACGTCAAATATTACACCTTTTATCATGTCATTCCTCTTTTCTGCTATGCACTACATTATAATCTCCCTGGAAACGCATGTCAACCGTTACTGTTCACACGATGTGTGACCAGCAACGCATCTCGCCATTTTAAATCGCCTTTGGCGATAGGGCGAGATGCATTCAAGCCAAAACATGCATCCTCCGTGTCAATCAGCGGAGTGATTGACACGGGAGTGAACAGTAACTGTCAACCATCAGAAAAAGACCTTCTGCCGGCAGATCAACCACTTGCAAAAGGTCTTTATAAAATGCTGTTATTTATTTTGTCTCAAGGATCTTATCAACACTTGCCAGTTTTACACTCAATACAAATACTTCAGCGGCAACTGCAAGTTCTTCCGGTGTTGGATAAGACGGTGCGATACGGATATTGCTGTCATGTGGATCTTTTCCATAAGGGAATGTTGCTCCCGCTCCTGTCATAACAACGCCAGCTTCTTTCGCCTTCGCAACAATCGCTTTCGCACATCCATCCAGCGCATCAAAGGAGATGAAATATCCTCCGCGTGGCGCGATCCATGATCCAATCTCAAGTCCGCCAAGTTCTCTTTCAAGAACTTCAAGAACAGTCTCAAACTTCGGACGCAGGATATCTGCATGTTTCTTCATATGTTCTACAATTCCGTGAATATCTCCGAAGAACCTTACATGACGCAGCTGATTTACCTTATCATGTCCGATCGTCTGCACACGCATTGTGCTTCTGATATCCTCCAGGTTCGCATCAGATGCTGCCATTGCTGCAATTCCTGATCCCGGGAAACTGATCTTGGATGTAGAAGAAAACTTGTAAACCATATCCGGGTTACCTGCCTTCTTACACTCCATCAGAATCTCAATCAGATAATCCTGCTTATCTTCATATAAATGATGTACACAGTAAGCATTATCCCAGAAGATACGGAAATCTTCTGCTGCCGGCTTCAGGTTCGCAAAACGGAACACTGTCTCATCAGAATATGTGATTCCCTGTGGGTTAGAGTACTTCGGTACACACCAGATTCCTTTGATTGCCGGATCACTGCTTACAAGTTTCTCAACCATATCCATATCCGGTCCTGTTGATGTCATCGGTACATTGATCATCTCAATTCCGAAATGCTCTGTAATCGCGAAATGTCTGTCATATCCCGGAACCGGACATAAGAATTTTACCTTATCAAGCTTACACCATGGAGTACTTCCCATGATACCATGTGTCATTGCACGTGCTACCGTATCATACATCACATTCAGACTTGAGTTTCCGAAAATGATCACGTTATCTTTCGGAACTTCCATCATATCTGCAAGAAGCTGTTTTGCTTCATCAATTCCATCAAGTCCACCATAGTTACGACAGTCAACACCATCTTCACAAGTCAGATCAACACCACTTGTCAGTGTATCCATCATCCCCATTGACAGATTCAGCTGGTCTGCTGACGGTTTTCCTCTGGACATATCCAGTTTCAGACCTTTTGCCTTCACTTCTTCAAACTGCGCCTCCAGGCCACTCTTTAATTCCAATAACTCTTCTTTGCTCAAATCTTTATATGCAGTCATTGCAGGAATCCTCCACTTTCTTTATTTTTTCACTTTTGTTATTGTATATAATTTTTGACGTTTCGTCAATGGGTTCTTGCATTCTTTTTTATTTTTTTGTTTTTTCCAGCTTTATTTCCACATGTTTTGCATTTCAAAAATGTTTTTCATTCATTTTTCACTGTATTCTGTGTTATCACTCTATCCCATCAGGTTTTATCTATGCATTATTGATTTTTCCTCCCCTCCTGTGATATCCTTAGAAAGTAGATTCCAGTCATCATTCCACTTGACTGTGAATAAAAACCTTATAATTCTATGGAGGTACTAAAATGAATTTTACATTTGCACACAATAACCTGAATGTATATGATCTTGAAAAATCACTGGATTTTTACCAGAAAGCTCTGAATTTAAAAGTAGAACGTGAAAAACTTGCCGATGACGAAAGTTTTAAGCTTGTATATCTCACAGACGGTGTGACCCCACATCTTTTAGAGCTCACCTGGCTGCGTGATATGGATCGACCATATGAACTGGGAGATAATGAGATCCATCTCGCATTTGCTGTCGATGATTTCGATGCTGCTTACAAAAAACATAAAGAGATGGGATGTATCTGCTTCGAAAATCCATCTATGGGAATTTATTTTATTGAAGATCCTGACGGATACTGGCTGGAAATTGTACCGGGCAAATAAAAAAAGTTTTAAAAAAAGGAATCAGCATCACTGATTCCTTTTTTTGTTCTAATATCTTACATAATATGTAACACGTACAGAACTTACCTTAACCGGTACTCCTGTCTGCTGTGCTTCGATCATCTGTCCGCCGCCAATGTAAATCGCTACATGTCCCGGTGTCCAGCAGATATCTCCCGGCTGAGGATTGCTTACAATTGTTCCTGCTGCAAGAATATCTCCACTTGTTCTTGGAATTGAAATTCCAGCCTGTCTGTAACAATACTGTACAAGTCCTGAACAGTCAAGTCCAACTCCCGGTGTAGATCCGCCCCATACATATGGAACTCCGATCTGTGAATAAGCTGCATTTACAATAATGCTTCCCTTATCTGCACTATAGCTTGGGCTTGATGAGGAAGAACTTGAGTTGCTTGAGCTTGAACTGCTGGAAGAACTACTGCTTGAGCTACTGGAGCTTGAGCTGCTTGAGCTTGAACTACTGGAAGAACTATTACTTGAGTTATTTCTATTAGAAGAACTACTGCTTGAGTTATTCTTCTTAGCTGCTTCCTCGGCAGCTTTCTTTGCTGCTTCTTCTGCTGCCTTTCTCTTAGCTTCTTCTTCCGCCGCTTTCTTTACAGCTTCATCAATCTTAACATCGAGATTTGCGATTTCACTACTCTTCTCTGTGATTGTTGTATTCAGTTCATCCTTCTGCGCATCATATTCTGTCTGTGTCTCCTGCAGATCAGCCATCTTTGTCTCAAGCGTTGTCTTAAGATCTTCTACTTTCTGAACTGTCGCAACATACTCTTCGAGCTTATCTCTGTCATAAGAATGTACCTGCTGGGAATATTCTGCCTGTGTCAGTACACTGGAAATATCTCTGGATGTCAGTACCTTCTCTACTGTAGCAGTTCCTGTTCCTTCTTCATACATATACTTGATACGAAGCTTCATATCCTCGTACTGTTTCTTCTCGTCTTTCTTGGCCTGTGTCAGATCCTTTGACGTTGTCTCGATCTTCTCACCTGTTACAACCAGCTCATCTTCCAGATTATTGATTTTCTCAATAATGCCTGTCAACTGTGTCTGCAATGAATCAACCTGTTTCTGTGCTGCCTTTTTATTCTGTTTTAAATCTTTTACCGAAGGTGCTGCCATTACAGGTGTCACGATCATCGAACTGGTCACTACAACTGATAATAGTTTCACTCCAAATTTTTTCATTATATCATCCTTTTTCTTAACATTTCTTTAATTCTAATTTGACATAGTATCACTATCTAGGGACGATTATACTCTATAAAAAACAATTTTGCAATAACTTTTAATAATTTTGTAACATTTACCAGAACTCTCATCTGAAAAGAAGATCGAATACACTCCTACTGGATATTCAGATTTGTATATCCCATCAGGCTCTTATCAACAGCCTCAGCCACTTCTCTTCCTTCACGGATCGCCCATACGACAAGTGATTGTCCGCGGTGCATATCGCCTGCTGTAAATACATGTTCTGCACTGGTCTTATATTCTCCCGGATTCGTACTTACATTCGTTCTCGCATTTACTTCTACGCCAAATGCTTTCGTAATATAAGATTCACTTCCCAGAAATCCTGCTGCGATCAGCACCAGATCGGTCTCCACCTCATA
>ENA-OPBF01002165-OPBF01002165.1-human-gut-metagenome-genome-assembly--contig:-NODE-2165-length-11499-cov-2.936124_pt1 | contig 11499 bp, 8 predicted proteins | sample MGYA00241067_ERZ501450 | MGnify/ENA primary metagenome ERZ501450 (study PRJEB25962, sample SAMEA2042516) | human gut metagenome | biome: human gut; feature: human-associated habitat; material: faeces... | reverse complement strand
CTGATCCACAGCCTGCGGCAGATGGATGCAAAAGCGGAATAAAAGAGAAAAGCAAGGGAAAAAGGAAAAGAGACTGCTGTATGTAACGGCGGTCTCTTTCTTTTTTGCGTAACCGTGACACAAAAAACAGAAAACGCAAAATTTACGGGAAAAGGATTGACAAAACAGATATTTCCCGATATTCTGATAAAAGTTGGGCTAAAATCGCATGAAAAAAGTGAAAAAACAAGGTATTATTTTGTGTTATTGTCCGAACAAGAGAAAAAATTCAGGATAATTATATGAAATACAATAGCCCGTGTGCAGACACAGCCGGATCTGCCGGGGAAGGTCTGCGGAAAAAAGGAGGAACATCAATGAGAAAAAGAAACAAAGTCGTTTCTCTGCTTCTGGCAGGATGCATGGCAGCCGGTCTTCTGGCCGGATGCGGAAGCAGCGGAGAGGCACAGGTAGCAACTGCTGACAATGCCACGGCGGCATCAACCAGTACTGGAGCAGCAGATTCAGCAGCACCGGAGACTGCAGGCGAAGTGGACGGACAGATCAATCTTCGTGCAGTAGCCTTTGGAAACAATTTCGATGTGCAGGATATGGGATGGCGCTGGATGATGGGAGAGTGCTACGAAGGACTGATGCGTGACGTAGCAGATGAAAACGGAGACCGTTTCGAGTATGCCGGTGCAGAATCCATGGACGTATCCGATGACGGACTGGTTTACACTTTCCATCTGAGAAAGGATGCCAAATGGTCCGACGGACAGCCGGTTACCGCAGCAGATTATGAGTACGGCTGGAAACGTCTGTTAAATCCGGAATACGGCTATTCCTATTCTTTCTACCTGTTCAACGTAGTAGGAGCAGAGGAGTATTATAACGGACAGGGCTCTGCCGATGAGATCGGAATCAAGGCAGTGGACGATTACACCTTCGAGGTTACCTTAAAGGTAGCGGATCCGACCTTCCAGTCCAAGCTGGTAGCAACTCCGCTTTACCCGACCCGTCAGGATGTCGCAGAGGCAGCCGGAGACCAGTGGGGAAAAGACTGGACAAAATGTGTCTACAACGGACCGTTTGCCATGACCAACCTGGTAGAAGATAACTCCATGACATGGGTGAAAAATGACCAGTACTGGGATAAGGACAACGTAAAACTGAATCAGGTAAACTGGTACTGTGTAGCAGAGAACGCAACAGCAGCAACCATGTTCGATAACGGACAGCTGGACGTTTTCGATGCAGCAGGCGATTACATTGCAAAATATGACAAAGAAGTAGAAGCAGGCAATATGCAGACCATGACCACCGAGTACCCGGGAACTATGGTTCTGTGCTACGAGCAGTCTGAGGGCGGAAAATCCGGTCTGATGAAAAACGTAAACATCCGCAAGGCAATTTCCTACTCCATCAACCGTGAGGAGATGGTATCAGCTGTTTACGGAAGATACACCGCAGCTTACGGCTTCGTTTCCCCGGCGATCACGCTCGACGGAACTTCCTACCGCAAGCAGGCGTCGGAGACCATGAAAGAGGAATATGAGCAGTATGCAGGAGATGCAGACAAGTTAAAAGCACTGTTCCAGAAAGGCCTTGATGAGCTTGGTATCACCGACAAACCGGAAGACATCACCATTACACTGCTGTCCCAGGGTTCTGCTACCGAGAATCAGCTCGAGAGAGAGTACCTGCAGCAGTCCATTTCTCAGAATCTGGGCGTAAAGGTAGAGCTGAACACCGTTGGCGATTACCAGATGTTTGCAAACGAGCGCGATAACAAGAACTACGATATCTTTGTAGGCGGATGGTTCAGCGATTACAACGATCCGCTGGATTTCCTGAACGTCATGAAGACAGGCGTTTATGATTCCTACGGCCTCTATAGCAACAGCGAGTACGACAGCCTGATCGATTCTCTGACCGGAGAGAACGACAACGCAAAACGCCTTGAGATTTACCAGAAGCTGGAAGATCTGCTGGTTGCACAGGATTGTGGTGTTGCACCGCTGTACTACTCTGATAAACATTACTATTATCAGAACTGGGTAAAAGATTTCTACACATCCTCCTTCGGCGCAAGCCAGGAGCTTTACAGAGCAACTGTAGAGAAATAAAAAAAGCAGCAAAACAGAAGAAATGAGGGAAGAAGGGCTTATGAAACAATAGGCTCTTCTTTCGCTATCATAATAAAATTCCGGTCGGAAAAGACCGGACAGGGAGAGGATTTTTATGCCAAAATATTTACTGCGCCGTTTTGCAGAAATGCTGATCACACTGTTTCTGATTGCAACGGCCACGTTTTTCCTTCTGGAAGCGGTTCCGGGAGATCCGCTGACGGAGCGTGCGAGCAAGCTCTCGCCGACCGTAAAGGAAAACCTCTATAAGCGCTACGGCCTCGACAAGCCGATGATGGAGCGCTATGTGATCACAATGAAGGGAATCTGCAAGGGAGAGTTCGGAGAATCTGTTGTCTATGCGGGACAGACGGTACAGAAGCTGATTCATGACCGTCTTCCGGTATCCGCCCGCCTTGGTATCCAGCAGGTGCTGGTCGGTATCACGATCGGTCTGCTGCTTGGAATTCTTGCGGCAATGAGGAGGGGAAGCTTCTGGGACTATATGGTGATCGCCCTGTCGGTCCTCTTGATTTCCATTCCGAACCTGATCTTTGGTCTGATGCTTCAGAAAATTTTCGCAGGCAACCTGAAGGTTCTGCCGACGATCGGCTGGCCTGCGGGAAAGGATCTGTGGTTCGGAGGATGGGAATACACGATTCTTCCGACCCTGACAGGATGCTTTTCTTATATCGCAACGTATGCGCGTCTGCTGAAAACCTCGATGCTCGATGTGATCAATCAGGATTACGTGCTGACTGCTGAATCGAAGGGCTTAAGCCGCGGACAGATTATCCGCCGCCATATCCTTCGGAACTCGTTTATCCCGGTTATCACACAGCTTCCGATGTCGGTTGCCATGTGTATCACAGGCTCCTTCTTCATCGAGAGCATCTTTTCCATCCCGGGAATCGGACAGTATTATGTGACGGCGGTCAATAACCAGGATCTTTCCATTATCATGGGAGAGACGGTTATTATCGCAGCACTTTACATCGGTGTTCTCTTTATCACGGACCTGCTGTACGTGGTCGTTGACCCGAGAATCAGTCTGACAGGAAAGAGCAGATAAGGAGGATATTATGGCAGCATTAACACCGGAAAAATTTAAAGTAATAGGATACACCGAGGAAGATGCGAACCGGATTGACCGCCCGACCATTTCCTACTGGCAGGACGCCTGGAGACGGCTCCGCAAAAATCCGATCGCAATGGGATCTCTTGTTGTGCTCGGCATTCTGCTTGTCATGGTCATCATCGGACCGCATATCAAAGGATATGATTATGTATCCATGAATATCGCCGAGAAAAACCAGGGCGTATCGTCAAAATACTGGTTTGGAACCGACAACCTGGGACGTGACCTCTTCTCAAGAGTCTGGGTCGGCGCGCGGGCATCACTGATCATCGCGATCGTTGCAACGGCAATCAAACTCATCATCGGAACGGTATATGGCGCGCTGATGGCACATTTCGGCGGCTGGGTCGATGAGGTTCTGATGCGGATCATCGAGGTTATCAACTCGATTCCGTCTCTGCTTCTTACGATTCTGATCATGATGATTCTTGGAAATAACCTGTTTGCACTTCTGGTCGCGCTTAGTGTCACCGCATGGTGTAACACGGCACGTCAGGTGCGCGGTATGATCAAACAGCTCCGTGAGACGGAATACGTTTACGCGGCGGAGGTGCTCGGTGCAAAACCGCTCCGCATCATCTTAAAACACTATGTACCGAATATGCTGGGTATCCTGATTCTGGATACGGCGACGGCAATCCCGATGTTTATTTTTACGGAGGCAGGTCTTAGCTTCCTCGGCATCGGCCTCAAGGCACCATCGATCAGCCTTGGTGTCCTGATTTCGATGGGACAGCAGAACATGGATTTCTATCCGTCACAGCTTCTGTTCCCATGTCTCGTGCTCTGTATCATCGTTATGGCATTCAACCTTCTGGGAGACGGCCTTCGCGATGCCCTTGATCCGAGACTTCGCCAGTAATAAGTGGGAGATAACGATATGAACGAACAAAACAATCCGATTCTGGAAGTAAAAAACTTAAGAGTCTCTTATCACACCTATGCCGGTGAAGTAAAGGCAGTCCGCGGTGTACAGTTTTCTCTCGAGAAAGGTCAGGCGCTCGCAATTGTGGGCGAATCCGGCTGCGGAAAATCTGTAACGGCGAAATCCATCATGGGCCTCATCAAGGCCCCGCAGGGTGAGATTAAAGAGAACAGTGAAATTCTCTATCATGGAGAGAATATTCTGAAATACAACAAAAAACAGTGGCAGCATTACAAAGGCGGCGAGTGTGCAATCATTTTCCAGGATGCGCTGGCTTCCTTAAATCCGACGATGCGTGTCGGAAAACAGATTATGGAAAATCTGATGGGCCACAAAAACATGACAAAACAGGAAGCGGCAAAGGAGGCTGTCGAGATGCTGCGCATGGTCGGCATCCCGGAGCCGGAAAAACGTGTCAGACAGTATCCGCACGAATTTTCCGGCGGTATGCGTCAGCGTGTTATGATCGCGATTGCATTTGCCTGTGATCCGAAAATTCTGATCTGTGACGAGCCGACGACCGCACTCGATGTGACAATTCAGGGACAGATTCTCGATATTATTAAGAATCTGCAGAAGAAAAATCAGACATCCGTCATCATGATCACACATGATCTCGGTGTTGTGGCAAATATCGCACAGAAAATTGCCGTTATGTATTCCGGCATCATCGTGGAGAGCGGAACGTGTGAGGACATTTTCTATCGTCCGCGTCACCCGTATACCTGGGCGCTGATCCGTTCCGTACCGCGTCTGGATCTGAAAAACAAGCAGGAACTCGCGACAATTCCGGGAACTCCGCCGGATCTTTTAAACCCGCCGGTCGGATGTCCGTTCTGCACGCGGTGCAGCTACTGTATGCCGATCTGTAAGGAAGAGATGCCGGAGGCAACGGAATTCGGCGGCGAGCATAAGGCTGCCTGCTGGCTCCATCACCCGATGGCACCAAAAGTAGAAATGCCAAATCTGGAAGGAGGAGAACTGTAATGGAAAATAACGAAAAAGAAGTGCTTTTTTCCGTTTCCCATCTGAAAAAATATTTTCAGGTCGGAAACCATGCGACCTTAAAGGCCGTGGATGATGTCTCCTTCGAAATTTACAAGGGTGAGACACTTGGAATGGTTGGCGAGTCCGGATGTGGAAAGACGACGTGCGGCCGTACCTGCATCGGCCTGTATGACAAGACCGACGGACAGGTGCTCTACAAGGGAACCGATGTCCATGCATTAAACGGAAAAGAGCGGTTTGCCTTCAAAAAACAGGTGCAGATGGTCTTCCAGGATCCGTATGGATCGCTTGACCCGCGTATGACAGTTGCCGATATCATCGGCGAGGGAATCGATATCCATCATCTGGCGAAGAATAAAAAAGAGCGCCAGGAGATGATCTACAAATATCTGGAACTGGTCGGACTGAACCGCGAGCATGCGAACCGTTTTGTGCACGAGTTTTCCGGCGGACAGCGCCAGCGAATCGGTATTGCGCGTGCGCTTGCCGTGCAGCCGGAGTTCATCGTTCTCGATGAGCCGATCTCCGCACTCGATGTTTCGATCCAGGCACAGATCGTCAATCTTCTTGTGGATCTGCAGAAAAAGATGGGACTGACCTATCTTTTCGTTGCCCATGATCTGTCGATGGTCAAACATATTTCCGACCGTGTGGCGGTTCTGTATCTGGGAACGCTCGTCGAGCTGACGACATCCGAGGAGCTGTACGCCAACCCGCGCCACCCGTACACACAGGCACTGCTCTCCGCGATTCCGATTCCGGACCCGAAAGTAGAGGCAGAGCGCGACCGCAAAAAAATCCGCCTCGAAGGCGAGGTGCCGAGCCCGATCAACACGAAGCCGGGCTGCAAATTCCAGGGAAGATGCAAGTACGCAAAAGACATCTGCCGACAGCAGATGCCGGAATTAAAAGACGTGGGCAACAATCACTTTGTGGCATGTCATTTCTGTGATGCGTTAGAAGAAAATAAGGAATTGTAAAACATGGAAAAGATAAAGAACATCTGCTGTGATCTCGGCAGAGCATTTACAATCGGCCTGCTCTCCGGCGGCGCTGCGGCAGCTGTGCTGCTGCTGGGAGGATTCCTCTTTGGGGGATTCACGTTCCGCGCTGCCCTTGAGGCGGCGAAAGACGGCTTGCTGCTGATCGCGGCCCTCGGCATGTTCGTGATCGCCGGAATGCTGATGGTAAAAGGCAAAAACCCGGAGAAATTCACGCAGAAGGAAAAATGGCGCGTCCACTTTGCCGTACTCGGATATAAGAGTGTGTTCGCAGTTCTCTGCGTTTCCTGGGTGCTGTGGGCGGCAGCGGCGGATTATCTTTTGTATCGGATGTGAAAATAGTTTCTATAAATAAAAAGAGAATTTTGCAGACTGTAAAAATGAGGTCCGGCAAAATTCTCTTTTTTCGTTTAGTCGTTATTCGTCTTCGAGACGGGAGATAACCATCTCCATGGATTTCTGATATTCTTCATCCGAAGAATTGTAGAACAGCATCAGATCGAGGCAGCTGCTCATTTTCTTCAGTGCTTCCGGGATGGAGTAGTCGATCGTTTTCACATATTCATCCCAGTGCTCCAGCTTCCACGTATCGCGCACGGAGTTGCGGTCGATCATGCGCTGGTGGCAGATCTCCGGTTTTGTGACAACCCAGATCACAACAAGCTTTGCCCCATGGTCAGCGAGCTTTTTGGAGAAGTCTTTCAGGAACTTCTCATCATGCACTTCGCGTGTGAATGGTGCGTTGATCAGCACAATATTGTCATACTCGAGTGCTTCCAGTCCGAAATTGACCGTTACTTCATATTCATAATCGCGGATATTCTCCTCGAAGAAATCAGAACTGCGGTTGATTTCCTGTCCGCCCGCTTTGAAAACGCGGTTCGACAGCGGAATGACCGTATCCTTGTCGAGATAAACAACGTGTTTCAGCTCCTTGGCGAGCTGTTTTGAAATGTATGTCTTTCCGCACGCCGGCGGCGAGGTTACGAGGATCATCTTTTTCATCGTTTGTATGTCTTCCTTTCCAGTTGAATCAAAAAAAATCACTCCTAGCATTATAGAAAATTTGGGAAAAAATTGCAAGAGAAAAGATGGTTGTGCCGGAGAAAAAATTGTCTTATAATAAAATAAGATTTTTATGCCATCACGGAGAAAATAAATGGAGGAAAGACAATGAGCAGAGCAAATACACGAGTTGTGAAAATCGGCGACCGGGTCATCGGAGGCGGAAATCCGATTCTGATCCAGTCTATGACGAATACCAAAACAGAAGATGTGGAGGCAACCGTAAAGCAGATCCAGGCGCTCACGGAAGCCGGATGTGACATTATCCGATGCGCCGTCCCGACCATGGAGGCAGCCAAGGCGCTGTCCGAGATCAAAAAGCAGATCTCGATTCCGCTTGTAGCAGATATTCATTTTGACTATCGATTGGCGATCGCCGCGATCGAAAACGGAGCCGATAAAATCCGCATCACCCCGGGCAACATCGGCAGCCGCGACCGGATCCAGGCGGTTGTAGATGCAGCAAAAGAACGCCAGATTCCGATCCGCGTCGGCGTCAACAGCGGTTCACTCGAAAAAGAGCTGGTGGAAAAATACAACGGCGTAACGGCAGAGGGCCTGGTGGAGAGCGCGCTCGACAAAGTGCGGATCATTGAGGAGATGGGCTATGACAATCTCGTCATCAGTATCAAATCGTCTGATGTGATGATGTGTGCAAAAGCGCATGAGCTGATCACGAACCAGACGGATCATCCGCTTCATGTCGGCATTACGGAGGCAGGAACGCTGTATTCCGGCAACATCAAATCGGCAGTGGGGCTCGGTATTATTTTATATCAGGGCATCGGAGATACGATCCGTGTTTCCCTGACCGGCGATCCGCTCGAGGAAATCAAATCCGCAAAACGGATCTTAAAGACCCTGGGACTTCGAAAAGGCGGCATTGAGGTCGTATCGTGTCCGACCTGCGGACGGACCCAGATTGACCTGATCGGACTGGCAAACCAGGTGGAAACACTGGTGCAGGGCTACGATCTTGATATCAAGGTTGCCGTCATGGGCTGCGTGGTCAACGGACCGGGCGAGGCAAAAGAGGCAGATCTTGGTGTTGCAGGCGGAAAAGGCGTCGGCATTTTAATTAAAAAAGGTGAAATCGTGAAAAAAGTACCGGAGAGCGAGCTGCTGTCCGTCTTAAAGGACGAGCTGGATCACTGGGGCAAGTAGAAAAGAAAGCAGGAATAGGAATGGAAAAACAGTTTCAGGAAGTATTTCCGGATTTGAGAATCGAAGGGGGCATGGCAGAGCTTCTCGATACCGTGGAGGTTTCGCGGGTATCGATCAATAAGAAAAAAGATCTGCTGCGGATCTATGTGGTCAGCCATCAGTGGATTCACAAAAAATATATTTATCAGCTGGAGCGCCAGATCGAGGAGCAGCTCTTTTCCAACGTGCCGCTGCGCGTGAAGATTATTGAGCGGTTCTATCTGTCGCGCCAGTATACGCCGGAAAACTTTCTGGAGGTGTACCGTCCGAGTATCCTGCTCGAGCTGAAAAACCACAGTGTCTTTCTGAATCATCTGTTTTCGACTGCCGAGATTACCTTCCCGGAGACGAACAAAATGCACCTGGTGCTCGTGGATTCCGTTGTGGCAAAGGAGCGCGAGGAGGAGCTGGTCCACATTCTCGAGAAAATCTTCTGTGAGCGGTGCGGCTTCGACCTGATCGTGGAAACCGAGATGAGAAAGCCGGAGGGCGAGAGCCGCGCCATGAGAAATTCCGAGCTCCGCATCCGGGAGGAAGTGCGCCACGTTCTGGCGCATACCCATTACGGTGAGATGCTCGGCGAAAAAGAGCAGAACCGGATGGAAGAGCAGGCGGAAGCAGCAGGCGAACAGCCAAAAGCAGCCGCAGCAGCCAAGGACGGCGAGGCGAAAAAAGAAAAAGCAGCAGACGGCGGAAGGGGAAAAGGTTTTTCCGGCGGCGGACGCGGTTCCTTCAAAAAAGGCAAGGGCAGTTTCGGCCGGAATGCGGACAATCAGCCGCGCAAATCCTCCAATCCGGATGTGCTGTACGGAAGAGATTTCGAGGATGAGAGCGTGGAGATTCTGAAAATCGGCGATGAGATCGGTGATGTTGTCATCCGAGGAAGAGTCCAGAGTGTGGATATGCGCGAGATCCGGAATGAGCGTACGATTTTCATGTTCACGATCACCGACTTTACGGATACCATCGGCGTCAAGATTTTCGTCCAGAACGCGGAAGTGCCGGAATTAAAGGATGCGATTAAAAAAGGCGCATTCATTAAAGTAAAAGGAAAAACGACGGTTGATGCATTTGACCACGATCTGACGGTTATGTCTGTCTGGGGCATCAAGAAGATCACCGATTTCCGTACCGGCCGTCAGGATACGAGTCCGGTGAAGCGTGTGGAGCTGCACTGCCATACAAAGATGAGCGATATGGACGGTGTCACCGATGCTGCCCGTCTGGTACAGCGTGCCTACGAGTGGGGCCATCCGGCGATCGCGATCACCGATCACGGCGTGGTGCAGTCCTTCCCGGAGGCAAACCATGCGATCGAGGCGATCGACGGCGCTTACCGGAAAAAATACCAGGCAGAGCACCCGGATGCGACAAAAGATGAGCTGAAAAAAGTTTCGGCTCCGTTCAAGGTCATCTACGGCATGGAGGCTTATCTCGTCGACGACTTGAAAGATATCGTTGTCAACAGCAAAGGACAGGACATCCACGGAAGCTACGTTGTTTTCGATATCGAGACGACGGGATTTTCCCCGGTTGTCAACAAAATCATCGAGATCGGCGCCGTCCGTGTGGAAAACGGAGCGATTGTCGATAAGTTTTCCACCTTCGTTAACCCGAAAGTCCCGATCCCGTTCCGGATTGAGAACCTGACCGGCATCAACGACAACATGGTTCTTGACGCGCCGGACATCGAAACGGTGCTGCCGAAATTCCTGGAGTTCAGTGAGGGAGCCGTTATGGTTGCCCACAATGCTTCGTTCGATATGAGCTTTATCGAGCACAACTGCGTCCTGCAGGGGATCGAGCGGGAATTTACAACGGCGGACACCGTCGCCATGGCGCGTTTCCTGCTGCCGGGCCTGAACCGTTTCAAGCTGGATACCGTTGCGAAGGCGGTCGGCGTATCGTTGGAAAACCATCACCGTGCGGTGGACGATGCCGGCTGTACGGCGGAAATTTTCGTGAAATTCGTAAAAATGCTGGAGGAGCGCAATATTCTGACTCTGGATGACCTGAATGCGCAGGGAAAAGTATCGGAGGAGGCTGTGCGCAAGCTTCCATCGTACCATGCGATCATTCTGGCAAAGAACGAGACGGGACGCGTCAATCTGTACCGCCTCGTATCGGAATCCCACCTGAAATACTACAACCGCCGGCCGAAGCTGCCAAAGAGCGTCTACCTGAAATACCAGGACGGTCTGATGATCGGATCTGCCTGCGAGGCGGGCGAACTCTACCAGGCAATCCTGCGCGGTGAACCGGATGCGGCGATTGCGCGTCTCGTGGACTTCTACGATTATCTGGAAATCCAGCCGATCGGCAACAACGCGTTCATGATCAAAAAAGAGGACGTTTCTGCCGTAGAGAGCGAGGAGGATTTAAAGGAGATCAACAGGCGCATCGTCAAACTTGGCGAGCAGTTCCATAAGCCTGTTGTGGCAACGTGCGACGTCCACTTCATGGATCCGCAGGACGAGATCTACCGCCGCATCATCATGACCGGAAAAGGTTTTGACGACGCGGATGAGCAGGCACCGCTGTTCCTGCGCACCACCGAGGAGATGCTTGAAGAGTTTTCGTATCTCGGAAGTGAGAAAGCGGAGGAGGTCGTCATCACCAATCCGCGCAAAATCTCCGACCTTGTCGAGAAAATCTCCCCGATCCGTGCCGGAAAATTCCCGCCGGTCATCGAGGATTCCGACAAGACACTGCGGAGAATCTGTTACGACCGCGCGCATGAAATCTACGGCGAGGAGCTGCCGGAGATCGTTTCCGCGCGCCTCGAGCGGGAGCTGAACTCCATTATTTCCAACGGATACGCCGTTATGTACATCATCGCACAGAAACTAGTGTGGAAGTCGAACGAGGACGGCTATCTCGTAGGATCGCGTGGTTCCGTCGGTTCCTCGTTCGTTGCGACGATGGCGGGAATCACGGAGGTAAACCCGTTGAGCCCGCATTACTACTGCGAGTCGTGCCATTACAGCGAGTTCGATTCGCCGCGCGTCAAAGAGTACGTCGGCCGTGCCGGATGCGATATGCCGGACGCCG
>ENA-OPBF01002158-OPBF01002158.1-human-gut-metagenome-genome-assembly--contig:-NODE-2158-length-11543-cov-1.716835_pt1 | contig 11543 bp, 10 predicted proteins | sample MGYA00241067_ERZ501450 | MGnify/ENA primary metagenome ERZ501450 (study PRJEB25962, sample SAMEA2042516) | human gut metagenome | biome: human gut; feature: human-associated habitat; material: faeces... | reverse complement strand
ATTTGGGATTTTACCATTGATTACAATACATTTATCAAGTGTTCTTCGTAGCTTAAACAAATCCTCTGCGTAGTTTGCAATACAATTAGTACCTTTGATTTCACAGAAAACAGTGTTAAGACCTTCTGGTCGTCTTTGAATCTCCTGCAAAGGTGCTGGCTCTTTCATCCACGCATTTCTGCACACACTAAAACCTATGGCTTTCTGTTCCTTGGCTAAAGTGGTTAACTCCTTTGCAATCTCTGGTGTCACACTTACAAACTTGTAGTCAAACTTCTTTAACACTTTCACCATGTCTTCTGCGTGTTTGTTAAGCTCTCTTACTGTCACAAAATCTTTCTTAGCTAAATCCTTTAGCTGAAAATGTATCCAGCAGCAAAACTTAGCACTAACATTCTCGTTGTTCTTTGAGAGTTTCTTTAATTCTTCTATCATTTCCTCATTAAGGTGTTTTTTCTTAGCTAAAGCTGAAAGTCCACCGTCGTTCTGAACTTCTTTCTTGTACCAAGCAATTTGTTCATTGTCTGGATTTCTTAAACCTTCTTGAAGAATTGTTCCATCTTCTTGACACTTTTGAAAGTAATTGATTAATTGTTGTTTGTTGTTGCTGTTTAAATTTTCTATCTGAATCATTTTTCACCACCAATTTCTTTTATTAATTTATAGTAAAAAACTATTTAAAAAGGGTTAAGTTACTCAAAGTGACACAGATTAAATAAAAGGTATTTAAAGCGAAGTTTTGATGCTAATTAATGCTTTTCTCTCTAATTTCAATAAATTTCAATAAATATCAATGCTCTTCAATAAATATCACAACTTATCATTATTTATCGGAATTTATCACAACTTATCATTTCTTTTCAATGATTCTCACAACTTATCATTTCTTTTCAATGGTTTTCTCAACTTATCATTTCTTTTCAAAACTTTTCAAAGTTTAACAGGTAAGACTTCACTCTAAGAAATGAAAAACAAATACTACATTTACAAGTGGAAATAAAATAGATGCATGAGTTTACTGTTGAGAATTGAAATGGTTGCATAAGTTTACTTTTAGAAATTTAATGGACTTGGCTAAATTGGAGAGCTGTTAAAAGAAAAATAGAAAAGGCTTGGCTAAGGATGTTTAATTCCTTAACCAAGCTTTGCATGATTTTATGTGAATGATTTATTTATTGTAGTTGATTGCAATTGATTGTTGTTTACTGCTTTGCAGAGCATTCACTGGGCTAAAGCTCTTTAGTCCTACATGCTTACTCTGTCTTTGATCTCTGCCATCTTAGCTGCATTAAGTCTTGTATCACCGTGTACACGACTGTATGCCAAATACCCATTCATTCTTTCAATCTTAATTATGTCTGTGCTTCCACAGATAGGACACACATCCATATTGAGCTGTGCATGCCCACAGTGATTACAGTAGGATAATGAAAGATTAACTCCTTCATACAATCCCATCCTCATTGCACGTCGTACTAAAGTAACTATAGCTTCTCTATTGTAAGCTATTGGATATTTAACATACTGAATACGTCCTCCCCAGAAATACTTCCAGAAACGATACTCTAAATCCTGCTTCTGAATTGGTGATATTTTCTCTGAAACATGACAGTGAAAACTATTAGAAACGTATTCTCTATCAGAAACGTTTTTAACAATTCCAAACTGTGTTCTAAATTGTTTTACCTGTAAACCGCATAAATTTTCTGCTGGAGTTCCATAAATAGCGTAAAGATAACCGTCCTCTTTAGTATACCCTTTTACTTTCTTTGTTATGTAATCCATGACTTCTAAAGCGAAGGAACCGTCCTGGGCTAAAGATTTCTGATTGTAAAGTTCTTGCAATTCATTAAGTGCTGTAATACCAAAGGAAGCAGTAGAACTTCTAAGTACTGGTTCTATCTTATCGTTTGGTTTAAGATTGCCACCATAGAAACCACCTTCGCAGTAAGCTAGTGGATTAATGGATGCTCTCTTCTCAGCTAAATAGTCATAAGTTCTTCGATGAAGATTGTGTATCATGTCTAAATAGTAGTCAAGCACTTCATAGAAATCTTTATTCTCTCTACGAGACTTGGCTAAAATCATTGGTAGATGTAAACTAACAACACCTATGTTAAATCTGCCTTTGAAGATAGGCACGTCATTTTCATCTGCAGGTTCAATACCACCTCTTTCATACCACGGCGAAAGGAATGCTCTACATCCCATAGGGTGTATTATTTTTCCATACTTCTTGTACATTTTACAAACGTGATTGTCTGGATCTTCGCTAGTTAAAGAGAGATAGTCCGGATACATAGTCTTAGAAGAACAGTCAATGCTGGCCTGAAATACATGTTCTAAAGGTTTTCCCTCACCATGCAGTTCTTCATCGTAAAGAAAGATTAATTTAGGGAAAAGAACTGGACGTTTTTTACCCTTCTTACCTTGTCCATTCTTTCTTACCTCTAAGCACATAATACTTGTTAACTGCTCGAACTCTTTTTTACCATGACCTAAAGTAAATGCGATAAAAGGATAATCTCCACGGCTAGAGGAAAGGCTATTGAACTTATACTCTAATTCTTGGAATAGCTGTTCTAAATCCTTTGTTACTTTCTTTAAAGCGTAGTTCTGAGCTAAAGTAATAAGTTTACTATCTGTGTCTTTTAATAACTCTTTACCCATGTCGAACTCTTCTGTATGTTCTTCCTCAAGCATGGAATGGTACTGGGCTAAAATGGCTAAGGTCTCCGGCATGTTATCCTCATCTATCATTCCAGTCCCTTTTACTATGTCAATGTATTCATCCATGTACTCTAAGAAAGTCTTTTCTGCATACGGAGCAATGACTTCATCAACACTTGGTACAGTAAATCCGCCATACTGCTGGCTAGCTGCACTGAGAACAATATCTCCTATAACACCGGCTAAAGAAGAAAGTCTTTTTGGCTCATTGTACCACAAGTTACCATGTTCAAAACCATTATGTAAAACTTTTTCAATATCGAAAATACAACAGTTCATTGTGTCTCTTCTTGATGACATATCATGAATGTAAATATACCCATCTTTAATTGCCTGAATCTCTTCTTTAGTTAAAAAGAATTTCTTGTACAGTTCTTTGTTAAAGATTCCAAATGTAAGACATCGTTTGGTTGAAACCAGTGTACTATCGGAATTACTATTCTCTTTGTCACCATGATACTGTATTCTTTGGGCCTCTGTGTAAGCTTTATCCAGCATTCGTATAAAATCTACCTTGTAGTTTCTATACTCTTTGTATGAGTTGGCTACTTCGGGAACTACCTTGGTTAAAGCTTTCTCAACAGTGGAATGCATTACCATGATTGGAATTTCTTTAGTATCATTTTCGAGTATGTATTCAGTTAAGATTGACTCAATTATAGATTTAATTTCGTTTAACTCAAACTTTGTAAAACTATAATTCACTCTTGTGGCCGATTTGTTTATAGCGATTATGATTTTATTAAAATCGTAATCTTGCAGATTACCATCCTTTTTAACTACTTTGATATTTTTTAGATATTCTTTTGAATCCATTTTAGATTACCTCCTATTAATTTTCTTATGTTATAAAAGGTAATCTACATAAAAATGGTACATTATCTTAGGCGAAGTAGAAAAGTAAAATAAAAGTAATATAAAAGTAATATACAAGTAGCACAAAGTAATATACAAAGATTAAATATATGGATTCTTGACTAAAGGGCTAGATTTGTACTTAGCTAAACGTCTAGATTAGTGCTTAGCTAAACGTCTAAACTCGTACTTAGTAGTACTGCCATCTAGGATCTCGTCCTGTGAAGGCTAGAAATGAAAAAAGCACAGCAACCCTTTTAAGATTACTGTGCTTAATATTTATTTAATGATTAATGTCCATTTGTGTATGTCATCTTTTTTCCAATTACCTTTTGAAGTTTTTATTTTACAACTAATTGTAACTTTACCTTTTTTCTTAAAGGTAACTTTATGTCCACCATCACTATCACCTTTAGTAGATACAGTAGCTATCTTTAAATCGCTGCTTGACCAGTTTGAGGTTCTAGGATGTGCACCTCCAACATTTAAACCAACGTGACAATTTTTATCACTTAGTTGATATGTGCCTGATTTATCGACAGTTTTAGCTTTAACTGTTGTAGTTCCAAAAGTTGTTGTCAGTTGCATAATAAATGCAATAACTAGTGCTAAAGTTGTTGTTAAAACTTTCTTGGCTAAAGCGGAAAGATTTATTTTATCTTTCCGCTTTGGTAATCTTCTATTGCTTTTAATATCATTTTCTGTAAACATATTTCACATCATTCCTTAAAAATATTCATTCTATTTGGGTCTCCTTGAGTAACAGCTTTTCTGTTATTTTCCTGTGCATACTCAGTTGAAGTTTGATAAGGTTGATTATCAATTTTATCCTCTTTCTTAAAGCTCTTAAATAATTTTAACAGTAACATTATTATTAAAATTGCTGTCAGAATGTAAAATGGAATTGTTAATAATTTTCCAAATAAGAGGAATATTTTAGAAATAAATCTAAAAATAAGGCCAAAAAATGGCATCTTTCCTAGCAGGGCAAACAATGCTGCAGGTACTTTTGATAATTTAGATAAAAATAAAAGCACAATATCAGCTATAACTAATTTCTTCAAAATAACATCTCCTTTGCTAAAGCTTTGAATCTTAATAGTAATTCATTGCATTTGTTGCTTTGCTAAAGCTCTGCATCTTAATAGTAGTTCATCGCATCCATTCCTGCAACAGATTGCGATTCAGCGTTTTGCATACGATCTTCAAGCTCTTCATAGTACTCCTTAAATTTCTTTTTATTTCTCATGTACGAAATTCTAGATAAAATCTTTAAGAGTATTTTTAATGCTAAAATAATAATTAAAACTATGAATATTACTTTGAAAAAGAATGTTAGTTTACTTGCAATCTTAACAAAAAATCCAAAGAACAATTTTAGTGGCTGTAATGGCAATGAAATAGCTTTACCTGCTAATGGTATCTTATTAATTGCTTTAATTACACCGTTTACGGCATTGTATGGTATTTTTACAAAAGTTAATATAGCTCCTGATGCTTTTTGCAACAAGAAAGCTACTGCTACAAATGCAACGTTCCAAACATCTCCCATTGTAAGTAATGGTCTAGGTTCTTTAATAACTGGAGGTGTTCGGACATTTTTATCTTTCTTCAAATTTATCACCACATTTCTAAATTATTTAACCCGTAGTGTAATCACTGGGCTAAAGTGCTAGACACCAATGCTAATTGTTTAATCCGTAGTGTAGTTACTTAGCTAAAGCACCAGGCACCAATTAATCAATTCACATTATGTAATCCTTTAATTAACGACTCATCACTAATGTCCGTTGCTCTTATCATACGTTCCCAGATTGCAGTATCTTCCGAACCAAGTTTCTTCTTACGTAAATCTAAGTACTCCCTTTTTACATTCTTATCTGTAAGATAATCATCATAGTTTCTCATTAATTTAAAAAATGAATCAAAATACTCTTTTTTACAATAAATTCTTACCTTTGCTAAATTGGAATCCTGCAATTGTTTAGGAGCTTCTCCGAGGAAAATAATTCTTGTCGGTCTACACCCAACGAATGCATTTGGTTGCACAATCTTAACAGATGCAGGTATAATTAATTCATCTATTCGTTTACATCCTGCGAAAACCTTTGACGGTAGAATTTTTAATGTACTCGGAAGTTGTACGATTTTTATGTTTAATAAGTTATCTTTAATGCTTTCTACAGAAACATCTTGAATCCTTTCAATTGAAAGATCACGTCCAAGACTTTTGATTGCATTAAAACGTAAGAAATTCTTTTCTAAATAGCTTACTGGCATGCCTTCCACATAACTTGGTATTTTTATTTCTGTATTAATACCAACGTATTTATAGAGCATTAATTCATCTCCCATTTCATAAAACATGAAATCTCCAAATTGAATAATGTTATCATTCCTTTTGAATTTCTTTTTTAGCATTTTATTTTGAAAAGAGGAAAATAAACTAGTTATATCTCTTTTTAATCTGAAAGCTAAATTTTCTCCTGCGCCTTCCATTAAATCAAGTGCTACGTTACAACCTGTTTCTAAACTATTATAGATTTTATCCTCAATTGTAACTTCGTCACCATTTTCATCTTTTGTTTTATTAAGCTTTTCTCCAGGTGTTTCTGTGGCTAATTTCGCTTTAATTTTATCAATGTAGTCTCCTACTTTGCTTGAGCGTGTTTTCATGCTAATATCTGCGAAAGAAGTTTTCTCTTGGCTAAAATGTTTTGCATCATCAGTAGCAGAAGTTTTCTCTTGGCTAAAATGTTTTGCATCATCGGCAATCTTATCGGCATCCTCATTAACATTCTTATTAACATCTTTTTTGGCATCAGAAGTATTTTTGGTGTTTGGTATTTCATACCCCTGCACATGTTTATTTTTAGTGTTTGGTATTTCATACCCCTGTACATGTTTATTTTCAGTGTCAGCGTAAAGATCTATTTGTTTGGGAGCTTTCTTGTCTAACGCTTTCTTATCTAAAGCTTTCTTGTCTAAGGCTTCATCAACTGAATCTTTGTCTTCTTTAGTCGTTTCATTAGAATTGATTTCTCTGTTAAATAAAGAAGATAAATCATTATCCATGTTAAAGGCATCTGCAAATTTTACTTCCCTTTTATCTTTAGCCTCCAACCCACCGGTGTGGTCTTCTTCCGCAGCTCTGGCTTTCGTCGCATTATTACTACTCTCTTCATGGTTAAATAGGGAAGATAAATCGTCATCCATGCTAAAGGCATCCTCGGAATTATTAGAATAATTCTGTAGCTGTTCCTCTATAGTAGATTTTTCTGGCTCTGTAGAATGTTTTCTCTTTTCAACGTCTCCAAATAAATCCATTTCATTTATTTTTTGTGTATTTTGTGAGGTACCAGATGAGGTATCATCCTCTTTTTTCTTTGGACGTTGAAATAAATCATCACTCATTGTCTTCATAAAATTCACCTCCTTTTAATACTACATAATCGTGATTAGCAATTAAGACATGCTCGTGTAGAGGCATGTCTAAAATCTTTCCTAAATTTTTAAAATGTTTTGTTGTTTGGCAATCTGCTAGGCTAAAGTGTAAACTTTTATTTGGGTGGTTGTGTACTAGGCTAAAGCTGGAAGCTTTTAGCAGAACTCCGCCTTTAATAGCGATGCTATACTTAAAGTTAGAATTATCGTTAACACCTTTTGAAACAAATAAAATACCTTTACAGTCGTATGTTTGACTCCAGTAGATTGCCAAGAAAAATTCTGATGCTGAATCACTAAGTCTAAATTCTCTTTCTAACAATGATACAAGCTGATTAGTATTTATTAGCTGTTTTGAATCGCACAAAACGTAGTAATCAACTAATAGCCCGTTTGATTTCTCATCGTAAAAATAAATAGGAACCATTACACTCCTTTTTATTAAATAGTAATACAATGAATTACATTTTCTACAATAGTGTAGTAATCTATTAAGTGTAATTCAAGTAAGTCAAAAGCTTCTTTTACTTTGCTAAAGTCTTTCTTAACAATTTCGTTATCATAGTCATGCTTATTACTAAAAAATGTGACTATGATAAACTCACTAGATTGGCTTAAAATACTTGCCGTAAGTAGTTCTTTGCTAAAGACTTTATTGGTTGCGTATCCACAGGTAATTATAAAGACAGCAGATGTTTTTCCTTCTGCACCCACAGAAATAAAAAAGGAAGCATCCTTTTGGACACTTCCTCGTAATTTTTTAAGTAAGGCTTTTAAACCTTTTTTTGTTGTTATGTCAGTATTACACTTTATTCGTTTGTATACAGCTGGATACACAATGCCTTCATTTACCATTAATCTATAAATGTTCATTGTACTTCACCTATGCTATCGCAAATTCCTTTGCTAAATTATTCAACACTATTGCCGGTAAAGATTTATTTTTAGGAACGTATCCAAAAATCTTACTAACATAGCTTACGTATAATCTGTTAATATCATTTGGATCAGTTAGATTTAAACTGTCCACTACATTCTCAAAAGAGAAATTCTTCGGTTTAATCTTTTTAAACTCACTTATGTTATTCTCCCCATAGGTAGCTACAATGCTTTTATTAAACTTCTTTGTTTTAATTGCAATGTGTTCCTCTATTACTGAATCTGGAAAGAAATTGTCTGTTTTCTCTTTAATCTTAGAAAATAAATTTCCTAAACAATCAGAATTTTTTGGTGAATAGAAACCATTGTGTTTTAAAAAGGCATCCAAACCAGAAGTAGTTTTCTGATAGTTCTTCTCCATTTTTGTAAACGATGATAGAAATTCAAAAGAGGTTATCTGGGCTAAAGCGGAGAATGGCATTTCTGCTTTAACACCCATCTCTTTTAATTTGTAGAATAGTGGTAAGAAATCACAATCTTTGGAGAGTAATGTAACTGTGAAATCAGAATCTTTTGAGTATAATACATCAAAAATACAATCAACCGTCATTTTCATATCAGTAATATTTTTGCCAGAAACTGATATTGCCGAGGTTTCTACATAGGTTAGACCGTTTGCTAAACAGAAAGGAACGTATGCTTTTACAGAGTCCCTATTCCCATACAATTTACCTACGAAAATATCAGAAGGCTTAAGTAATTCTAAGAAACTATTTACACTATTTACAACTTCCATTTTTGAAACATTTTCACCATCAATATATAAAAATCTAGTACACATGATTAATTCCTTTTAGAATCCAAAATCATAATACTGACTTTGTAAATAAATTCAAAATAACTAGTAGCATCTACACACAGATTTCCTACTTGGTTAAAAAGTAAATATTTTCCTTCACTTTCCCATAAATAAAATAAATCATCTAAAAATAGTACTTTACACTCGTAAACAATCATTCCATTTTGAATTTGAAATGTATTGTATTCTCTAGTTAACTCTTTTTTTAGTTTAATAAGGTTTTCTTTGCTAAAGCGGAATTCTTTTATTACACATGTATACTCTGGAGAATGTTGTAAAAAACTTTTCATTAAAGGTACTGAATCTAATTCCGTAAGAATAATAAAAAGTTTAAGAGAAAATAAATTACACTTCTTATTTCTCACCATTATTACATCGTATACCATTTGCATTTTGCTGTAATCACTAAAATTTTCAAATTTAGCATTAAGCAGAGAAATTAATCTATCCCTGTCTTTGCACATTTTTTCAAAATCTAAATAGTCAAAGATACAGTACTCAGTAGCTTTTACCAAACTTATCTCTGGAATTTTTGATTTAAATTCTATTACTTGGCTAAAGCATGAGCAACCATCTCTTTGCATTAGTAAAAGGTACGGAAGACTACGCATCTTCAGTACCTAACTGATAAAAGTACTTAGCAGTGCTATCATACCATCCAAGTTTAGCATTACGTGGGCCAATCAATGCCGTGTCTAAACTTGTGTCGCTGCCTTTCTTTAAAACAGTTGAAGAGGTTAATCCGAAACAACTACCATTAGGAAGTGAGTATGAATTTCCATCAGAACTCACAATGCTAAAGCTGTCGTTGTAAGTAAGGTCAGTGCCAGACAAATTTCTAATTGTGTAATGAACATAGTATAGAGAATTTTTCTGGTAGTCTACACTAATGTTTGCATTCATGCCACTAATAGAGCATAGTTTTTCGTATGCGGTTTGATCTTTTAAAACAGAGTCAACTGTTACTAAAATCTTTTGCTGTGAAATAACCTTACCAGTTTTGTCCGTTAATGGATACACCATTACTTTGGATTTACCTATTTTAAAATCACTTGACTTAACTTTCGTAGTGGTTTTTTGTGGTTCTGGGCTAAAGGTTGTGTTAGCAACCTTTGTAAACAAATCTTCAAGCACTTTACTTACTAATTCAGTAAGAAAAGAATCAGTGCTTAATTTGCCACTACGAGTTACTGTAATACTACACGTTTTGGTTTCGTTTTTAATTGAATTGCTACCATTGCTACTGTAGCTACTATCACTGTCAAAAAGTTGGATTAAATAGTCTAAGACGTAATCCTTTACTTCATCCTCGCTCAACTTCAATGTTTTGAAGTTATTGTAGTCTTTTATGAAACCTTTGTAGTCACTAGACAAGTAATTAACTATTCCATCAATCGATGGCACACTGTACTTAAGTTTACCATCTTTGTATGAAATGAATTCTAATTTTTGTAAAACTTCTAAATACAATTTAATTTCTTTTTTAGATTTACCATCAAGTGCTAAGCTTACAGTATTACTTTTAAAGTTTTGCTTTACGCAATCTTTCAGTTCTTTAGAACTATGTAAGTTGGAAAGTTCTTCAATTGTACCTTTAATTTCTTTGGTATCGTCATCAGCCTGTGTACTCGTTTCAGAGTTACCTTGGCTAAAGCTTGAACCAATTAAATTATTAGTTACTTGTCTAAAGCTTGAAAGATTGCACCCAGCACTACTGGTCAACACTACTGCTGTAGTAGCTATCAGTACAAATCTTTTAGTTGTCTTTAGCATTACCATTCTCCTTTGTAGTACTTAGGTAAATTACGAGCTTTCAATTCAACCTGATAAACAACATAGCGTCCGTTGAATTTTAACATTTCTTCATCACTTCTAGCTTTTCTTTCATTAGTAAACTCAGGAATTACCCTAACATACATCGGATCTTCGGAATCCAAATCGTAGCTAAGAACTCGGTTAGTTACATTGTTAGCAGTTTCACCTTTCTTAATGTAAGGAAAGTTTGAAGTAACGTAAGGAACGTAATCATCGACATCAGAGTAGTTGGTTCGTGTAGCATCCTGATAGTAAGTGTAGTTGTACTGTGAGTTATTACACGTATTAACCGCCAGTTTAACTTCTGAGTTCATTTGTACTCCGCTAAATGTGTTAAACCTTGTTACTACTCTTCCGTTTACTTTGTCCTTTAGTAATTTGACTGTGTAATCTAAATCCATCATTTTGACTAGATCAGAGTAAGAATCAATGTTCAAATACTCTTGACTGCTGCAAACACTATTAAGTGTAAAAGAGTATTTAGCACCATTGATTGATTTAATTTTAGTTGTATCCTTAATACGTTTAATGGTAGGGCCATCAGTCGCTTTTTTTAGTAAAGATACATCATAGTTTACACTGTCAAATACAACATTATTTTCTGTGTCGGTTAGGTTGAATTTAATGTAATCACCGTCGCTAAAGTCTTGTGTAGGCTGTAAGCAAACTTCAATGTTTTTTACTGGATTACTTTTGTAAATCTCTGCAATCTGTTCAAAACCATTCCACCCAATGTTAGCAATTTCACCAATTACTTCTCCCTTGCTATTTAACAATTCTGGCTTCACTTCAATCTTGGCAGATTCTACTTGGCTAAAGTACTGAGTAAAATCAAGCTTAAGATTAAAAGTGTAACTGTAATAAATTCCATTAGAGACAACGGTTGGATTAGTGTAATCCCAAATACCAAGTCGTTGTGCAAGATTAAAATGCATAACTCCTTGCTGCTTACCGTCTTTTA
>ENA-OPBF01002152-OPBF01002152.1-human-gut-metagenome-genome-assembly--contig:-NODE-2152-length-11575-cov-1.603733_pt1 | contig 11575 bp, 9 predicted proteins | sample MGYA00241067_ERZ501450 | MGnify/ENA primary metagenome ERZ501450 (study PRJEB25962, sample SAMEA2042516) | human gut metagenome | biome: human gut; feature: human-associated habitat; material: faeces... | reverse complement strand
CCATGCAGTCCTTCGCCCCCGACCGCGACACCTTCCAGGCCTAATCCGCTTCGCCCAAAGCGCAATACCACCGCAAAGATGCTTGTCCCCTTTGCGGTGGTTTTTCGTTTGCGAGGGGTTTAGGGGCGGACCTGGCCGGTGCCGCGGAGCTTGTATTTGTAGGTGGTGAGGGCCTCGGCGGCGAAGGGGCCACGGGCGTGGAGTTTTTGGGTCGAGATGCCGATCTCGGCGCCCAGGCCAAACTCGCCGCCGTCGGTGAAGCGCGTGCTGGCGTTGGCGTACACGGCCGAGGCATCGACCGCATCCAGGAAGCGCTCGCAAGCATCCGTGTCCTCGGCAACGATGGCCTCGGAGTGCATCGTGCCGTAGCGGTTGATGTGTGCGATGGCCTCGTCCTCGCTCGCCACGACCTTCACGCTCATCTCGAGCGCCAGGTACTCGCGACCCCAGTCCTCCTCAGTCGCGGCGACGTAGTTGTCGCCCTCGGCAAGCCCAGCGTCGGCGCATGCGGCGCACGTGGCCTCGTCGCCGTGAATGAGCACGCCGTGGTCATGCAGCACGGCCACGACTGCGGGCAAAAACGCATCGGCCACAGCACGGTCGACCAGCAGCGACTCGGCGGCATTGCACACGCCTACGCGCTGGGTCTTGGCATTGACGATAATGTTGAGCGCCTTATCAAAGTCGGCGGATTCATGCACGTAGATGTGGCAGTTGCCCGTGCCCGTCTCGATCACCGGCACAAGCGACTCGCGCACGCAGCGCTGGATCAGGCCTGCACCGCCGCGCGGAATGAGTACGTCGACGATACCGCGGAGCTTCATGAGCTCGCCAGTGGCCTCGCGGTCGGTGGACTCGATCATCGACACGGCCTCGCGCGGGAAGCCCTTGGCCTCGAGCGCATCGGCCAGCAGCTCGGCGATCATGGCACACGAGTGATAGGCCAGCGAGCCGCCGCGCAGAATGCAGGCGTTGCCGGTGCGGATGCAGATGCCCGCGGCGTCGGCCGTCACATTGGGGCGCGCCTCGTAGACCATGGCAACCAGACCCAACGGCACGCTCACGCGGGTCAGGTCCACACCGCTCGCAAGCACGCGGTGGTCGAGCACGCGGCCGACGGGATCGGGCAGCTCGGCGAGCTTTTCCAGGCCGGCGGCCATGCCCTCGACGCGCTCGGGCGTCAACAGCAGACGGTCGAGCAGACCGGCCGAAGTGCCCGCATCGCGTGCGGCGGACATATCGAGCTCGTTAGCGGCGACGATGGAGTCGACACCGTTGCGCAGTGCTGCGGCCATGGCGCGCACGGCCTCCTGACGCTGCTCATCGCTCGCCGTGGCAAGCGAGGCCGACGCTGCCTTGGCGGCAACGGCAAGATCGTGGACATACGTGGCTATATCGACCGACATGGGCGGCCCTTTCTCCTAGAAGTTTGCAACCATGGTAGCCGATTTGCGCATGGCCTCGCCCGCGGCGGTAGAATTGGTCAACCCGAAACATCGCAACGAACGGAAGACTCACATGGCCCTCATCACTTCGTACCACGTCCCCGGCCTTTATGTCGAGGACCACAGCATCGACGTCCCCCTTGACTGGCGCGGTCTGGAGCCGATGCTGTTGGCCGTCGGCAGCACCATGCGCCGCGGCGCTATGCCGGCACCAATCGCCGGCGCGCCCGAGAGCATCAAGCTCTTCTACCGCGTGGTTTGCGCGCCCGACCGCATCAACGACGATCTGCCGCTGCTCCTGTTTTTGCAGGGCGGCCCCGGCGGCGAGAGCCCACGTCCGCTGTCGCCCACAAGCGACGGCTGGATCGAGGAGGCCGTCAAGCACTTCCGCGTGGTCCTTCCCGACCAGCGCGGCACCGGACGCAGTAGCTGCGTGGACGGACGCACGATCAAGGCACTGGGTGACCGCGCAACGGCCGCCGGCGCCGATACAGCACGCTCGCAGGCGGACTTCCTCAAGCGCCACCTCGCCAGCTCCATCGTGCGCGATTTTGAGTACCTGCGCCTAGTGGGCTTTGGCGGCAAGCCGTGGGTCACGCTCGGCCAAAGCTACGGCGGTTTTTTGACGCTGAGCTACCTGTCGCTCTTCCCCGAGGGCGTGGCGGCGAGCTTTACCTGCGGCGGAATCCCCCACGTGCCGGCGAGCGCAAGCGAGGTCTACGCGCACACCTTCCCGCGCATGGCCGCCAAGACGCAGCAGTATTATGACCGCTACCCCGCTGACGTCGAGCGCGTGGCAGCCCTGGCCGATGCGCTCGAGGCTCAGAAGCCCGTGCTGCCCGACGGCTCGCCGATGACGGTCGAGCGCCTGCAGCTTATGGGCAGCGACTTTGGCATGAAGCCGAGCTTTGAGCGCATGCACTGGATTATCGATCATGCTTTTGTTGACGGTGACGGCACGCTGACCTGCGGCGCCTCGGTATCTGACAGCTTTTTGATGCGCGCCTTCGAGCGCACCAACACACGCACGAACCCGCTGTACTGGACACTGCAGGAGTTTATCTACGCCGACGGCGACACCATGCCCATTCGCTGGGCCGCGGCAGAAGAGAAAGCTCATCGTGCCGAGTTCGACACACTCGCGCGCCCGCTCATGTTTACCGGCGAGGCCATGTTCCCGTGGATGTTCGAGCAGATGCCCGAGCTCAAGCCCTTCAAGCCCGCCATGGACCTGCTGATGGAAGACACCAGCTGGGACAAGATCTACGACCCGCAGCGACTGGCGTGCAACGAGGTGCCCCTGCAGGCCGCGGTGTATTTCGACGACATGTACGTGGATTCGGGCCTGCAGCTTGATACGCTCAGCCGCGTGGGCAACTCGCACGCCTGGGTGACCAACGAGTTCGAGCACGATGGCCTGCACGGCAGCGTGGTGTTCAAGCACCTCTTCAACGAAGCCCTCAACCGAGGAGACCTGCGCCAGATCTTCTAGCAAAGGAGTGTCCCCACCTGCCGGCACAAAAAGAACGTCCCCAAGTGCCGAACAAGTGCCGGCAACGACAATGCCGCAGGTAGAGAACGGAAAGCGAAAACGCCCCTAAGCGAGCAAGGTGACGTGAAAGAGGAGGGCATTGACCTTTTGGTCATGCCCGACGATTGAACGTCAGATTGCCGCTTAGGGGCGTTTGCAGCGTCAATTGGCTATGCGAAGACGATTAAATTATCCCTGTGTATCGCCGGCTTCTCGGCCAGGTCGGCCAGCAGGCGGTTGCTGGCAATCTGGTCCTGGCGGCGGCCGGCAGCAAGCTCCAGCACGTCCGAATCGGCCTCGGCGATACCGCGGGCGACGACCATACCGCTCGGGTCGCACACATCGAGCACATCGCCCTCGGCAAACTCTCCATCGACCTGGCGAATACCCACCGCGAGCAAGGACGAGCCACGGCTGACCAGCGCCTTCGCGGCACCGTCGTCAACCGTCACCGAGCCATGTGCCTTGTCACCCAGTGCGATCCACAGCTTGCGCGGCGCAATGTCCAGGCGCTCCGCCGGCGGATCGAACAGGGTGCCCATGCTCTCGCCGCGGGCCAGACGCACGAGCGCATCGGGCTCCTCGCCCGAGCAAATCACGCTCTGAATGCCGGCCGTCATCAAAATGCGGCTCGCGCGAATCTTGGTGATCATGCCGCCCGTACCCACCGAGGTCGAAGAATCACCCGCCGAGGCAATGATCTTGGCATCGATCTTATGCACGACCGGGATAAACTCGGCCGTCGGATCCTCATGCGGATTGGCGGTGTAGAGGCCGTCGATGTCCGAAAGCGTCACGCACAGGTCAGCAGAAACCAGGCAGCTCACGAGCGCAGCCAGCGTGTCGTTGTCGCCGAACTTGATCTCGTCGACGGTAACGGTGTCGTTTTCGTTGACGACCGGCACCACGCCCAGCTCCACCAGGCGCAGCAAAGCGTCGCGCGCGTGCAGGTAGGACGTACGGCGCGCCGTGTCGTGGCGTGTGAGCAGCACGAGCGAGGTGAGTAGGTCACGCGCATGGAACTCCTCGTCGTAGGCCGACGAGATGATGCACTGGCCGGCCGAAGCGCATGCCTGCAAGCTCGGCAGATCGCCAACCGGTTTGCGGTCGAAGCCCAGCACGGGATAGCCACAGGCAATGGCGCCGGAGCTCACCACGACCAAGCGCCAGCCGAGCTTGCGCAGGGCCGCGGCCTGATCAGCCAGGCCACCGATAAACGCACGGTTGACCTTACCGTCGGCACCCACCACCGTGGACGAGCCGATCTTTACCACCATCGTTTTATAAGAAGTCGTCATACGTCAAACCAATCGAATGTCGAGCGTTCGGGCGAGCTGGGGCAGCCGGGGCACCTGGTGCGGGACGGACGAAAGTGATCCGTTTTCCTCCGTCCCCTTCGGATCATTTTGCCCAGGGGAAGGCCGAAGCCACGGCCATGTTCTTGCGCACGAGCTCGTCGCGCACCTGGGCCAGGCCCTGCTCCATGCCCACCACGTAGGTCTGCGGATACAGGAAGCGCTTGTAGGCAGCGTCCAGATGATCGAGCGCCCAGGCGCAACGCTCGCGCGCGTCCTGGATGCTCTCGCGAGGAGCCACCGCGCTGCCGTCGCGCACAATCGGCATCAGCAGCTCACGATACTCAAGCTCGGACACATCGGTCACCAAGGCAGCATCGTTCACGGCCACGAGGGTATTGCCGCGCGCGGCGCCCTCACCTGCCAGATGGTCCTCGTCATAGATCATGTCGCAGACCGGGCCGCCAAAGCCATCGTAATAACGGCGCACGCGCTGCACGCCGGGAATCGTACGCTTGTAGGGCTGCTCGGAAAGCTTCACCACCGGCGTCCACGGGTCCGTCTCGCTCGCGCGGCGGGCCGAAAGCTTGTACACGCCGCCCAACGCCGGCTGATCGTAGCAGGTCGCGAGCTTGGTGCCCACGCCAAAGCTATCGATGGGCGCGCCCTGGTCGAGCAGCGACTGAATCGTGTACTCGTCCAGATCGTTGGAAACCGAGATCCCCACATAGGGCAGGCCCTCGGCATCAAAACGGCCGCGAACATACTTGGAGAGCTTGGCGAGGTCGCCGGAGTCAATGCGAATGGCCGACAAGCGCTCGCCCACCGCTTCCATCTCCTTGGCAACCGTAATGGCATGTTCGCAGCCCTCGCGCACGTCGTAGGTGTCGATGAGCAGCGTGCAGTTCTTGGGGCTCGATTTGGCAAAGGCACGGAAGGCCTCGAGCTCGGAATCGAAGCTCATCACCCAGCTGTGCGCATGCGTGCCAAAGACGGGAATACCGTAGCGGCGGCCGGCGAGCACATTGGACGTAGAGGAGCAGCCGGCAACGTAGCTCGCGCGCGCAACGGCCAGGCCGCCATCGGGACCCTGGGCACGGCGCAGGCCAAACTCGGCGACGGGGCGACCAACAGCCGCCAGTACCACGCGCGCCGTCTTGGTGGCGACGAGCGTCTGGAAGCCGACGATGTTAAGCAGCGCGGTCTCGAGCAGCTGACACTCAAGCGACGGGCCGGTGACACGCACCATGGGCTCGCGCGGAAACAAGAGCTCTCCCTCGGGCACGGCGTCGATATTCACGTGCGCACGGAAGTTGCGCAGGTAGTCGAGGAATGCAGGCTTAAACATCGCGCCGCCGGCTGGGGCCTGGAGCGAAGCTAGATAGTCGATGTCCTCGGGCGTAAAGCGCAGGTTCTCGACAAGCTCGGGCAGCTCGGCGGTGCCGCACATGACGGCATACGCGCTGCCAAAGGGATGGTCGCGGTAAAACGCGGTAAAACAACCCTGCTCATTGGCCTTGCCGCTCTCCCACAGGCCCTGGGCCATAGTGAGTTCGTACAGATCGGTGAGCATTGCAATGTCGGTGGGATGCGAGATGTCGGTCAAAGCCATGGGGCGACCTTTCGGATGTGTGGTGCAGAATTTGAGGGTTGGACGAGAGCAGAGCATGCGGACATGTTGCCCGATGCAAATCGGTTAGAGCAGGCCCATGCTGGTCAGGATCGTGTAGCCCATAAAGATGACAAACGCGATGAGGGCAAGGACAATGATGATTTTTTGAGCCGGCGCCATGCCAGGGATCTCGTTCTCGCCCGTAGGCTCCTTGGAGGTAACCATGCGCTGGGCAAAGGTCATCTCGTCACGGCTCGGCTTGGGCTCGACGGACTTGGGACGAGCGGCCTTTTTAGGCTGAGGCTTAGGCGCGGCAGGTGCAGGCTTCGCGGCAGCGGGCTTGGGTGCGGGCGCGGGCTTGCGCTCGGATGCGGCGTTCGCGGCGACCTCCTCGACCTTCGCACGCTCGGCGCGCAGGGCAGCCAGCTCCTCACGCTCGCGACGGGCCTCTTCCCGAGCCTCGCGGCGGGCCTTCTCAGCGCGGAGCTCTTCCAACTCAGCGCGCTCCTCGTCGGACAATGGTTGGGACTCAAGCTCGGCCATGGTATAGCCCTTTCTTTTAAAAAAAGCCGCCGACACAATGTCAGCGGCTTATCAAATCCAAGGGTGGAGACGAAGGGAGTCGAACCCTCGGCCTCTGCCATGCGACGGCAGCGCTCTCCCAACTGAGCTACGTCCCCAGGACAAGTCGATATTTTACCTACGGCTCGCCAACTGTCAACGCCCAATAACCAGTCTTTTTGGGACGCGGCTATTTTGGCAACTTTTCGAACAGGCGATGCTCTCGATGATTTTTTATCCCCGTCCCAGAAAAATCATCGACGAACGCGCTACTTTGCGCTGGTAAGAACACCGGTGGTGTCGAAGGCCGGGGTGAAGCTCTCGTCTACCGCGCCGCCCTCTTGCCAGAACATCGTCGTAAAGCCCAGGTCGTCGGCATGGTCGAGCACCTGCTCGTACTCCTCGCGCGTCACGGCGCGTGCCAACTCGCCGCCCTGCTCGCGCATGAGCGCATTGGGCGTGTACTGGTTCATGACCGAGATCGGCACGTCGCCCACCGTCTGCCACACCAGGTCCAGAACGCGGCACGAATCGTCCGCATGCCCCGGCAGCACCAGGTGACGCACGATGATGCCGCGCTTCATGAGCCCGTCCTCGTCCACCAGCTCTCCCCCGCGGCGCTCGATCTCGCACGCCATCTGTGCCAGGCCCGACACGGCCACGCGCGGGTAATCCTTAATATGAGAAAGCGACTGCGCAAGCCCAGCATCGGCATATTTAAAGTCGGTGAGCCACACATCGACCAGGTCGCCCAGCGCCGCCACGGCACTCGCGCGCTCGTAACCACTCGTGTTGTAGACAATCGGGATGTCCAGCCCGCGCTCCCGCGCTGCGACAATCGCGGCAGGCAATAGGTGCGCATAGTGCGTCGCCGTCACCAAATTGATGTTGTTGGCACCCTGGTCCTGCAGTTCCAGCATAATCTCGACCAGGCGCTCAGGCGAAATCTCAAGCCCAAAATTGCCGGTCGAGATCTCGTGATTCTGGCAGTAGATACATTTAAGCGAGCAGCCGCTAAAGAAGATCGTGCCCGAACCGGCTTCGCCCGAGATAGGCGGCTCCTCCCACATATGAAGCGCCGCGCGAGCGACCTTAAGCGTGTCGTCGGCACCGCATACGCCACGCGCACCCTCATCACGCGCCGCACCGCAACGGCGCGGACACAAATGGCAGGCGGGCGAAAAAAGTTCGGTCAACGACGTCGGCATAAAAACATGCTCCAAAACAACGATTCAGCAGCTCAAACGTAAAGGGATCAACCCCACAGACGGCTCGAGCCCAAGGCGCCGTAATCGTCCGACACGATTTTTGTAATGTCAAGACTGGAATCGATAAAGTGCCGCTTTATGATGTAGTTATTCCGCCCCCCGCGGAGCAACTGGGTGAACCGTCGCGTTTATTTAGGGAGCCCACACAGTCGTACCTAGTACAGGTATCCTTCGTTGTTAAGGACGCTGGAACAGTCGATGAGGGCACCCACCTGTTTTAGGTGGGTTCATTTTCGTAACGTGGGGGGTGGTTTTCTTTTGCCGAAAATCACCATACAGTCCATATGGATCCCCGCCGGCATCCCGACAAGCCATCGACAACATTCCAATATCTGGTATGCGCGTGATAATCGCACGGTGCAAACCTCCGCACCCCCCTCGGTCGAGTATCATGGGACAGCTATGCCATTTCCGCGTAGCAACCTTTGACCTTTTCCTTCGACGCTTGGCGGTTTTTAGATTCATGGCTTCATCCCCGAGCTACATACCGTACCTATGCGTGGCAGCGGCGGCTTTTATCACGACCTTCCTCGCGGTGCCCCTGGTCAAGCGCTTGGCAATTAAGCTCGATGCCGTCGACTATCCTTCTAAGCGCCGCATCAACACCAAGCCCATCCCGCGTTTGGGCGGAACGGCGGTGTTTTTGGGCCTGGTCGTTGCCTGCATTGTGCAAATCCTAGGCACCTGGTACCTAGGCTGGCCACCCGTCCTGGTGCCGCACCCGCGCCTTCACATTAGCTATCCCATGCTGGCGCTCTCCTTTACCGTCATCTTTGCGACCGGCGCTATCGACGACGTCTTCCAGCTCACGCCCAAGCAAAAGCTGGCCGGACAGGTCCTCGCCGCGCTTATCGCCTGCATGGGCGGCCTGCGGATCGGCGTCATCGTCAACCCGTTTGCTCCCGGCGAGATCATGCTCGGATGGCTCGCCTACCCCATTACCGTGATCTATCTGGTGGCATTCACCAACATCATTAACCTCATCGACGGCCTCGACGGCTTGGCCACGGGCATCTGCGGCATCGCCTCGTTCACCATGTTTTCGATGGCCGTTCTCTCGGGCCGCATCGACGCCGCCGCGCTCTCCATTGCGCTCTTTGGCGCCTGTCTGGCCTTTTTGCGCTACAACTTCAACCCCGCAAGCATCTTCTTGGGCGACTCGGGGTCGCTGCTTCTGGGCTTTGCGCTGGGCTCCATCTCGCTGCTCAACGTGAGCCGCACCGCCGCACTCACCTCGCTTATCATCCCGCTCATCGTTGCCGGCGTGCCTATCATCGACACGTTTAGCGCCATCGTGCGCCGCAAGCGCGCCCACATTAGCATCGGGCAGGCCGACAAGGGCCACATCCACCACCGCCTGATCCAAGAAGGCTACAACCAAAAACAGGCTGTGCTGCTCATCTATGCCTGGTGCATCATGCTTTCGGCCGGCGCCGCCGCCATCAATCAGGTCGAGGTGCCCATGCGCGTGCTCATCTTTACCGTGCTTGCCATTGGCTCGGCGGCCTTTGCCAAGCACCTGCACCTGTTTGAACCCGTGCTGCGCCACCATTACAACAAGCGCACGCACGAGGACGAACTGGTCACCCCCGACGACCCCGCCTTTAAGCAGGAGGAGCAGGCAGCCGAGGAGCGCAAAGAAGAGCGCCACCACAAGCTCTAGGGCAAGCTGCCGAGGATGTGCCAAGGCACCGTTGGCCAAGCGCGGCCGCGCCGCGCCCATCGCACAAGCCACCCCTCTCCCGCCCCTCGCCTACTTACGCCCCGCCCCTCCAATAAACGCGTTATCATCTTGACCCATGAACATACGTTAGGAGCAATCATGCCAAACGAGAACAGCTACGAAGTCGCGCTGCAAAAGAGCAACGCCATTCGCGAGGGCCTGGCCAAGACGCCCGAGAAGTTCACCATGCTTACCGGCGACCGCCCCACCGGCCGTCTGCACCTGGGTCACTACTTTGGCACCCTCAAGGGCCGCGTGGAGCTGCAGAACATGGGCGCCAGGACCAACGTACTCATCGCCGACTACCAGGTCATCACCGACCGCGACACCACCGAGCACATCCAGGACAACGTGTACAACATGGTCATGGACTACCTTGCCTGCGGTATCGACCCCGACAAGACCATGATCTACGCGCACTCCGCCGTGCCCGCCGCCAACCAGCTCATGCTGCCGTTCCTGTCGCTGGTGTCCGAGGCCGAGCTGGCGCGCAACCCCACGGTCAAGGCCGAGATGGAGGCCTCGGGCCACGAGCTCACCGGCCTTCTGCTCACCTACCCGGTGCACCAGGCCTGCGACATCCTGTTCTGCAAGGGCAATGTGGTGCCCGTCGGCCGCGACCAGCTGCCGCACATCGAGCTCACCCGTACCATCGCCCGCCGCTTTAACAACCGCTACGGCAAGGTATTTCCCGAGGTCGAGGCGCTGCTGTCCGAGACCCCGCTGCTGCCCGGCCTTGACGGTCGCAAGATGAGCAAGAGCTACGGCAACGCCATCAATATTTCGATGACCGCCGAGGAAACGGCCAAGCGCATCAAGAAGAGCCAGACCGACTCCGAGCGCATGATCACGTTCGACCCCGAGAACCGCCCCGGTGTGTCCGGCCTGCTTTCGACGGCTGCAATCTGCACCGGTCGCTCCGAGGTCGAGATTGCCGAGGAGATTGGCATGGGCGGCTCCGGCCAGCTCAAGAAGTACGTGACCGAGGCCGTCAACGAGTACTTCGCGCCGATCCGCGAGCGTCGCCAGCGCTACGAGAACGATCTGGACTATGTGAAGGACGTGCTGCACGAGGGCAACCGTCGCGCCAACGAGATCGCCGAGCAGACCCTGGCCGAGGTTCAGGACGCCATGGGTATGGTGTACTAGGCCGATCTGCTGGCTTGAGCTTTCGATTGCTATAGGGCGGGCGCTACGGCGTCCGCCTTTTTTGGAGCGGACCGCTTCGGCTCCGTCCATCGCACTCCCCCGACAAACAGGAACAGGCCCGCTGGCAGTTAGTTGCCAGCGGGCCTGTTCCCGAAGTACACCGTTGAATCGCACAGAGGGGAGGAATGCGAATCAAACTCAACAGGGCAGGCTTTTTCATCGCCTATTGCCTGCTCCGTTGCTGAAACCAATATAGTTCACCGTGGTTTACTTTGCAGCATCAATATCCGCCGCCATAGCTTCTCCATAAGTTAGCCCAAGTAAACTAAACCACCACAAAGGGGTAGGCACCTTTGTGGTGGTTTTGGCCACGGCAGAGCCGTTAGAGTCCGGCAAGCCAGCGACAGGCGGCCAAGTCGACGTGCACGGGATCGGTAAACGTCACACCCTCCCCCATTAAGAGCTCACGCTGAGCATCGGGGCCGCCAAAGGCAAAGCCCTCACAGATACGGCCGTCGGCAAACACCACGCGGTGACAGGGAATCTCGCCGGGGCGCGGATTGCTATGCAGGGCATACCCCACGTACCGCGCACTTCGTGGACGACCGGCAAGCAGCGCCACCTGGCCATACGTGGCTACCATCCCCTCGGGGATCTGCTCGACCACCTCGTACACCCGTTCAAAAAAGCCCTCAGACGTCATTGCTCGCTCCCTTCCACCCCGAAAAGCATAAACCACCGCAAAGGGGACAGGCACCTTTGTGGTGGTTTATGGCAGGTCGGTTAGTTGGCGGGCTGGAAGAAGGCTACGGCTACGGCGCCGGGGCCTACGTGGGTGCCGATGGTGGCACCAATGGTGTGAACGGGCAGTTCGCCCTCGGTGTGACCAGCCCACAGTGCCGCACTGTCCTCGATATACTTCTTGAGCACCGCATCCGAAAGGCCCGTATAGCCGAGCGCCAGCGGCATGGAAAAGTCGATGCCGCCTGCC
>ENA-OPBF01002147-OPBF01002147.1-human-gut-metagenome-genome-assembly--contig:-NODE-2147-length-11577-cov-4.152491_pt1 | contig 11577 bp, 8 predicted proteins | sample MGYA00241067_ERZ501450 | MGnify/ENA primary metagenome ERZ501450 (study PRJEB25962, sample SAMEA2042516) | human gut metagenome | biome: human gut; feature: human-associated habitat; material: faeces... | reverse complement strand
AGCCACCTTGTCGATGCCGGCCGCCGTGACGGCGTTCATGGCCATGCGATTGTGCTCGCTTGCTTCGAAATCGTCGACGAGCTTGTTCAGTTCATCACCGCTCAATGGCGTGATGTCGGTCATTATCCATTCCCTTTCTATGGTTTCAGTTGTTCTGCGAAGCGTCTGCGGATTCGGCGTCGCCTTCCGGCTCGGTCTCGGCTGCGGAATCGTTCTCGACGGCATCCTGCGTGTCGGCGTCTGCCGGTTCGGCGGTCTCATCGTCGTGCTGCGCGTCGTCATCAGATTGCGCGTCGGAAGGCTCGCCTTCATCGACGGCGTTGACCACGGACAGGTCGTTCATGCCGAAACCGGAGAACGCGTTGGAGAACATGGCACGCAGTTCGCTGACGCGCTGCGTGATCTGGGCCTCACGGCTCTGCAGGTCGGCGATGCGCTGCTGCACGCCGTCCAGTTCCTTCTTCGCGGCCTCGCGACGCTCGTTGATCTGCTCGTCGGCGTCTTCGGTGGCCTGCTTGAGAATGCTGGCAGCCTGCTTGTCGGCTGCCTCACGCTTGTCGGAAGCGTATGCCTCGGCCTCATCGCGCGTATGCTGCGCTTCGGAAATCAGCTCTTCGGACTGCTTCTTGGCGGTTTCACGGCGTTCGTTCAGGTCGGCGAGCAGCTCGTTGACCTTCTTCGTAGCCTCATCCTGCTGGGCGGAAATGTCGGCGCGGATCTGCTCCACCTCGGCATTGACCTGGCTGATGGTCTTGGTGCGATGCACTTCGGCCTCGTCGGTGATCTCCTGTGCCTTGGCTTTGGCGGTATCCGTGATTTCCGAGGCACGGCGCTGCGCGTCCGTCATCATCTTGGACACCTGCTCACGCACGTCGGCCAGCTTCTTGTTGGCTTCGGCCAACGCGGATTCGATCTGGTCGTTGGTCTCGCTTTTCATGCGGTTAATCTCGTCATTGGCGTTCTTGCGCTGCGCCGCGATCTGTTCGGTGGCTGCGGCACGCATATCGGAGAGCTCACGCTCCTGCGTGGCGCGCTCCGATGCGAGACGCTTGTCGTGCTCCTCACGGGAGTTGGTCAATTCCAGATCAACGGTCTGGCGCTGCGCCACCACGGCCTTCTGCGCTTCGCCACGCAGCTGGTCAGCTTCGCGCTGGGCGTTGGACTTCAGCGTGCCAGCATCATTATTGGCCTTCGACAGCACCGCTTCAGCCTTGGCGTTAGCCTCGTCGAGAATACGCTTGGCGTCGAGCTTGGCGTTGTTCAGCAGGGTTTCGGCCTGAAGCTGCACCGTGGCGCGTGCCGCGGAAGCGTCTTTCTTGGCACGGTCAAGTAGCTCGGCGCTGGTCTGTTCCGCGCTGGCGAGCATCTGCTGCGCGTTGGCGCCCAGAGATGCGAACGAATTCGGGTTGGCCTTCTTGTTTTTCTCTTCCTGCAGCTGTGCCTGCAGTTCAAGGATGGTCTGATCGTCGGCCTTGACCTGCTCACGTAGACGGTCCACCGTCTCCTGAGCCGAAGCGAACGCTTCATCGACCCTTTCCTTGTCGTACCCCCTCAACACGATTGGGAACTGCTCAACCATGGTATTCCTTTCACGAATTCCCTTCCATCGCGCATCTTGCCCGCGCCTATCCGTCTTGAACTTTAGCGCAGGAAAAACGTTCGGCACACGGCAGTCGCATAATTCTCACAGAGAGCACAGAAATCGTTCGAGGAAACGCCGACGCCGTTCAGCCGAGCAGAATCTCACTTGAGGATGGCTGCAGATAATAACGCACCGATTCGCGGATCACATCGTTCCCTGCGGCGATTTGCTGCGCGATAGACAGTCCATGTTGCGGATGTGGCTGCTCGTTGACGATCGGCAGGCTTACGAAACCCGACAGAATGCGCTTTTTCTGCGCGGCAGACCAGTCGAGCAGATGGTAGAACAGCGAATTGCAGACGAACGTGCCCGCATCCGAACTCAACGCGGCGGGAATCTCATGTTTGGCGAAATCGCGCAGAATCGAACGCAACGGCAAGCGTGTCCAATATGCTGCCGGACCTTCTGGATTGATCGGACGGCGCGGCGGAATCACATTGTCGGCGTCAGGCTTGGCCGCATCCATCAGATTCGTGGCGCATCGCTCCAGCAGCACGCCGCGGGCGGACCGCTTCAAACCGGTGGCGATGACAATATCGGGATTCGCCTGTTCGATGGCGTTCAGCAACATGGGCCAGGCATTGGCGAAACTGACCGGAAGCGTCACCGTCGTCACGCTAATGGAAACATCCTGCAGAAGATCGTCGGACAGCACCACGGATTGAGATGGATCATTCCAATATTCGGCGAGCGCCACGGGAACAAGTACGGCCGGATTCACGTCGATGCCGTCGTACGGGGTGAAACCTGAGATGACGATGTTGATCTGCTGCATGTGTTCCAGTGTACGTGGTCGAAAGGTGGGTTCGTTTACGATCAATGCTTATGCATTTGCGAGAACGCTTCAGCGAACACCGCGTGCATGCGCGCTTTCGCTTCTTGTTTGGCATGTTCCGGGTCGAGGCTGCGCGCGATGTTCTCGGCGATCGGCATGTCGGCCTGTGTGGTGATTTTGAGATTCGTTTCGGATCCGGCGACAATGGCGACCGGCTCGTTCGGCAGATAGTCCACCACCACGCGGGTGTCGTCGGTCGGGTGGAAGTCAGGGTCGGCAGTGGCGAGCTCGTAGGCTTTGGTGATAGTGCCGAAACGGAAGGCCTGCGGGGTTTGCGCGCGGAATGCGTTCGTACGATCGGGCACGGAGCGCACCACCTTGCGCTCTCCAAGATCTTCGGTCAGCAGAATCGTGTCGGTGGACGCGTATGCCACGGTCGCCGCGTTGAACTGGTCGAGACCGTCGATGCAGCCGTCGATGGATTGCTGTTCAACGAACGGTCGCACGGAATCGTGGATGAGGATTTTCGCGCCATCGGGAATGCCCGCCTGCTTGAGCAGGTCGAGAGCGGCGCGGGTGCTGTCCACACGCTCGGAGCCACCCGGAATCACGGCACGCACCTTGGTATAACCGGCTTCGTCGATCAGCATGTTCACCATATTGCTGACACGCTCGTTGACCACGACGATGATGTCGCTCACGCGATCGTTGCGCTCGAACGCCTCGATGCTCCAGCAGACGATTGGCTTATCCCCCACCGAAACCAACTGCTTGGGATTGTTCTCATCGAATCGCGTGCCGAAACCGGCCGCCAACACCACGGCCACAACCGGCATCTTCTGTTCCTGCATCTGCTCTCTCTCACTCATACGTCCCACCGTAAACCCCCGAATCGGTTTGCAACGCGCTTTGTCTTACGTTCTGCACGCAATCCGCAACAGCGCACCGCTCTCCCACTATTCGCGTACGATCAGCGCAAGCATACGGCCTTCGTGCGCTTTGCCTGCGATGGTGGCACGGCGATGCGAGAACCAGAGCGGATTTTCCAGCGTGCACAGGCTACGGCGGATTTTCTTGAAACGTTCCGCGAGCTGCGGTTCTCCTTCGCCATCGGACTGGCAGATTTCCGCCAATTCCTCGTCTTCGGAAAGATACTGGGTGGCTGCGTTGACGCGGGCGCGAGAGGAAACGACGTTATCAGCCGGAACACCGGCTTTGGCAAGCTCCTGTAGCGCAGCGGCCGCGATATCGATGCCCGGCTGGCCGAAACGGCTCAGTGTGAAGGTTCCAGGGAACTGCGCGTCGAATTCGTCGGCGATGTCTCCGCCAACCTCGTAGCAGTCGCCGCAGATGCACGGGCCGAGCGTGGCGACAATACGTTCCGGCTTGGCTCCCTTGGCCACCATCTTTTCAACGGTGGCACCGATCACACCGTTCTGCAGGCCACGGCGACCGCAATGCGCGGCACCGATCACACCGGCTTCCGCATCGGCCATGAGCACCGGCAGGCAGTCGGCCGCGAACATGCCGAGCGCCACGTTCTTCTGCGCGGTCACCTGGCCGTCGGCTTCGACCACTGCCGGATTATCCGCGGTTTCACCCACCTGCTGAGCGGTTTCGCCTTTGCTGCCGGACGCGTCGAAACCGAACGGACGGTTCATTACGAACGATTCGTCCATATCGACGGCAACGCCGGAATGCACCTGGCTGACCAAGCTCAGTTTCGCATCGATGGCGTTGGAGAGCGCCACACGATTGGCGAGCACATGGTTCGGATCATCGCCGGTTTTACCCCCGAGATTGCAGTGCGCATAGTCTCCTTCGCTGGTGCCGCCAAGTCGCGTGGTGTATACGACTTTGACGCCCGGCGCAAGCATGATCGGAATGGTCACCGGAATCGGATTGCCGTCCACATCGGTCGGGTCGATAGCATTGCTGTCAAAAATAGCGTCGTCATACTGCTTGTCAGTCATATTTTTTCTGTTTTCCTTGATTGTTCTACGATTATTTCAACTAATTTCTGCTGATTTTCTGCGCCTTATACGATGTTTTTCGCAATTATTCCGCCTTGAGCGTCGGTTTCTTGGTGCGCGATCGGATGGCCGCGTTCACCGGCACTTCCTGCGGGCATGGCATGGAGAACACATGCGCCGGATTGTTGATGGCTTCGACCCAATGCCCATCGGCGTCGCGGAATCCGCCAGCCGGAACGGTATAGGCGAGCGGAGCCGCGCCCGGAAGCACGAATTCAACCTCTTGACCGGCTTCGATCTTGTTGCGGCTCATAATGGTCACGCGACCACCGTCTTCAGGACTCCACGAAAGCACTTCGCCGACCACCAGCCATGCGCGGAAATACGCGGAACGATCGGTGCTTTGCTGCACTTTGTGCTCCGGATAGTAGAAGCCGGTGGAATAGTCGCGGTGCGCCACTTTGTCTGGCTCATCCAGCAGCCAGTCAGGCAGAGACACATGCTCCGCGGGGCGCACTCCGGCGTGATACCAGCCTTCCGGCAGGATTTCGGCAGCCGTGTTCGACTTACGCCTTGTGCTGCGGGCATGGTAGCTCAGATCATCCGGTTCGACGGCAGAAGCGACGGGAACGGCTGCAATATCCGGCTTTCCTGCGAACGCGCCATCCGCATGTTCCATAATCGAATCGGTGGTTTCCGGCTTGCCGTAATCCGGATCGGACGGGCGAATCACACGATCGTGGAACGGCTTCAGCACAGTGCCATCCTTGTCTTCAAAACCGCGTTGCACCATGTATGCGTCAACAGCGGTCTTGTAAGCGTTCGTCATCGCCGCAATATAGTAGGCGCTCTTGGAACGACCTTCGATTTTCAGACTGGTAGCGCCCGAATCAAGCAGATCGTCGATATGCGCAAGCATGTTCATATCCTGCGAATTGAACAGATATGCGCCTTCCTTAGTCTGTTCTATCGGAAAATACTGGCCGGGGCGCTTTTCTTCGACTATGGAATACTTCCAGCGGCACGGTTGAGCGCATTCGCCATGATTGCCGTCACGTCCGGTCAGATAATTGGAAAACAGACAACGACCGGAGAACGCCATGCACATCGCGCCATGCACGAAGCATTCGATGTCAAGATCGTCGGGGATGCGTGCGCGAATGTCTCGTACGGCCTGCAGATCCATTTCGCGGGCGAGCACCACACGGCGTGCACCCAACTGGTAGAAGGCGTTCGCTGCCTGATAGTTGGTAACTCCCGCCTGCGTGCTCACATGCAGTTCCAGGTTCGGCGCCACTTCGCGGGCCATGAGCATCACGCCAATGTCGGAAACGATCAGTGCGTCCACGCCGGTGTCTTTGAGCTGGCCGATGTATTCGCGCATCGCTTCGACTTCGTTGTTGCGCGGCAACACATTGCAGGTCACATACACGCGGGCGCCACGCTCATGCGCATAACGGGAGCCTTCTTCGAAATCCTCCAAGCTCAGGTTTTTCGGCGCCGAACGCATGCCGAACGCCTTGCCTCCGCAGTAGACGGCGTCCGCACCGTAATCGACGGCGGTTTTTAGTCCTCGCAGATTGCCCGCGGGAGCCAATACTTCAGGCTTATTTCTTCTTTGCACGCTTGTTCCTCTTACTCGATTTTTCCGCTCTATATTCTCAACTATTCACGGGACACTTCTGCCGTATCCGGGAAATACATACACGGAAAAACACATGCGGAAAAACCAAAGGCGTCCATCGTGGAGACGGACGCCTTGATGCAAATCGTTGCGAATATGACACTCAGCCGAGCTTGGCGAGCTCCTCTTCGGTGAGTTCGAGCTCGTCGGCCTTGAGGGAATCGAGAATGGTTTCCGGCCGGTGAGCGCCAGGAATCACGAACATGTGGTCGCCCTTGGTCAGCTCCCATGCGAGCACCACACGCTGATAGCTCACGCCACGGGTTTCGGCCACCTCACGGAACGGATCGAACAGGTGCTCGTCATACGGGTGACGGTAGCCGCCCAACGGACTCCAGCACACGAATGCCAGACCCTGCTCGGCGCAATAGTCAAGCGTGTCTTGGGTGTCCAGATGAATCGGAGAATACTGGTTCTGCACGGCCACAAGCTTGTCGCCGAGAATCTCCTGTGCGATCTTCAACTGTTCGATGCTCACATTGGAAACACCCGCCCACTGGGCCACGCCCTGATCGAGCAACGCCTTGATGCCTTCGCAGGACTCGTTGTACGGTACTTCCGGATCATGGCGGTGCAGGTAAAGCAGATCGATGCTGTCAACGCCAAGCGCCATCGCGGACTGCTTGCCGTATTCGATCAGATGCTCCGGCTTGCCGTCACGCGGCCAAACCGGCTTGTCACCCTCCCAAGCGCGGCGCAAACCCACCTTGGTGGCCACGGTGACTTCCTCACGCGGACCCTTCCACGAGTCAAGCGCCTCACGCACCAGCTTTTCGCCGGTCTGTTCCTCTTCGCCCGGCGTGTAGTACGCCCAAGCGGTGTCGATGTGACGGCATCCGGCATCCAACGAGGCGTGCAATGTTTCGATACCGACATCGTGACCACGATTGTTTTCAATGGTCAACGGCATTTCGCCATGACCTATAGCCGTGGTGTGGAACGGTCCAAGATTACGGAACAAAGCCATCCCGATCTCCTTCAACAACGTACAGAGTGTCTTTCCGAGTGCAACCTTACCAGCCAACCCGCCTCAGCAGACAGCAAACCCACCAAACATGCGCGTAATGCGCATGTCAGCGACCGCCGAAGCTGCCGCCGCCGGAACCGCCGGACGAACCGCCGAAACCACCACCGGAGAAACTGCCGCCGGAACCACTAAAACTTCCGGACGTCGACGCCGCTGAAATCGTCGATTGAATATCAGCGAAACCTGATTCCAACTGCGCGCCAATATCACCAAAATTGGCGCTGAATTGCGAGAAATCCATCGAATTCGTATCAAACGAAGCAGGACCGGTGTAACGATGGTCGAAATACCATGAACGATAACTCCAGTACAGCAGCGAATCGGAAGCATTATTATCAAGCCAATGCGGATCAGCCAATTGCGGATACGCTTTCAACAGCTGCTTCATCGCCTTTTCGGAAATGCCGAACGCGGTGGCATACACCATATACCGGCCCCACAACGTCATATCCGTCACACCGCGATCCTTGAATTCGCTGAAATCCTCCATATAATGCTTCAATCCGAGCACCTGGCCAGCAAGATACTGCCCATTGTCGGTAAGCCCCTTCAGTTTGAGGTAGCTCAACGCGAACACGGAAGCGAACATCATCGGCGCGGAAATCACCGCGAGCAACGCAAGATTGCCGATGGCTCCGAAATACAGCATGGACAGGAATGCCAGCATCACAGCGCAAATGCCCGCGGCAAACGCTCCCCCACCGCATATCGACGTGGCGCCCAGCATGGCGAATTCGTTGTCGCACGTATTCGTGAACTTCTCCTGAAGCTTGTAGCCGTTCTTCCAATCGGAGAAATTCTTGTTCATCTGATCCAGATCGAACACCGGAGAGCCGATGCGTTCGGACGCCGTCACCAGCAAGTCGAGCGCGGCCTGCTCGCTCGGACGCAACTGCAACGATTGCACGTTGTTAAATACCACGGGAAGTATCACCACCGTACTGGTTTTGCCCACATCGCGGATTCGAGCGGGATCGTTGGCGATCATCCGTGCGATGTCAGCATTATTCGCCTGGCTCATATCAATGCCCCGATACATGGCAGCCACCCCCGGGTAGATGGCGATCGCGCCACGCGAGGCAAGCGAAAGCACGGAAGCCGACATTTTACGGCTCGTCAGCGTGCTCGAATGCTTGTTGTCGACCATATGCAGCAGCTCCGCAGCGCTGGCAGGACTCATTTCCGGCTCGTCACGCCAATACTCGACGCCGCCATGATATTGCGAACGGTTGAAGCTGCGCAACGCGAAGATGATGGCGATCACACACAGGACCAGCCCGACCACTGCAATGGCGATCCACGTGATCAGGCGGATGCGCGCTTGTTTGCGCTGTTGGTCGCGCCACTGCTGTTCCTGCTTGGCTTCGCTTTTCATAATGCCGTTTTTGATGGTGGTATCTCTGGTGCGTTCCACGCCGCCGGTCGCGCCAACGTCGAACATGGCGACCACGTCGACATAGTCGCCGGCACGCACGTCATATACGGTGAATTTCAGCGAGCCGTTCTTGTCTCGCTCCGTTTCCGACGTGCATTCCGTATGCAGCCAAGCCCACGAATTATCGGCGTCAATGCCTTCGGGGAAGGTGACGGTGCCGGTGACTTTGCCGATGGGAATCTGATTGCTCACGCCGAGCGGCTCCCACTGGAACGTGGCCATGTCTTGATAGGCGGTGGTCACGCCCTGCATAGTCATGGTCACGTCGAATTTCAAGCTGCTTGCCGATGTGATGGAAGGAATGTTCCACCCAATTTCGATCTTCTTGGAACGATCGTCGGTATTGCCGGAAACAAGACCGTCTTTTGCGGGATCGAACGGCTGCGGATTGCTGTCACCTTGCGAAACATCGGCGATATACCACTGCTTCGCATGTTCTCGATTCCATTCGTCGGTGCTGTAGCTGCTTGGGATTGCGATATCGCCCTGCTGGTAGGTTTCCCCCGTTGTTACATTGCGCACGCTGATATCGGTGATATTGGTCAGATCGCTTCCCTTCAGCGTGTACTGTTGGTACAACTGCTTCCATGGATGATCGCCGTCGTCATCGCTGCGGTCGGCGAGTTTCATGTCGATATGCTGGGTGACCTTCAAATCACCATTGCTTTGCACCTGCACATCGTAGTCGAGCGTTTTGTAGCTCAGATCGGCCCCACCGTCATCCAATACCATGAACAGCAGCAAGGCCGCTACAATACCAACGGTAACAACGATTGCAATACCGAAGCTGCGCACCGCTCGTGACGCATGCTGTTTGGCCGCCATAATCCCTCTTTCTCGCTTCTTCTTCCCTCAGATGGCCGTACAGGCCGAATTGAACAGTAAAGCCCCATCGTTATCGGACGGGGCTTTTACATGCATGTCAGAATTTAACTTGAGGAACCTGACGATCCGCTTCATCCACCTGGAAGTAGGGAGCCTGTTCGAAATGGAACAAGCCGGCGATAATATTGGTCGGCACAACCTCGGTCTGGGTATTGTACTTCTGCACGACATCGTTGTAGAACTGGCGTGCGTAAGCGATCTTCTCTTCCAATGATTTCAGCTGACTCTGCAGATCCATGAAATTCGTATTGGCCTGCAGTTGCGGATAGTTTTCAGATACAACCTGCAGATTCATAAGCGCGCGGCTCAGCTGGTTTTCCGCGGCGATGCGCTGCGCCACGTCACCGCTTTGCGCGGCCTGCACCACGCCGGCACGGGCCTGCGTGACCTGCGTGAACACTTGGGATTCGTGGGCCGCATAACCTTTGACTGTTTCCACCAGGTTCGGAATAAGATCGGTACGCTGCTTGAGCTGCACATCGATCTGCGCCCAGCCGTTCTTCACACGATTGCGTAACGTGACCAGCCCGTTGTAGGCGCTGACGGCCCAAAGCACAATAAGTACAACGATGACAGCAATGATAATGCCAACGACCATGACAGCTCCTTCGTTAATGGCTCTTCAAACCATTCTTGCATACGTCTAGGTACGTTATGGCAAAACTCATACCCCGTGTCTCATTTTCATGCATTCTGCATGAAACGAAAAGTGCCCCGTACCTTTCGGTACAGGGCACTTCAGTCAGTCAGCTATGCTGCGAGGGATCCTTGAGGACATCAGTCCTCAAAAGGATCAAAGTCGCGGCGGACGCGGCGGCGAGGACGCTCGGAACGCTCTTCGCGATCGGCACGGTACTCGTCGTAGTTCTCGTCGGCTGCGTAACGCGGGTTGCGGTCGTCGCGGCGGCTGCTGCGGCGACGGTCGGAACGACGATCATCACGATCGTAATCACGGTCATCGCGATCGGAACGACGACGACGCGGACGATCATCATAATCACGATCGTCACGATCGGAACGACGATCATCACGACGGTAATCACGATCACGATCGTCGCGATCGGAACGACGACGACGCGGACGATCATCATAATCACGGTCATCGTCGCGATCGGAACGACGACGACGCGGACGATCATCGTAATCACGATCGTCACGGTCGGAACGACGGTCATCACGACGGTCATCACGACGGCCACGGCTGCCGCGACGGTCATCGCGATCGGAACGCTCACGACGCGGAGCGGAGGATTCCTGATCTTCGAAGCCCGGAATGGCCAAGGAGATCTTGCCGCGATCATCAACGCCCTGCACGACTACCTCAACGGTGTCGCCTTCCTTGAGCACATCTTCGACGGCGTCGATACGCTCGCCGTTGGCCAGATTACGAATCTGGGAGATGTGCAGCAGTCCGTCGGTGCCCGGGGTCAGGTTCACGAAGGCACCGAAGGAGGTGGTCTTCACAACCTTGCCGTTGTAGGTTTCGCCGGCTTCAGGAACGTGCGGGTTGGCGATCTGTTCGATGATCTGCTTAGCCTTTTCAGCGCCGTCGCCACCCTCGGAGGAGATGAACACGGTACCGTCATCTTCGATGGCGATCTCCGCACCGGTCTCTTCCTGGATCTGGTTGATCATCTTGCCCTTCGGGCCGATGACCTCGCCGATCTTGTCAACCGGAACGGTGGTGGTGATGATGCGCGGAGCATACGGGCTCATCTCGGCCGGGCCGTCGATGCACTCGTTGATGACTTCGAGAATGGTGGTGCGGGCTTCCTTGGCCTGCTGCAGAGCGGAGGCAAGAATGTCTGCCGGAATGCCGTCGAGCTTGGTGTCGAGCTGCAGGGCGGTGATGAATTCGGAGGTTCCGGCGACCTTGAAGTCCATATCGCCGAATGCGTCTTCAGCACCGAGAATATCAGTCAGGGTCTTGAAGATGTGCTGGCCGTCAACATCACCGGACACGAGGCCCATGGCGATGCCGGCAACCGGAGCCTTCAGCGGCACGCCGGCAGCCAAAAGGCTCAGCGTGGAGGCGCACACGGAACCCATCGAAGTGGAACCGTTGGAACCGATGGCCTCGGAGACCTGTCGGATGGCGTAGGGGAACTCTTCGCGGCTCGGCAGCACCGGCACGAGAGCCTTCTCGGCGAGGGCGC
>ENA-OPBF01002143-OPBF01002143.1-human-gut-metagenome-genome-assembly--contig:-NODE-2143-length-11590-cov-1.682011_pt1 | contig 11590 bp, 11 predicted proteins | sample MGYA00241067_ERZ501450 | MGnify/ENA primary metagenome ERZ501450 (study PRJEB25962, sample SAMEA2042516) | human gut metagenome | biome: human gut; feature: human-associated habitat; material: faeces... | reverse complement strand
GTGAGAGGTCGAAATTTCTCTGAAAGGAGAAATTTCTCCTACTCGATTAGTACTTTTTAACAGAAAAAGTCCAGTTTTCATAAAAATATATATACAAATTTGTGGATATCACCAAAATAAGAAAAATTGTTTGTAAATCATTTACAAAGTAAAAATGCGAGGATATAATTTGTATATACATATAGACGAGCATACAAAAATCGACATGGGGGAACAAGTAGTATGGGAGCGATTCGGGAAATAAAACAAAAGTATTTTGGAGAGGGTGATCTGGAAGCTTTCTTTGGATTGTTTGGTGATGTTTTTTCAAAGATAGCGGCAATCATTGGAGTGCTGTATTTTGCGGAAGGATTTCCTGCTGATATAGTAATGGGAAAGATCCTTCCGGGAATTGGCGTAGGATCTATTGCGGGTTCGCTCATTTATTTTTGGGAGGCCTATGATCTGGGAAAGAAAGAAGGCCGGACAGATGTGACAGCGCTTCCATTTGGAGTCAGTTCCACACAAGTCTTTGCTTGGATCTATTTGATTATTGTTCCTATATACCGGCAGACGGGAAATGCATTACATGCATGGCAGGTTGCTGTTGCGGCATGCTTCTTAGGAGGCCTGGTTGAAATTGCAGGAGGATTCGTAAGTAAGCTTCTGATGAAGTGGATTCCTAATGCAGCTCTGATGGGAAACATGGCAGCAGGTGCATTAGTGTGGTTGTCGTTAAATGGATTTGTTACAGTGTTTGAAACACCATTAGTCAGTGTGATTCCTTTGTTCTTGATTTTTCTGGCACAAAAAATGAAAAAGCCGTTAATCAAAGGAATTCCAAATACAGTCTTAATTGTAGGCACAGGAGTGGCACTGGCATGGCTGACAGGGCAATGTAATATTGCAGCATTGCAAAAATCAGCACAGACATTTGGAGTATATCCACCACAGTTAAGCATTCTGGATGTAACAAAAGGAATCAGTCAGATAGGTCCATACCTTTCAATTATCATACCATTGCAGATAGCAAACTTCTTATCTACGATGCAGGCTTCAGAAAGTGCAGCAATGGCAGGTGACAATTATCCGGTGAAGCGGACAATGATTTTGGATGGAGTAACAACTGTTCTGAGCTCATTAACAGGAAGCCCGTTTCCGACGACTGTATATTATGGACATCCGGGATGGAAAAAGGTGGGAACAAGAAGTGGTTATTCTCTGATGATGGCAGTTGTTTATTTATCATGCTTCTTTGGCCTTCCGCTTTTGATTCTGGATATTATACCTTATGAAGTAATAATCGTGCTGTTGGTACTTGTTGGATTAAATGTAACATCGGATGTAGTAGATAATATGGAAAAGGAATATAGTGGAGTGATTTTTATCTCATTGTTTCCGATTCTTGCACAATATATCGTGAGCGCCGTATCAGATACGAGCGTGATTAGTCATGCTTTTGAAGTTCTGTCATATGGGGCATTTGCTTCCAGTTTGTTATATTCTGTATGGCTGGCATACATTTACAAAAAAGATTTTAAGAAAGCAGGGTATACGGCAATTGTGCTGGCAGGGTTATCACTAATCGGTTTCATTCATACGGAGACGCTTTGCTGGTTGTCGAAGACAGGAAAAGAATTTGGAATTATATATCTTATGATTGGAGCGATATGCCTGTTAGTTGGAAAAATGGATCGCGAATAGTTAAATAGCATGTACCTGTGTAATTGAGGATGATTTGATTCTAGAGCAAAACATCGGAACAGAAACAGTTACATATATAAATCATTATTTAAAAGGAGGACAAATTATGTCAATACCACAGGTAGAGTTTGATGCAAATGCAATCCGACTGGAAAGAATTTTTGACAACACCGAGAAGATGGGATATGTCAATGATGGTTTAGTATGTGAAAAGGTGAACAACGTATACGGTAAGTTGATGTTTGGTGAGGTACCAGAAGACAGACCAATCACATATGCATCTTATGTAATGTCCGTTGATGGTAAAATTGCATTCGAAGATAATGAAGTTGGACCGATGATCGCAAAGACAAATCATCTTGATAAAGATGGTGCAACAGCAGATTTCTGGGTACTGAATCTGTTAAGAGCCAATTGCGACGGAATCATCATTGGAAGCGGAACAATGATCAAAGAGCCGGATTATTCGGGAAGTGCTTATGATCCGGATCTTTTACAGGCAAGAATTGATAATGGAAAATCTGTAGCACCATGGACAGTAATTGTAACAACTACCGGAAAAAATATTCCATTTGGGAATCCTGTTTTTTCGCAGGAAGAGATTCCAATGCTGGTAGCAACATCTGAAGAAGGAATTAAGAATCTGAAACAGGAAATTACAAAAGAATATTACGAATTACCACTGGTAAAAACAGAAGAAGACAAGAAGAAAATTAAAGAACTGATTGCAGAAAATGAAGGAAAAATTGCAGTACTTGTTACTGGAGAAGGGAAAAATACAGATGCTGCTGAAATGTTAAAAGTTTTACGTGCAATGGGTATGGAGAAAGTTCTGGTGGAATCACCTACATATTGCCACCACATGATGAGAGAAGGATTACTGGATGAAATTTTTATTAATACATCATGTATCTTCGTAGGAGGTCAGGCAACTGGAATTGGCACTTCAAGTAAGTCGTTCCCGTCAACAGATCATCCACACAGTGAGATCGTAACAATGCATATGCATAGTCCGCACTTCATTTATACCAGGTATAAAATGCTTTACGGAATAAAGTAGGAGCGAATTATGGATTATAGAACAATTCAGGGAGTAGATGGAGAAATCCGTCTGGATAAAGTAATTCTGGGGGCTTCGAGCTTCGGAGCAAATATTTCAAAAGAACTGTCTTATCAAATGATGGACAGATACTATGAAATCGGGGGAAGAACAATTGATACAGCCAGATTTTACGCAATGTGGATTCATAATGGAATATCCAAAAGTGAGAAAACCGTAGGTGACTGGCTGAGAGACAGAGACGTCAGGGATCAGATGACGATCATTACAAAAGGAGGACATCCGGAATACCGTAATATGCAATATTCTAGATTGGCGCCAGAGTGTATCGAATATGATATTAACACAAGTTTATGTGTGTTGGATCTGGATTATGTAGACATCTATTGTCTTCACAGAGATGATGAAAGAATTCCCGTTGGAGAGATCGTAGATGTAATGGACAATGTAGTCAAAGAAGGATTTGCAAGATCCATTGGTGTTTCAAACTGGTCTGCAAAAAGACTGAAGCAAATGAATATGCAAGAAAGCATAACAGAACACCATTTACAAGTTCGCAGATCCAATGGAATATGGCACATTGTACGCGAGAAGATATGTTGGATAAAACTTTGTATTTCATGGATGATGAAGAGTATAAGTTGTACAAAGAAAATAAGATTCCGGTAATGGCGTATTCACCACAGGCAGTGGGATTCTTCTCAAAATATCTGGAAAGTGGTGAAGAAAAGTTATCTGACAGGGCAAAAATGTATTGTACGGATGTGAATAAAAAGCGTGCAGAAAAAGTTCGACAGTTGTGTGAAAAATTAGGATGTTCACCTGCGGCGTTGTGTGTAGCTTATATTACATGTAATCCAGTAGATGGATATGCAGTTGTAAGTAACTCGACTATGAAGCAGATGGAAGATACACTGACAGGCGTGGATTTAAAAATTACACAAGATATGATTGACTGGATTTTAGATTAGGGAGGAAGAGAGAATATGAACTTAAAAACAAGAAGAATGAATCATATTTTTAAAGAAGACGGAAAAGCATTGATTGTTGCTATGGATCACGGAACTTTCAATGGTGCGGCACCGGGATTGGAGCATCCGGGAGAAACTTTACAGCAGATTGCTGAAGGTGGAGCAGATGCAGTACTTTGTAACTTTGGTGTGGCAAGAAAATTTGCAAAAGAACTGGCACCATTAGGATATATTGCAAGATTGGACCTTCCTCCAACATACATGGGCCAGGGTCATGACAGCAGACTGGTATTCGATGCAGAATATGCGCTTCGCATGGGAGCAGATGCAGTTATGGTAAATGTAGGACAGGGCGTAGATGTTGAAGAACCAACTTATCCACATCTGGCAGAGACTATTGCATATTGTGACAGTGTTGGATTACCGGTATGCTCTGAACCAGTACCAGGTGGATTTGATGCAGGACCGGAATTTAAAACACTTGATAATATTGCAAGAGGAGCAAGAATTGCATGTGAAATCGGCTGTGATTTCATGAAAGTTGGATACGCACCGGGATTTGAAAGAATTGTAGATGAGACATTTGTTCCATTGGTTGTATTGGGTGGTGCAAAGACAGATAACGAAAAAGAATTCCTTGCTTCTATCAAGAATGCAATGGATGCCGGAGCAAGCGGTGTAGCAATCGGACGTAACGTATGGGGTGGAGGAAATACCGTGAATATGACCAGAGCCCTTGCAGCAATTATTCACAAAGATGCAAGTGTAGATGAAGCTTACGCAATTTTAAAGGGGGAGAAATAATATGAAAGCAGCAATTATGCCAGAGGCCGGAAAAATTGAATTAGTTGATGTAGTACTTCCAGAGATGCAGGATGATGAAGTATTAGTCGATGTGAAGGCAGTGGGAATTTGTACTTTTGAACAGAAATTCTATTATGGAAAGTCTAATGGATTCCCGTTTGCAGGAGGTCATGAAATCTGTGGAGTTGTAAATAAAGTTGGAAGCAAAGTAGCACAGGACCTGAAAACGGGTGACAAAGTTGTTGTTTTAAGTCTTACCCGCTGTGGAGAGTGTTATTATTGCCGTCATGGATATGACAATCAGTGCGAAAATGCAAAAGATGTTCAGAAAGTTCCTGGAGTTGACGGTCCTGGGGGATTTGCAGAGCAGTTTATCGCAAAAGGATACGAAGTATATAAGATAGATGAAGATGTACCTTTTGAAAGAGGAACTCTTGCAGAGCCACTTTCATGCGTAACACATAGTATGAATATGTCAGGAATTCAGACAGGAGATTATGCATTGATCAGTGGCGCTGGCGCAATGGGAATCATTCATGTATTGCTTGCTAAATTAAGAGGTGCCAAAGTTATTGTAAGTGAGCCGACAAAAGAAAGACGTGACAGAGCATTGGAATTTGGTGCTGATTACGTGGTAGATCCTATTCAGGAAGATCTGGAGGCAAGAGTACGTGAGATTACAAATGGAAGAGGTGTAGAAAGAGCATTCTTTACAGCCGGAGGAAAAGTTGCAATTGAAAGTTCTATTCAGGCACTGGCAATTCGTGGAACACTGGTAATCTACGGAGGAACAGGACCGAATGATCAGTTTATGGTAGATCCAAAATGGTTCCATTATAACGAGATCACAATTACCGGAGTTACAAAACATACAAAAGAGACAATCCGGGTTGCTACAGAATTACTGAGTATGAAGAATCTTCCACTGGACAAATTGATTACGTCAGAGTTCCCATTTGAAAAGATTGAAGATGCGCTGATTGAAGCAAGAAATATATCTTCTTACAGACCAGTTGTATTGATCGGAGAAAAATAAGAGAGGTCAAAAGGATGAAACAGTATTTAATTGGGTTTGATATAGGTACGCTCAGTTCCAAATCGGTGTTAACCGATTTGGACGGGAATATCATATCAAAATTCCAGAGTGAACATGCTATTGAAGTAAAACATGCCGGATGGCAGGAAGAAAGCATGGAGATGTGGTGGAACGAATTCAAAGCTGCGATTCAACAGTTCCTATCAATAGAAGAAGTAACGGCAGAAAGTATTACTGCAATTGGTGTGACAGGACTGATTCCTGCTATGTGTCCGGTAACAGAGAATGGATCAGTTGTCAGAAATGCAATGCTGCATACAGATGTAAGAGCGGAAGAAGAGTTACTGGAAATTAACGAAAAGTTATCGGTTCAGATTACACATGGACATATGTTACCTAAGATTTTGTGGGTAAAAAAACATGAGCTTGAAAATTATCAGAAGATTTCCAAGGTAATGGTTCCACATGGATTTATTGCATATAAGCTTACTGGAAAAGAAACAATCGATTATGATGCAGCATCTATGATCGGTGGAGTATTTGATGAAGAAAGTCTGAGCTGGAAACCGGAAGTAATAGAATCGTTTGGATTAAATCCAGAAATATTACCAGAACTTAATCCTGCAAATGGAGTGATTGGATCAGTTAGCGCTGCCTGCGCAGCAGAGACAGGTCTGTCAGAAAAAACAAAAGTTATTACTGGTGTAGGAGATACTTTTGCATCGATGTTAGGCGGAGGCGCTTATAATGCAAAACATTTTATGATTTACCTCGGAACATCAGGAACTTCTATGTATGCAGAAGGATCACCGAAAGAATATGTTGCCTGTCCTCATTATGGAGATGGAAAAGCACACTTTGCAGGAAGAATTTTCTCATTTGGTGAAAGTATTCTTCATTTAAGAAATAATCTCAGATACGACAATTGGGATGATCTGAACTGTCATCTGGATGAAATTGAACCAGGTACGGAAGGATTATGGTATTTTCCACATTATAAATTACAGACAGATGCGTCATTCTTTGGTCCGGATGCCGAATTCATGATGGGGTACAGAGGATGTCATACACAGTTCCACTGGTATCACGCTATGCTGGAAGGAATTGCATATAATGCACGTTATAATATCGTGAATTTCTCTATGCCGATTGAGCAGATTAATATCTTTGGTGGAGGAGCTAATTCAAAAGAAATCTGCCAGATGTTTGCCGATATAATCGGAAGAGATTTACATTATAATCCGAAAAGTTCCACAGCACTTGGAGTTGCATTCCTGGCAGGTTACGGAAGTGGTGCAATCAAGGTTTATAAGGAACTGACAGATACATGGTTTGGTGACAGTACAGTTATTAAACCAAATCAGGAAAGAATGAAAAAATATGAAAGACTTTATGAAAAATATGAGGAACTCAGAGCTCAGATTATGAAGTTAGATTCTACTACAAAGGAGGTATAAAAAATATGGGGTTAGCTATGGTGCCCTTTGATGCGGAGAAGATTAAAATCAAACTGCTCTACAGAAGTGAGAAGTTAGAAGAATGGAATAATATACCGGTCAAATCTGAAAAGATCCGGAAGGTATATGGAAGTGAACTGATTTTTCCGGAAGTACCGGGAGACAGACCGTATATTTTTTCATCATTCGTAACATCAATCGATGGAAAGCTTGCATATGCAGATAAACCAAGTGCATTCTATGTTGCCGGAAAAAATATGATGGCTGGTAATGGAAAAGATACAGATTTCTGGATTTTGAACGCACTTAGAGGAATCTGTGATGCAGCAATTATCGGAGGAAACTCCATGAGAACAGATGCAGATTATTGTATGCACTGTATGGATGAAGAAATCCAGAAAGACCGTGTGGCAGCGGGACTTTCAGAAATTCCGTTAAATATTGTAATGACACTGGATGCGACGGATGTTCCGATGGAACATAATTTACTGAAGAATACAGATGTTCCTTGTATGATGGTTACATCACCAAAGGGCTTGGAGTATCTAGAAAAGAATTTCAAAGGAACTTATCTGGTGGCAAAAGAAACGGATTCAGAAGAAGTAATCAAAGAAAAACTGGATAAAGCAGGAAAAGGAGTACTGCCGGTACTGGTTACAGGTAAAGGAGGTTTTCCGGATTCTACAGTAACAATGAAAATCCTGAAAAAGATTGGAATTGAGAGACTGTTGATCGAATCTCCGGGATATGGACATTATCTTGTAAAGCAGAAGATGATGGACGAATTTTTCCTGAATCTATCCGCAGTATATATTGGTGGAGGAGATACGATGACTTTGGGTAAGGCTGATAAAGGATTTTTAGCTGAAGCACATCCTCATACACAGATTTTATCCATTCATATGTACAATGACTACTTTGCTTATTTTAGATACAAATTTAATTATGATTATGTATGATGCGCAGGTTAGAGACATGCATCAAGAAGGAGTGCAGATATGTCAGAAGAAAAGAAATTAAATATACCATGGTTTAAACGAGGGGATGTTGATGCTGTCATCGGTGTATTCTTTGACGGTTTCTCAAAAATTATTGTAGGAATTGGTGTGCTGACGGGCGTTATGGGAATGTCTCAGGATATCGTATTTGGAAAAATCGTATCCGCAATTGGACTTTCAGCATTCTTATTATTAGCATTTAATACATTTTATGCTAGGCATTTAGGAAAAAAATTAAATAGAGATGATTTGACAGCTTTGCCGGCTGGAATTGCAGCAGGATCATTCTTTGCATGGTTATATGCAATATTTATGCCAGTGTTCTTTGAAACGAATGATGCGATATTTGCCTGGAAGGTTACCTTGCATGCGAATCTATTATATGGAATGATGTTCGTAGTATGTGGATTTATTATTAAATTCCTGATGAAACATATTCCAATGGAAGCAATGCTTGGTAGTGTAGTTGGAGGATCAATTGCTTATCTGTTGATGACATCAATGGCAGATGGTTTTGCTCACCCACAGATTCAGATTCCAGCATTATTTCTGTTATTATTCTTCCAGTTTGGAAAGATTAAGACTAAAAAGCTTTCTCCAGCTCTGATCGCAGTTTTAGTCGGAACAATTATTGGATGGGCAACAGGCGTTATGCATGTTTCGGATCTGGCTTCTGCAGTACAGAACATCGGATTCTATGTTCCATTACCGCAGTTAGGTCTTCTTGGAGGTAAAGCAATGAGTCATGCACTGACTTATCTTCCTCTGATTATCGCATACGCATTCTCAGATGTAACTGCATTATTACAGGGTGTAGAACAGGCAGAAAAAGGTGGAGATCACTATGAAGAAAGAGTATGCCTGATCGCAACAGGATGTGCAAATATTATTGGATCATTATTTGGTAATCCGTTCCCTCTGAATGAGTATTGGGGACATCCAGCATGGAAAAAAGCAAAAGCCGGAACAGCTTACTCACTTTACACAGGAGTTATTTACCTTGCCCTTTGCATGTCTGGTCTGGTAGCAATTGCAACAAGTGCAATCCCGGCAGCAGCAACATTAATTCTGCTGATCTTTGTAGCAATTTCAACAGGAACGCAGTCTTACTCCACTGTAAATAAGAAATATTATCCAGCAATGATCATAGCAACCGCAATTCCAATTTTCGAATTAATGTATAGCAAGATTTTAAATGGTTCTTCAGCAGCTACATCTGCAATTGCTGCAGCTCTTAAAGGTGAAGGAATTAAATTCGCAGTAGACGGAGTAAAAGTAACAAGTGATCATCTTGCTTCAGCAGGAGTTTCACAGGGATACTTCTTCTTAGGAAAAGGTTCTATGATGATAGCAATCGTATACTCTTGTATCCTGATCTTTATCATTGACAGAAAATGGCTGAATACAGCAGTGGCATTTATCGTTGCAGCATTTTGTGCATTCGTTGGTCTGATTCACTCTGAGAGTGTTAAGATTAATGCAAATCCTCAGTTTGCAATTATTTACGTAATCATGGCAGTATTCTTCCTTATTGTATATTTCGTAAGCAAAAATAATAAGGAACTACAGCCAACCGAAGAGCATATAGTTCGCAGCGACGAATAGATTAGAGGAGGAACGTGTATGAAAACAATAGTGTTTTACGGATCTCCGGCAAAAGATAGTCATACGAAACATTTATTGGACGAAACGTTAAGTGTTTTGGAAGGTGAAGTTAAAATCGTAGATTGTTATAATGCAGATATTGCACCTTGTAAAGATTGCAAATATTGCTTTAAAAAGCGGGGATGTTCTATTAAAGATGATATGACAGAGCTTTATGATTACATCGATGAGTGTGATGCGGTAATTATCGCAAGTCCGATGCATTTCGGAATTGTATCGGCTCCAACATATAAGGTATTTTCAAGATTACAGTCTTACTGGTCTAACAGACATATCAGACATGTAGAAGAAGAAAAGCCAAAACCGAAATATGGTGCGTTACTTGTAACAACTGGTGGAAACTGGGTAAATATGGAATTGTTGATAGAAGGTGTAGCTGATTTTGCATTTGATCATATGGAAGCAGAATGTATCGGTTCTGTATTTGCAAAAGAGACAGATACGCATCCTGTGAAGGAAAATGAAAAGGCAAAAGAAAAAGCAAGATATCTTGGAAAACGATTAAACGAATTATGCAATAGAAAATAAGAAATAAAAGCAGTGAGTTTTATGTAGAAATATATAAAACTTACTGCTTTTTTAGGCGTGTGAGTATACAAAGAACAAAATATATGTTAAAATTAATATACAAAATAAGAGGATGGTAAGGCGCATGATAAGTGAAAATGAATTTAGAAAAGCACCTGTATACTTACAAATAAGAGAAGCCATTTACAACAAGATAATCAGCGGAGAGTACAAAGCAGGAGAAAAACTTCCTGCAGAGGAAAAACTGGCGGAAGAATACGGGGTCAGCAGAATGACGGTGAACAAGGCACTTATGGAATTGGTAAGTAGAGAGTATCTTACCAGAATCCAAGGAAGCGGAACCTATGTTAGCAAAATGAGGCGTGAAGGTACAAAGACAAGGGGAATGAGTTTTCGTGATTCCCTGATGAAAAAAGGTTTTAAAGTAGATACAATTGTACTGGAAAAGAAGATGGTTACGCCGAACAAAGAAGTTGCAGAGATTTTAAATATCTCAATCACTTCGCGGGTTATGTTTTTAAAACGTTTAAGAAAAGTACATGAAAATCCAATTGTGGTTCAGGAATCATATTTATCAAGCAAGGTAAGTGAAAAATTATTTAATGTGGATTATAATCAGTATTCGCTTTATGACAGTTTGAAAGAAATATGCCAAACAGAGATTGTCAGGGCAAAAGATACTGTAGAGGCTAAAGCAGCAACGGGAGAAGTATGCGATTGGTTAGAAGCAGAGGAAGGATTTCCTGTATTGGTAGCACGAAGAGTTGCGTATGATGCAGAGAATGATCCGATTGAATTATCCAACAGTATTTACCGTAGTGATCAATATGTTTTGGAAATAGAGTATAAATAAAAGATAGAAGAGCTTCCGGATAAAATACAGGAAGCTCTTTTTGAGAATATTATTGTATGATAAAATATAAAATAGTAGCAAGATAGAAGGCCTAAGGAAAGTGAGGAAGATCGCCATGGGGAAAGTTATCAGTATTGGAAAACAGAACTTTGCATCATTACGGGAAAATGATTGCTTTTATATAGATAAATCAGAACTGATTAGAGAATGGTGGGAATCTCAGGATGATATCACGCTGATAACCAGGCCAAGACGTTTTGGAAAGACGCTGAATATGAGCATGTTAAATTGCTTTTTTTCCAATCAGTATGCCGGAAAGAATCAGTTGTTTGAAGGATTGTCAATTTGGAACGATGAAAAGTATCGCGGCTTACAGGGAAGTTATCCTGTCATTTTCTTAAGCTTTGCATCGATAAAAGGAAGTAATTATCATGATGCCAGAGATGGCATTATTATGGCAATTAACGAAGCATATTCGGAACACCGCTATTTATTGGAGAGTAAAGAGCTTACGGAAGGAGAGCGGAAATGCTTC
>ENA-OPBF01002140-OPBF01002140.1-human-gut-metagenome-genome-assembly--contig:-NODE-2140-length-11617-cov-2.043591_pt1 | contig 11617 bp, 10 predicted proteins | sample MGYA00241067_ERZ501450 | MGnify/ENA primary metagenome ERZ501450 (study PRJEB25962, sample SAMEA2042516) | human gut metagenome | biome: human gut; feature: human-associated habitat; material: faeces... | reverse complement strand
GAATTTACCACACTGTGTGATGAAATAAAACAGAGCGGAACACTTCCGCTGTATCTGGGCTTTAAAGATACCTGGACCTGTCTGGCTCCGTGGAATGCGCTGGCAGTCGGACTTACCGATTCGGATACCTGCAATCAGGTAAATATGGGAAATACCACATTTTCCGATACGTATGGACCGGTAGCAGAAAAGATGCGTGCGCTTTTGGATTTCGCAGAAAAAAATCCGTATGCATATGGTTATAACGATGCCTGTACAGCATTTGCCCGCGGGGAATCTGCCATGTATCCCATCGGAAGCTATGCGATCCCGCAGATCAAATCGGTCAATCCGGATATGAATATCGGCTCTTTTACATTTCCTGCAAATGATGAGGAATCAGACAATGTATTAAATTCAGGAATTGATTTACAGTTTTCTGTGATGAAAGCATGCAAAAACAAAGAAGCAGCATATGAAGTTTTAAAATATCTGTATGACGATGAAACCATTCAGATTTATCTGGATGATCAGGGTGGAATTGCCTGCAAGGATGGGGATTTTGCAATTCCGGAAACACTTAAGGATATGCGTCCTTACATTGAAAATAACCGCATGGCAGATTATCAGGATCACCATTATCCGAGTGAGATGAGTGTGGATGCCATGATCCAGACGTTCCTGCTGGATACAAGCGACAATGCACAGGAAAAGTTTTTGAAAAAATTTGATTCCGACTGGAAGCGCTATAACCGGGATCTGATTCGGAAAGTACAGGATTATCAGAAAGAACAGGAGGATGCACAATGAAAAAGAAAATGTCAAACAGGGACAAAACATTCTGGGCGGTTGTTATACCGGTTGTGATCTTATTTTTTGCATTCAATACACTTCCAATGATCAAAGGTGTGATTTACAGCTTTACCAATTATAAAGGATACGGAACGTACGATTATGTCGGGTTCCGGAACTATGCAGATCTGTTTACGGATTCCCGCGTGGGAAAAAGCTATTTGTTTACGTTTAAATATGCACTGGCAGGAACGATATTGGTAAATGTGCTGAGTCTGATCATGGCAGTTGGATTAAACAGTAAGATCCGTTGCAAAAGTGCACTGCGCGGTATTTATTTTGTACCGAATATTTTAGGAGGACTTGTTATCGGTTATATTTTTAGTTTTATTTTTACTTACATTCTTCCAACTGTGGGAAATGTGTTCCATATTGGATTTTTACAGAACAGTATTCTTGCAAGTGAAAAATACGCATGGATTGGTGTGCTGATTGTTGGTGTATGGCAGGCAGTTGCCATGAATACCATTATTTATATTTCCGGTCTGCAGACCGTCCCGGAGGAAGTTTACGAGGCGAGTATGCTTGATGGAGCAAGTAAATGGAAACAGTTCTGGAAAGTAACATTTCCACTGGTTATGCCGTTTGTAACAATCAATCTGGTATTGAGCACAAAGAATTTTCTCATGGTATTCGACCAGATCATGTCTTTGACCAAGGGAGGTCCGGCACAGAGCACCGAATCGATCTCTTACCTGATTTATAAAAATGGTATGGATGGCGGACAGTTTGGATTCCAGAGTGCAAATGCAGTTATTTTCTTTATTGTGATTGTGGCAATTTCACTTTTCCAGATGACAGTCATGAATAAGAAGGAGGAGCAGTTATGATGAAAGAAAAACAGAAAACAAACCGGGTACTTACGATTGTTCTGATTTTGGGGACGGTTACCGTATTTTTCCCACTGTATATGGCAGTGATTATTGCATTTAAGAAACCGAGTGAGATGACAAACGATGTGGCGGGTGCACTTTCTTTCCCGAAACAATGGAGTTTTGAAAACTTCCGTCAGGCAATGGAAGTGACCGATTTCTGGCGTTCTCTTGGAAACAGTTTACTGATCACTCTGGTAACGATCGTACTGGCAATTCTGATCCACTCGATTGCAGGCTATGTGATCGGGCGGGGCATGGCAAGAAGAAAAAGTTTCCGTTTTATCTATCTGTATATTGTCAGTGGTATGTTTGTTCCGTTTTCCATCTTAATGATGCCTCTGGTAAAACAGACGGCACACATGGGACTTGGAAACCGTGTCGGTGTCATCGTGTTGTATCTGGTATTTTACATGCCAATGAATGTCCTGCTTTACAGTGGATATTTAAAAAATATTCCGGAAGCACTCGAAGAAGCAGCAGATATTGATGGGGCAAGTACCTGGACGACTTACTGGAGAGTGGTATTCCCGATGATGAAACCGATGCATGCGACGGTTGCGATTCTGACAGCCCTTGGAACATGGAACGATGTTATGACACCGCTTGTGATCATGTCCGGAACCGGACAGAATACGCTGCCGCTTGCACAGCTTAACTTCCAGACACAGTTTGGAACCAATTACAATCTGGCGTTTGCCTCCTATATTCTGGCACTGATCCCGATCCTGATCTTTTATATGATCTGTCAGAAACAGATTTTGAATGGTGTGGCAAACGGTGCAGTCAAAGGATAAAGAATAAACGAGGTGACTTCTATGGCAATTATATACAATCCAAATAAAAAAATATTTACCCTGCATACGGCGCATACAACTTATCAGATGCAGGTTGATCCACTGGGATATCTGCTGCATCTGTACTATGGGGAAAAAACAAACAGTTCCATGGACTATGTCCTAACCTATGCAGACCGCGGATTTTCCGGAAATCCTTATGCAGCGGGCATGGACCGCACCTATTCGCTGGATGCGCTGCCACAGGAGTATCCGTCCCTTGGCACCGGAGATTACCGCAATATCGCGCTGAATATCAAAAATGAAAAAGGGGTGGAAAGTGCGGATCTGCTTTTTAAGAGCTATGAGATCCGAAGCGGCAAGTATCAGTTACAGGGACTTCCGGCTGTCTGGGCAGATGAAAACGAAGCACAGACACTGGAAATAGTCCTTGCAGATGAAAACGCACAGGTTGAAGTGCATCTGCTGTATGGTGTTCTGGAAGAAAATGATGTCATTACAAGGAGTGTCCGGATTAAAAATATGGGAACCGGACAGATTACGATCGAAAAGGCAGCGGCAGCCTGTCTGGATTTTGTACAGGGAGAGTTTGATGTCCTGCGGTTTTATGGAAAGCATGCCATGGAGCGCAATCTGGAGCGCACCCCGCTGGGACATGGAACGATTGCGTTTGGCAGCCGCAGGGGAACATCCAGCCATCAGTATAATCCGGCAGTAATTCTGGCAGAAAAAGGGACAACAGAGACGGCAGGCAGCTGCTATGGCATGCTGTTTGTATACAGCGGCAATTTCTCCTGTGAGGCGGAAAAAGACCAGTTCAACCAGACGCGCCTGCTTCTTGGATTAAATGAAGAACTGTTTTCCTACCCGCTCGCGACTGGAGAAACCTTTACGGTGCCGGAAGTCATTTTATCCTATTCGGCAGATGGATTGTCTGCATTGTCGCAGCAGTATCATAACTGCATCCGCAACCATGTGTGCCGCAGCAAATATGTCCATATGCAGCGTCCGGTGCTGATCAACAGCTGGGAGGCAGCCTATTTTGATTTTACGGGAGATACGATTGTGGATCTGGCAAAAGAAGCCGCTTCCCTTGGAATTGATATGGTAGTAATGGATGACGGCTGGTTCGGGAAAAGAAACGATGACAATTCTTCCCTTGGGGACTGGCTGGTCAACGAAAAGAAACTGGGGGGCAGTCTGGCAGATCTTATTACCCGTGTGCATGAGCAGGGCGTGAAATTTGGCATCTGGATTGAGCCGGAGATGGTCAATGAAGACAGTGATCTGTACCGGGCGCATCCGGACTGGGCGATCCGGATTCCGGGGAAAAAGCCGGTGCGCTCGAGAAACCAGCTACTGCTTGATTTTTCCAGAAAAGAAGTGCGCGACTGTGTATTTGACCAGATCTGTGCCGTGCTCGATCAGGGAAAAATTGATTATGTCAAGTGGGATATGAACCGCAGCATGGCAGATGTTTATGCCGGAAATCTTTCCTATGATTATGTGCTTGGTGTCTATGATTTCATGGAGCGTTTGTGCAGCCGCTATCCGGATCTTCTGCTGGAGGGATGCAGCGGTGGCGGCGGCAGGTTTGACGCAGGAATGCTTTATTATTCCCCACAGATCTGGTGCAGTGACAATACCGATGCGATCAACCGCACAAGAATCCAGTACGGAACGTCGTTTTTCTATCCGGTTTCCGCGATGGGGGCGCATGTTTCGGCGGTGCCAAATCACCAGACCGGACGGGTGACAAGTTTCCATACCCGTGGGGTGACGGCGATGGCGGGAACTTTCGGTTACGAATTAAACCCGGCGCTTTTATCGGATGAGGAAAAACAGCAGATCCGGGAGCAGATCAAAACGTACAAGAAGTATGAAACGCTCATTAACGAGGGAACGTACTGGCGGCTGTCGGATCCGTTTACGGATGAAATTGCGGCATGGATGTCCGTCTCAGAGCAACAGGATCATGCACTGGTAAGCGTAGTGCGTCTGATGGCAGAGGCAAATCAGGCGACCGTTTATGTCCGCCTGCGTGGGTTAAAACCGGATGCCGTGTATCTGGAAGAACAAAGCGGCAGGCAGTATTTCGGTGCAGCACTGATGCATGCGGGAATTCCACTTCCGCCGTTTACCAGAGAATATGAGGCATATCAGTTTTCTCTTACAGAGCTGAAAGAGGCTGGAACATTATATGAAAAAGTGCAGAAATGGCGTGACGGGAATGTCAAAAATCGAGTGGTCATCAGCCTTTACGGTGGCTCCGGTTCCGGAAAAACAACACTTGCAACGGCATTGCAGCAGTACTTTTTAAATGACGGAACGGGTTGTTATCTGCTCTCGGGCGATGATTATCCACACCGGATTCCAAAACGCAATGATGAAGAACGGATGCGTGTGTATAAAGAAACCGGGGAAGACGGACTGCGTGGATATCTCGGAACAAAGAAAGAGATTGACTTCGACCGGATCAATGAAGTGCTTGCGGCATTTCATGAGGGAAAAGATACGATCACATTGCGGCATATGGGACGGGAAGATGGCGAGATCTCATCGGAAGAAACCGATTTTTCCGGAATATCCGTATTACTTCTGGAGTGGACACACGGAGGCAGTGATGATTTACATGGTGTGGATCTGCCCGTCTTCCTGGAAAGTTCCCCGGAGGAGACCAGGGAGCGGCGCATCCGCAGAAACCGCGATGAGAATGCCGCAAGCCCGTTTATCTGCCGCGTGGTAGAACTGGAACAGGAAAAACTTGAAGTGCAGCGCAAAAATGCAGGATTAATCGTGGGAAAGGACGGAAGAGTTTATGAACCATAAACCGATGCTCAATGCATATCCCGACAGCCTTGGAGGAAATCTGGGAGATATTGTAACATTGCTAAAAACTGAGGCAATGCAGGATGTATTTTCTTCCTTTTACATTCTGCCGAGCCTGTACCATTCCGATCTCGACCGGGGATTTTCCGTGATCGACTATGACCTAAATGAGCAGCTTGCCAACCGGGAAGACCTTGACCAGTTAAAGAATATGGGGATTGACCTGAAACTGGATTTTATTTTAAACCATGCTTCCGCACAGTCCCCACAGTTTCAGGATCTCGTGGAAAAAGGGGAGGCTTCTGCGTACCGCGATTTTTTCATCGACTGGAACCGCTTCTGGGAAGGGCATGGAACCATGACGGAGGAAGGCTATATCCAGCCGGAGGAAAGCTGCCTGAAGCAGATGTTTTTCCGCAAACCAGGGCTGCCGATCCTGATGGTGGAATTTCCGGATGGAAAAAAGGTGCCGTACTGGAATACCTTTTATCAGGAAGTGCATGGCAGACACTATCTTGGACAGATGGATGTAAACATCCAGTCGCCAAAGGTGTGGGAGTTTTATCGTGAAACACTGGAGAAAATAGCTTCTTACGGAGCGGCGATCGTGCGGCTGGATGCCTTTGCCTATGCGCCGAAGACACCGGGAAAGAAAAACTTCCTCAATGATCCGGAGACATGGGAACTTTTACAGAAGATTCATGCGCTGGCAGAACCTTTGGGACTTACGCTTTTGCCGGAGATCCACGCAGCGTATGACGAAAAAATATACCAGACGCTTGCAGAAAAAGGCTATGCGACCTACGACTTTTTCCTGCCGGGACTGGTCATTGATGCGATTGAGAACAGGCGCGGAACATACCTTGCAGCATGGGCGAAGGAAATTGTGGAAAAGAAAATCTCCACGGTCAACATGCTTGGCTGTCACGACGGCATCCCGCTTCTGGATTTAAAGGGACTGCTTCCAAAAGAGGAGATCCAGTCGTTAATTGACCGGATTGTATCCCGTGGGGGCATGGTCAAAAATTTACATGGACAAAAGAATCTGTATTATCAGGTAAATGCCACGTACTACAGTGCATTGGGAGAGTCGGATGAAAAAATGCTTCTGGCGCGGGCCATCCAGATGTTTATGCCGGGCAAACCGCAGATCTGGTATCTGGATCTGTTTGCCGGAAAAAATGACCATGAAGCGGTGCAGCGTGCAGGGGAATCCGGACATAAGGAAATCAATCGGACAAATCTTTCCGTTGATCAGATCGCGGAAGGACTGAAAAAAGATGTGGTTCAAAAACAGCTTGCGCTAATCCGTATGAGAAATACCCATAAGGCATTTTCGGAAGGTGCAGAGGTGACAATCTCCGGAGAGGAGAGTTCTCTGGAAATCCGCTGGGAATATGACGGGGCATATGCCGAATTGCATGTAAATTTTGAAGAGGGGACTTATACAATAGAAAGTAATTGAGAACAGAACGATATTACATGTAAAAAATAACATGAAAGCAAGAAGGAGATGCAGGAATACCGGTATCTCCTTCTTATGGATTTAAACCCATAAGCTCATTGCCATGTTCCCGTAACCATTTGCGGGAAACCTTATAGTCTGGAAGCACACGCTCCACCTGTGCCCAGAAGCGTGGTGAATGGTTCATCTCCAGCCGGTGGCACAGCTCATGGACAACCACGTAATCCAGCACTTCCGGCGGTGCTTTCATCAGCAGGCAGTTAAAGTTAAGATTGCCCTTTGCACTGCAGCTTCCCCAGCGTGTACGCTGGTTTCGTATGGTGATCCTGCCATAGGTCACGCCGACAACCGGGGCATAAAACCGTACCCGTTCCGGAATTACGCGCAGTGCTTCATCTGCAAGCACCTGCAATTCCCCGGGAGTTAAAGGTGCGGCTTTCGGGCGTGCAGCTTCCAATTTTTGTTTTTGTTCCATTTCCCGGAGATGGGCATACAGCCAGTCTGATTTTTCATCGACAAATTTACGGATCTGCCAGTCTGCCATCCAGTAAGGTGCCCTTACCAGAACCGATAAATCCGGACGGATTTCCAGTGCAACGGTTTTTCTTTTGCTTCGGATTATTCGAATCTGTGCTTTTTCCATTTCATTTCCATTTCCATTTCCAACAATATATGTAAAACAGATGTTTTGTGTTATGTCATCATTGTACCATCATTTTATTGGAATGCAAAGGGGACAAACCAGGGGGGAATTTCTGAGTGTGGAAAAAGATAAAATTCGCATATTTTCGACAGAAACATTGCAGTGGGAGGGAAAAAGGCGTATGATAAAAATAGTATTTTAAAGCGGAATAAAGAAAGGAACAGAGAAAATGGAAGGACGAAAAAAAATGGAAGAGTTTTACCGAAAACTGAAGGTAGGAATGAAGTTGAAGTATGCATTTACTACAGTCATTGTAACGTTTGCTGTTGCTATGGTTGTTTCGCTTGTTTCCATTGTAATGATGAATGTGGATACTTATAAGTTTTACAAGGAAGCATATGCAAACAGCACATTGCAGATGGAAATCCGTAAAGATATACAGCTTGTGGGAAAATATATTTTGTGGTCGATGACAACCGATGATACAGGTTCCACACAGAGTTATCTTAATTCGGCACAGAAGTATGCAGATCAGGTTGGAAAAAATGTTACCACACTGGAGAAGTCTTATAATGATAAAAAGAAAGTTGCGGAATTAAAAGATGCGATAGAAGAACTGAAAAAACAGCGGGCAGCGGTCGTGGAACTGGCGAAGCGGAATAAAAATGACGAAGCTCTGGCACTGTTTAATTCCGATTATAATGATGCAACAGAGAAAATTCAGGATATATTGGTTGATATCGGAAAAGTGGCATCCGCAGAGGCAAAGAGTCAGTATACATCTGCCAGGGTAACGGGACTTGTGAGCATTATTCTGATGATTCTCATAGGAGCAGGAACAGTGGCTTTCTCCACTGTCATCCGGACCACCATTACCGGAATTATGCTAAAGCCAATTCAGGAACTGGAAAGTGCAGCTGAGAAACTGAAAGCAGGACAGCTTGATGTGGAAATAAATTATGAATCTCCAGACGAACTCGGAAAACTTGCCGGTAATTTCCGGCAGGCATGCAAAACTCTGGAGGTGATTGTGCAGGATACCAGTTATCTTCTGGGAGAAATGGCAGAAGGAAATTTCAATGTATCCAGTAATAATCCACAGATTTATATTGGAAATTTCAAACAGCAGTATGAGTCCATGAGCAAATTAAAACATGAACTGAGTGATACCCTGACACAGATTAATGAAGCATCTGAGCAGGTTGCATCCGGTTCCGGGCAGCTGGCAGGCGGGGCACAGGCTTTGGCAGAAGGTGCCACCGATCAGGCAGGTGCAGTAGAAGAACTGACAGCAACGGTAGAGAGTGTCAGCGGAATTGCAGAATCCAGCGCAGAGAGCGCTTCCGGGGCTTACCAGATGGTACGCACTGCCGTAGAACAGGCAGATCAAAGCAGAGAAGAATTACAGGCATTGACCAATGCCATGGAGCGGATCAGCAGTACCTCACAGGAAATCCAAAACATCATCGGTTCCATCGAGGAGATTGCAAGTCAGACCAACCTGTTGTCCCTGAATGCTTCCATTGAGGCAGCACGTGCCGGGGAAGCCGGAAAAGGTTTTGCGGTTGTGGCAGATCAGATCGGAAAACTGGCGGGTGACAGTGCACAGGCGGCAGTCAATACTCGCGATCTGATTGAAAAATCTCTGCAGGAAATTGAAAACGGAAACCAGATTACAGAAAAGACGGTTGCTGCATTAAATAAGATTCTTGAATCCATGAATGATTTTGCGAATGCGGTAAAGGGTGCCAGCGAGAGTTCTACCGAGCAGGCAAATATGTTAAAGCAGATCGAGCAGGGAATCGAGCAGATTTCCAGTGTCGTACAGAGCAACTCCGCAGCTGCGGAAGAGACTTCTGCAACAAGCCAGGAGCTTTCCGCACAGTCGGAAGGACTGAAAAATCTGGTTGGCAGGTTTAAGCTGGCAGAGTAGGAGAACATAATAAAAAGGAATCCTGTCCGGAAAGATATCCGGACAGGGTTCCTTTTTTTGTAACCTTTCCGATTTTTCGTTTGTATTATTAGTGAAAGGCCTTTGAAAATGAAACATAAAGGAGCGGTTCATGAGACAATCCGTATAGGGTAAACGCATTTTTCCGGGTGGTCAGAATTCCTTCGTCCCGCATTTTGCCAAGCTCTTTGGAAAGCGCACTGCGGTCGACATTTAGATAGTCCGCCAGCCCCTGCCGGTCAAACGGAATCTTAAAATAATTGCTGCCGGCTTTTGCCGCCTGGTTTGACAGATAGACAAGCAGCCGCCCGCGGATCGTTTTCGGTGTCGTACAGAAAATCCGCTGGGAGAGCGCGAGATTTTTGCGCAGGGAGATCTGTAGCAGATTCCGGATAAATTTTGGCTGCCAGGTGCTTGCGGGATGCGGCGTGTGGACGAGAATATCCAGATTCCAGAATAGAATATCGGTCTGCTGGGCAGCAACCGCATCGACCATCAGTGTTTCGCGGGAAAATGCATAAGTTTCCCCGAAAACCTGTCCGGCACCGACATTACTCAAAATGCTTTTGCTGCCCCACAAGTCAAGATTTTCAATATTAACGCTTCCGGAAAGCACCAGACCGATCTCGTGCGTGGTGCATCCGGCAGACAAAATCACTTCATTTTTTTCAAAATGTTTCTGGCGCATACCGCCCAGAGCGAGCATTTCTTTATATTCTGATTCTTCCATGCCAAGGCACAGGGGATTTTTTAAATAGATCATGGGTTTCTCCTGATGTTATTTGATAAAATAAGTATATGCAAATTTGTGTCACAGGGCAAGAAAAAGTGAACCGCCCAATGGAGATTCTACTGTGAAAAATGAGGATGGAACGTATACATATACCGTGTATTGTCCTGTGAACATGAAATAAGAACAATAAATAATAATGAAAATTATAAAGAAAATAATACAATTTTTATATTGATTCTTGGCTTGTTCCTGCATATAATATAAGTGAAATTAAACAATGGAGGTGTCTGTTATGGCAATTGCATCTGATTTTTTACAGAGTCTTGTTCCAATTTCACAATTTAACAAAGGGCAGGCTGCAAAGATATTTGATAGACTTCGTTCCGAAAAAGAACTGATTGTTTTAAAAAATAACCAGCCTTCTGCAATTATTCTGTCACCCGAAGAGTATACAAGATTAACGGAGATTGAGGAGGATTATTTTCTTTTGTTGGAAGCAAATAAACGTTTGGATGATAACGGGAATAAAGAGACCGTTTCATATGATTCAGTGATGAAACATTTGGGCATCAGTGAAGCAGAACTTTTGGAAGCGGAGGATGCAGATATCGAATGATATGGAGTATTGAGTTTTTAGAGGAAGCGGAAAAGGATATGAAAAAACTTGACCATTCAGCTCAGATACAGGTGTTAAAAGGAATTAAAAAAGTCAGCCAGAATCCGTTGTCATTGAGGGAAGGTGGATATGGGAAACCATTCCGGGCAGACATTTCATGTCCGGTGCAGAAAATACGGCAGTTCTCGCTTTATGTCATGGTTTTTGCCGGAAAAAACAGGTATTGTAATCTGCGAAAGGAGGAGCAGATTTACATGGATGGAAAGCAAGAGGAGATTTCATTATGGATCAGAAAAAGACAGGTTATTTTTTAAAACAACTGCGCAATGAAAAGAAGCTGACACAGGAGCAGCTTGCGGAAAAATTTCAGATCACAAGCCGCACGGTGTCACGCTGGGAGACGGGAAGCAATATGCCCGATATCAGCATGCTTTTGGAACTTGCAGATTTTTATGAAGTTGATATCCGGGAAATCATTGATGGAGAAAGGAAAAGCGAGCAGATGAATGAGGAATTAAAGGAAACCGTAATCAAAGTAACAGATTATACAGAGACAAACAACGCAAGGCTCTTAAAACGGGTACGGATCATAGGAATTACCGGTGTGATCACAATACTGATTGCAATGGTCATGGACGCAGGTGGACTGGCAGTGTCTCCGTTTTGGGAAAGTGTGAAGCGGGATCTGTATGCGTGGACGCTTGGCACGCTTATTGCAAACATACTGTATACAACGGGATGGCTCAAACGGATAAGTGAGAAAAAAGATGTCAGCAGAAAGATGCGGATAAGCGGTGTGGTATGTGCGGTCATTGTGATTATGTCACTGATTTTGCAGGCTGTTTTATAGAAAAACACATGACGGGAGGCAAAAGCCTCC